>ERZ1740058.759-NODE-759-length-21100-cov-11.260014_pt1 | contig 21100 bp, 27 predicted proteins | sample MGYA00581745_ERZ1740058 | MGnify/ENA primary metagenome ERZ1740058 (study PRJEB43018, sample SAMN04849742) | marine metagenome | isolation source: floating plastic debris | place: Pacific Ocean | collected 2008-08-30 | study: EMG produced TPA metagenomics... | reverse complement strand
AAAAAGGTGGACACATGTCCGACTTTTCCGCTCTGCATAAAAAGGTGGACACATGTCCGACTTTTCCACTCTGCATAAAAAGGTGGACACATGTCCGACTTTTCTACTCTGTGCAAAAAGGTGGACACATGTCCGACTTTTCTGTGCTCGACTAGATGACGAGATATGCCTGATTTTATTTCTCAGACGATTTTTCTTCTATTACAGCGTCAAGCAGGTTCAGTATGTGTGGTAATTGCTCCCTGAGTTCTTGACTAGCAGAGCTATTTTGATCAGGCTGTTCCTGCCAAGACTCTAAAGATTTCTTAGCCTTCTTCAAAAAAAGGTGGACAGATGTCCGACTTTTTTGGGAGTCGCTATGTAAGTAGCGTTGAATAGTTCGCCTATTCTTTCCAACTACAGTACTTAGAGCTGGCATCAAGACTTTATCGCCTTTCTTTGGTCGTCCTTTCACGTCTTTATATCCAGCTGCAATTAAACGCTCCGCAATCCCTCTTACTTCTGCTGGAGTGTAGTCGCGTCGGTATTCGTTTTCTGCAACTTCTACCTGGAGTGCTCTATCAGGTTCCTTTTCGGCCACAAACGGCATAATTCGTACTGGAATGGAGCTGTTCGGAAAATGCTTCTCAAAGGTCTCTGGTTCTGTTTTTAGCAGTAAGGCGATCGCAGCTAAACGATGACCTCCTGCAAGTAAAACCTTTGATTGATCTACTGCTAGAGGCTCGATCAATCCCAGTGTAGAGATAGACTCTTTTAAGCTCTCAACATGCTCTGTATTAAGAGTGCGGGTATTGCTTTTTCTGTTTTTGATGCGTTCCAGCGGCAGCGTATTAAGTTCCCCCCTCTCTTGCTCACGGCGAAGGTTTGCTTCCCTGTCTTTGTCTTGCATCTGCTCGGTAACAGCTGACAAATTTTCTAAGAAATCGACTTTTTTAGATCTTCTTGCCATTGTGCTGCCCGCTGACGACTGTTTCTTCTGCTATCCATCGAGCAATCTGCTCAATATCCTCAATTGATTTTTTGGTTGGGCTATTTCCCATCAAAGGCGTACGCTGTGCTGTAGCCCAAGCCAAGTCAGAATTTTGTCCAACTGAGAGCTGCGGAATTGCTGGATACTTTGCAGACAGCTGCTCCGGTAGCGCTTTGTCAAAGACACGCGATTTATTGATTTGTGTCAGGACGAAGGCGTAGTAATCAGGTCCTGATTGATGACGCTCTTGTCTTCGTTTTATCTCCGCAAGTACGCGCTCTGCTCCGATGATGCCGAGGGGATGAGCATTAGTACATACCAGTGCTATGTCTGCTGCAACTAGTCCAAGCCTCTCTAGATGGTCACTACCAGGTGGGCAGTCAAAAATGATTACCTTGAAGTCGTTTAATGCTTTAACTGCGTAAGACAGTTCTTCTGGATCTGCCATCTCAATATCACGTCCCTGTAATGACGAGCCGCCAGGAAGTACGAAGAGATTCTCAGCAGCTTCTAGTGGTTCGGGAGACTGCTCTAATATCAGTTCGGCAGTGCCTGGCGCTACGGGATCGACGCCCAACACAAATCCAGTATTGCTTTGAGGGTCGAGGTCGATGACCAGTGACTTGAGGCCGTGAAACGAAAAATAGGATGCTAATGAGGCAGCGGTGGTAGTCTTGCCTACGCCTCCCTTTCGACCACAGACGGCAATTTTGAAGAGGCTCATTCTGTGTGCTTACCCGATCTGGCTATGAGTGCAAAAATCATACTGGAAAATTGTAGTTAGGTTTTCTTTGCGCGTACTGTAGTTCGGTTTTAGGAATGACGATTTGGTTTACTTATTCTTCAGCAGGCTTTTGTAGCCCTTTCATCGCAAAATCGAGTTCTACTTCTAGCTGTTCAGCAGTAGGTAAACAGTCACGTAGCTCTGGTGGTAGTTCCTCACGTAGCTTGTAGGTAGAGACGCCGATAGGTGAGTTGATGGAATTCAAGGCAAACTCAGCGATGGTCTTATTTTTGGATTTGCAAAGAACAATCCCGATAGTGGGTTCGTCCCATTCCTCACACAGCATGTCGTTGACAGCGTTGACGTAGAAGTTCATTTTGCCTGCGAATTCAGGCTTGAAGTCCGTTGTCTTCAGGTCAATGACGACGTAGCGTCGAAGTTTGAGATGGTAGAAGAGTAGATCGATAAAGAATTCATTTCCGTCAACTTCTAACCGATATTGGCTACCAACGAAGGCAAATCCTACTCCCAGTTCAAGTAAAAATTCACGAATGTGACTAACCAGAGCTCTTTCTAAATCTCTTTCCTGAGAAGCCTGCTCAAGTTTGAGAAAGCCAAAATTATAAGGATCTTTGAGCAAGTGGTTGCTTAAGTCAGAATCCTTCGGCGGCAGAGTCCTGTCAAAGTTAGTTGCTGCTTCGCCTTGCCTTCCAAGCAAATTAGATTCAATCTGCATTTCGAGGATGTTTCGACTCCAGCCATATTGCATTGTTTGCTGAGCGTACCAAAGCCGTTGCTTCTGATCTTTTAGCTTGTTAATTAGTGACTGATTATGACCCCAGGGAATTTGTGCTATGACTCGTAGCACAATTGCTTCGTCTGAATAAGCCTCGGCTAAGGCCCTCATATATCGAAGGTTCCGAGGTGAGAAGCCCTTTGTATCTGGAAACTCGCGTTTCAAGTCTTTGGAAAGCCGAGTGATTACTTTGCTTCCCCATCCCTCTGTTTTTTCTCGCTGTAAAATTTCCCTACCTAGCTGCCAATAAAGCACGATCAATTCATGATTGACGGCTAGCGCTGCCTTGATCTGCGCTGAGCGGATGCGCTCTTTAAGGTCCGATAGAAATGCGTTGTAGGCATCAGATGATACCAATGGAATTTGACTAGACATAGGATCTTTATTTGTAGTGCCGTGTAGGCATTGGAATGACCTTTTCCGGTATCTCTATATGATTTCGATCTGAGCGATAGTGACCTGACAGATAGCATCAACACTGTAAGTTAAACAGTCTTTGTGTACTGTTTTGAACTCACTGATGAGCGATCGCACCGCCATAGTCCTCATCACTAGCCCTCCCCGACGAGCCGCGTCAACTGCCGCCACGCTAGCGGTGACACCTCATCACGCTTGACGGTCCACAGCCCCGGCCCGACAAAAGGACAAGCCTTCCCCAGCACTCGCACTAGCTGCGCTGCCGTTGCCTTGATAACGCCCTCAGCACCCTGAACAGACGCTTCAGCTGTGACTACCGCCAAGCAATCGCCCGGCAACATCAAGGCCTTACCCTCAACCCGGCGCTCAAGCCGATAAAGCAGCCTACCGTCAGCGTCCGTTGCCTTGCCCGTCACGCGCGTTTGAACGCCGTCTACGTCGCTTCCTGGCTGCTGGACTTTGACGACTGTTCCCATCGCTAGCTCAGCGGCTTCTTTCTGCCCTGCCGATACCGGCTCAGTTCCCTCCTCAGAGGGGGTGCGTGACGGCTTCAAACAATTGCTATCACTACCTGTCATCCACTTGGCTGTTAGTAACTCTGTTAGAGGCTTTTTAGGCCCCTCTCCGGTTCCAGAATCTGCTGGCTCAGCCAACTCCGGCAAAGAAGAATTTTTATCTTCTCCACTACCTGTAGAGAGGCCAACGTTACGAGAACGACTGACCTTCGCCAGAATTAGCTTTCGGTGTTTCTGAAACAACCCCCAGCTGAAGCCAACGCCAAAGAGTTCCTTAGAGACATTCGAGAGCGATTGCCATAGCTTCCTAATGCCAAACTTGCCAACGAGAGCGACCTTGTTCAGCGCTACCATCAATCGTTCTAATGCCTCAGCTGCGACCATGGCATTGTGGTCAGAGCTAGTTTTTGCAGCATACTGCCTGGCGCTCTTAAAGTGGCTCTTAGCCCAGCGATAGGCCCAGTTCTTGCGGGTTAGGTCATGCTTCGACTCGTCACTGGCAAACTGCTCAAACCCGGGCAGCTGTGGCGCAACGGCGACCATCCAGTCACCGAGTGCTGGAATCGTCTTCAAGCCCAGATAGCGATCGCCGAAGTTGACGAGTTCCTTCATCACCTCATTGGACTGTCCAGGCCCCGTCCAGGCGATAGGAGGCAGCGAACTAACCGAAATGCGCTTGGGTCTTGGCAGCGGCTTCTCAGCGAGCACATCGGCCAGTAGCGCCTCATCCTGCCCAGTTTGGCAGTGCTGCCACTGCCGTAAGAAAACGGCCTTGTTGTTGCCAGTACAACGAAAGTCGTCATCGAGGATGAAAGAGCCCTGCTGAAGTGGCAGACGATGACCGTTGTGCTCAGCGTTGAACGCCTTCTTGTTGGGGAACAGCTCACAGATACCCCCGGCTACTCTAACCCCAGCGGTTGTCAGAGCGGCATGAGCGGCGCAGGCGACACCCCAGGAGCTGACGGGTTCCGCCAATGGGAAGTAGATGTGTAGGCCCCCCGAAGCGCTAGAGCGAATCAACAGGTAGCGACAAAGGCCAAGCGCCTCCATCGCGGCCAGGATGGGCTCTATGCCACCGTTGCTGGGATGGAAAGGACTGCCGGTATCGACATCAATCATCAGATAGTTCGTCAGCAGCCCGAAGCGCTTACCGAGGATGATGTCACGTCGATAGTGGGACTCAACGGTACCGAGAACGAGGGGCACCTTCTTGCCAGAGCGATTGACGATAGTAATCCAGCCATCGGTCTGCTTGATGATGGGCGACCAGCTAGGTTGGTCGAGCCAGAGCTGGAAGAAGAAGTGATTTGTCTCACCAGTCCCAGTGTGAGTAGGGGCGTGAGCGTGTTTTGTGTCGAATTGTTGAAAACTTGTCTTAGGCGTAAAGCCCTTGCGAGCATTGGCTTTAGCAGGTTGCTGAGCCCTGCGATTCCTTTGGAAAGCTTCGCCATCGCAGGACTGCTTACGCAGATGCGAGAAATCGGGTACCATAAAGTCAACGTACGGATGCCCGCACGCCTCCATCACCCTGTCGCACTTCGCGCTAAATCAGTGACTGTTACTCCGGCCAAGAAGCTCAGTTACTAGATTTTGAAGGCAACAGGATTTACATCGACTGATAAGACGGTCTGAACCTTGTGTTTAGGCCGTCTTTTTGCGTTTGTTCGTCTGTTTGTTCTTTTTCAGATATTTCCTTCCTTTTTGACTGTTCTACTCATCACGTCTACCCGTTTCCTTTTTGGTCCTGGCCGCAGTTAACGGAGGGTACTTATCAGGAAACTTTTGTCTGATAGCTAGCTCGATTAGAAAGCTTGCTAAGTTTGCTTTCGCACGACCCTCTTCATCAGCCCATTGCTGGAGGTCAGCCGCAAGGCTGTCAGCAAGGGTTACAGAAAAACGATCTGACATTTGGGTCTCTGTGTCTGAGGTCATCTGGATTCTATCCCCTCGCAGGCCAAATCGATCTAGTAACACCAAATAAGATTTTTATTAGATGTTAGTAGAATCTAATTAGATGTTATCATTCTTTTGTGCGATCGCGTTTCGCAACATTTCGACGTAAAGTGCTGCGTTTCGCACAACGGCTTGCCCGTTTATTGCCCAGCTCAAATAAATTCAGAAACGGTTCAGCGAGCGTTGCGAGAACCGCTTTCAAGGAGGCCCTTTCTAGTGCCCGTATCAATGCGTTTTGTCTGCGTTTCAGACGCGGTTCCGGCCACAGCCGTCGAGGTATTGGCAAAATCTGACGATGAGCGCGTGACCCCGTTTCAACTACGGGAATTTGCCGCAATGGTCAGAGGTAAGCCGGTTATCTCAGAAACGCTGCGCACCTGGCGCAAACGTATCGGCGTGCAGGCAGACAGCGAAGGCTTCTACACAATGGACGACCTACGTCTGCTGGGTCGCTACCTCGAAGCGCTGGCCGCCGGTCGCACGACCAATCAATTTCTCAATCAGGAGTATGGAGACCATGCCGAAGACCGATCCGCGTAAAGTCCCAACTGAAAAAGCATCCACAACCCCAAAGCCACAGGCGCTAGAGACCGCCAGTGCCGTTCAGTCAGAGGTCGTTGCCGTTACGCAGCAGCTGGCTAGTGACGTTAGCGCCGACGCTTACGCCATCGGCCAGCAGAGCGCCGAGTACGTGAACCAGCAAGCGTTCAGCGCGTTCCTGACAGGCTTCAACGAGGGGGCGGCGAAAGCAGAAAGCCCTTTCTCACAGCTGCGCCAACAGCTCTCAGCGTCGAAGCCGCGACCGATCCGCCTGCTGTCAGCGCCTGGTTCGACGAATACGGCACTGCCCGGCAGCTGCCCCGCGTCCGAGTAGTTGTCGTGCCAACCATCTGGCAGAAAGCGAGTGCCCTACTGCTGGCCATCGGCTGCATCCTACTTGCGCTCAACCTAATCGTCACCGTCCTCAGCCAGTCCTCGGCCTGTACGCGGCAGTCCTCGGGTTGTCCTCGGCCCGTTGCATTGTCCTCGGCTGAAGCACCCATCAGATAACGTCTACACCGCCATGTTCGCGGCAGTCCGCGAACACCCACCCCGGAGAAACCGCTATGTTTATCCGCCTTATTCTTCTACTCGGTCTGAGCGCCGTGCTGTTCGGCAGCGGCACCTACACCGGCTGGCGAGCGGCCCGTTGGCTAGACCCAGTGCTCGACGCTAGAGACCGCAGCGCCGCCGTCAGCCGCACGGTAGGAGGCTGGTTCGATGCCGAATAAACGCGACCTGAACCAAGAACTATTCGGCACCGTCACCACCCGAGACGCTGCTGCTACCCCAACCGTCAACCGGGAAGTCAGCCTAAGCGAACTCGCCGACCTCTCAGAACTGACCGAAGAACAGGCGAAAGTCAGAGTCAAGGTGACACACCTGGCCACTCAGGTTGATGCCCTGAGCGATGGCCTCGGCCACAGCGAACGCCGCGTAGACAAACTCAAGGATGCGCTCAGAGGCGCTGTCAGCCAGGTGGAACGGCTATCGAGCGCTGACGACCTGCACAGTCAGCAGCTAGGCGAGCTGGGCGACAGCCTGCGCGGCCTCGAAGGCCAGCTCGAAGCGCATCAGAACGCCCTGGCCTTCCTGCGCAACAGCGACGGCCAGCAGCAGCAAACGATTGAACGCCTGAAGCAGTCCCGCATCACGCTGACCCACATCCTGCTGTTCGGCATCCTGCTATGCGCAGGCAGTGCGATCGCCCTGGACGTAGACAAAGCCTTTAACTTCCACGAGCGCCTCAACCAGCTAGAACATCGCCTGTATCCGTAAGTCACTACTAACCCAACAATCAGAAGAACACCCATGGCCTTTCTACTTGCCCAACGCCTAGAGAACCAGCTAACGACCAAAAGCCGACTGACCGACGACAGCTACAACCCGAGCAACCTAGAGAACCTACAGCTACCGCCCGGCGTTGAACTACCCACCGACTGGCTGAGCTTCGACGAGCAGAGCGCCGACCAGTTTATCGATGAGATGACCGAAGCAGCCGAAAAGCGATCGCAGGGTATTCGAGCTGCTGATAGTGCGATCGCCCTGTTGAAAATCGACACCGACCTAGTGAAGCGAATGAAGAAGCTGATCGAACTGGCCGCCAAGAACGAGATAGCCCGCGAAGAAGCCTTTGCGCAATTCCAAGAACTGCAGCACAAGCTCAACGTCGTGCGAGCAAAAGCCGGCATTGGCCTAGCGGCGGGTATCGAGAAAGAGAACGTGGGCTTTGCCGCCTACCGCCGCCAGCTGCAGGAGGGCTTGAGGAAAGCCACGAACCTGGCCGCCGGTGGCACGCACGAAGGGGCGCTGTCGCTCAGTAGCAACAACCAGAACCCCATCAAGCTAGTGAGCTAAGGAAACCGCACCACCGCCCTCCCTTGTTCTTATTCCCCGGTGTCTTATGAGTCATCGCATCGCGTCCAAGTTTGGCTACTACTCACTGTCCGGCTTTGCCGGTAGTGCCCTGGTACAGCTAGCCGTTATCTGGCCGCAGACGTGGCTAGCGGTCGCCGCCCTCGGTGCGATCGCCTTTCTGTACTTTGCCTTTCTGCTGGTTTGCATCAGAGGCGTGCTGAAGGGCGCACGGTGGGCTGGGGTGCTGAACTTCAACCTGCTGGGTGTGGATGCCATCGAAAGCACGGCCATCGTGCTGCTGTTTGTTGTGGGAGGACTCTGGACATGTCTGCAAATCCTCTAGTCAGATTGTTTGACGTAGACCTCAACAGCGAGCGCACCCGGGCGATCGTGCGCTTTCTGTTTGGCAGAGCGGGCAGTGCGATCGCCCGCGTCTTCCCAACGAGAGCCGCTGCCTGCTACAGCGGCCTAGTGACTGGCTTCGCGCTCGCATTCGTCCCGATTGCCAAAGAAGCACCGGTACGGCTGACGTTGATCACAACCCTGGCCGGTGCGGGGCTGGTCGCAGTCGCCGCGCATGAGCTAGATGAACTACAAGATGACATCGATGAGGCGAGAACACAGCGCGATCGCGACCGTCAGCTAAGGCTGTTTGCCGATGCCGAAGCGAAGAACAAAGTGACCGAGACGAACCTGCTACGGCATGGCTACGAGCTAGATAAATCACTGCCGCCAGAATTGCAGCAGGCGGTAGCACCGGCCAGTGACGAAGAGAACGCACCAGCACCACCGGCAGATCGCGCCGCCTTCGATGCTGCGATAGCGGCTGCGCAGAACAAACAACAACAGAGCAGCGTAGAACAAGAGCAACAATCAATCGATCTGGCTACAGAAGAAACGACAGCTATTGCAGTCGTGGCTGGCAGCTCAACAACGACGAACTTCACCGCAACGATGAAGCAGATTGCTCAGCGTCTAGTCAGCATGACCGTAGTCGGTGTGCCTGGTGCCGGTAAGGGCATGTTTGTCTCTAACCTGCTGTGCCTGGTGCGGCAGCATCACCCGCAGCTGCATCTGTTTGTGATGGAAGGCAAAGGCGATGCCAAAGAAGCCGGTTACTGGCAGGGCGTCGCCGACGACATTCGCTCGATACAGGGCCTGGACGAAAGCCCGGTCGATATCGTCGCCTGGATCAACGGCTGCTTAGGAGACTTCAAAACCATAGAAGGCCCGAAGCTGCTGATATTCGATGAGGTGACCTACCTGTACAAGGTGTGGCAGGCCACTGATAAAGACGGTTTTGAAGACTACATCCAGTACAAGATTGGGCTGTCATCGATGGGCGACAGCTTGCAGAACTACATCTGGGAGATTGGCCAAGTGAGCAACGCCAAAGACCTGGGCGTGACGGCTGGTATCCGCTCACTGTTCAAGCCGATCGCCATTGTCAGTAACCATGACCGCCGGGCAGCGAACGCGCTGTTGGGTACCAAGTTTGTGCCGCTACCCGAGGAAGGCAAGAAAGCGGTGATGCAGATGTGCGACCTTTCAGGCTGTGGCCGCGCGGTCTACGACTATGTGAAAGACTGCTGGCAACCGATGCCACAGCTGCCAAATCTATCAGGTTTTGATAGAGACACGCGCTCGTTCTTCCAGGAGCCGCCGCCACCGGCAGCATCCCCGCAGTCAGACGTTCGGGCTGACCTGGAGCGATTGCTAGAAGTGGAAGCGCCAGAGCCTGCGAGAGAAGTCACTCGCTTTGGCCTGACCGGTGAGCAGATAAGCGAAGTGCAGAAGCGGCTATCGAGCTTGCAACCGGGTGCGATCTCATCAGTCAAACGTATTCGCGAGAACAGCCGTCTGCTACGTGAGCAGGGTATTACTCAGGCTGACCTGGCTGAGCTGTTCGACTATCTGAGTCAGACCGGTGCAATAGAGTGGCGAGCGAGCGACCGGCGCGGCTTCAGATATCTAGGCGGACTTTAGTAAGGTTGTAAATAAATCAGTTAATTACGACACACAGCCTATACGACTTAGTTTAAGCATGTCTGCTGTGTGGATTGCCTAAACCGGAAATACGGTTGTCTTAAAATGGCATATGCAACACCTTTTCAGGTTGCTACGCTAGTAGTAGCGACAAATTACAGGATTAGTAAAATAAGGAAAAACTAGCCGTTAAGCTAGAAATATCTCTTATTTTCTCTGTTTATCGGCCCCAGGAAGCGCTTGACGTTTGCTGGGGTCGATGCCTTTAAATGAGTATTGTACAAAAGAAATTATTGCTAAAAATCAGAGTTTAACCTGTAATTTGTCGCAGAATTTTAGGTTGACCTTGGCTTGGCGCTTGGTTTCTCGTATCTAAACGTTTTTTGGACTGTTAGGTCCAAGGTTTACCTATGGAAGATAATATGCCTGTTTTGGCAGTCGATGCTCCATCAAGCTCGTATGAATCTCGTGACGTACTTGAATGGGTAGCTAGTCCTTCATTGAAAGAGTTCTCTGAAGCTGGTTTTGGCATCCTTATCCTTGTTCTCGTTATTGTGCTGATTCGCTCACTGACTGCTCTCGTAGAAGCGAGTAGAGGACCCAATAAATAGCCTTGAGGTTGCATCGTTAGTCGATTCCTGCGGCTAACGATGTGAAGTGTACAAATTTTGAGACTGAAACTCAGTCTACTTACAAACCTAGTTTCTGGAGTGGGCCTGCATCCGGCTCTGTACAATGGCACTCAAAATATTACTGGTTGATGATCACGCTTCTATTCTAGCTGGGACGAAACATATTCTTTCTCAGCATTATCCCGGCGCGAAAATTAGTACGGCAACGACATACAAATCTGCTCAGGATATTGAACAAATAGAGACTTTCGATTTGGTAGTTCTAGATTTGTCTATTCCTGTCGATGACGAAAATCCATCCACCACAGGCACAGGGTTACAGCTAGTGTTGTGGTTTTTGCGAACCTATCCATCAATGAACATCGTTGTTCAATCTGCATACTCTAGATCTTTAACTAGAATAAGATCCTTCATAGAGAAGCATCAGGGTGGATTTGTCGTTTCAGACAAATCTCAGTCCTTTTCTCACTTTCTTGAAAAAGTGGAATGGGCATTGAATGGCTGTACTTATCTTTCCCAGGAGATGCGCCCAGTTTCAGAGTTAAAACCTGAGTGGCTTGAGGTTTTAAAGTTGGCATTTCAGGAGGGTCTTCAGGATCAAGCGATTGCTGAGAAGTTAAACGTTTCAACGCGTACGGTAAGACATTACTGGAGTAAGATACAAGACTTTTTAAATATTTTTCCTGAAGAAGGAAAGAATATCAGAATCCAGGCATTTCTACGCGCACGAGATTTAGGATTGATTGAGTAATGATTAGGAGTTTGTTTCGTAGCGTCTAGTAATCAGCGCGATGAAAGCATAGCCTCCATCAATCTCAATATCGCGGAACGAGTCATTTGTGTAAAATGTCGTAAAAAAATATTAATATTTCAACATGGCGATTGCTATTATTCGACATCTCGAACAGCAGATTGCCCAGATAGAGCAGTCTGGCCCGGTTGCGTCAGTGGATGCGCGACTCGATATCTCGACGCATTCCAAGTCGGGCTACGAATACGCCCGCTTGCGCGACGGCGACAGCCTAAAAGCCTGCGGACGAGTCGGCAGTGAAAAATATTTAGAGGTCCTAACCACGCTCCAGCGTCGAGACAAGATCAAGTATCTGCGCAGTGCGATCACCTCACTGAAGAAAGCAAACCAGATTCCCCTCGTGATCGCACTGCCCGCTCAGCCCTCAGCTCCTACTCAGCCGCCACCAGCCGCTCAACCTAAATCCAAGCCCGCAGCCACCCCTCGCAAGAAGAAAGCAGGCCGCAAACAGCTCTACACCCACGTTAAAACCAGACAGGGCACTGTTGTTCACGCCGTCCCCGGCAAAGACGAAAGCGACGCATGGCATACGCCAGCGCTGTGCGGAGCGACCCCACCGCAACGCGACCGAATGGGCTGGGAATTCCCCGAGCATGATGACGGTATCACCTGTGCCAAATGCCGACGCAAGCTGCCCACCAATAGTCAGCGCTACATACCGACCTTTTGACCCAGAGCGCTCGCTAGAGAGGCATCATCATTGCCGAGTCCTAAACCGCAGTCGGGAGTTCTGCCGGAAGCTGTGCGTGTTGCAAAATTCGTTTCTCCATATCCTGCATAGCCGCCTTCGCCAGCGCCTGCCAGTTTTCCTGCGTCAGAATCTCAGCAAGTCTTTTTCGCAGCAGCGCTGGTGGATATTCTGCTCTGGTGCCCTGTTCGTATGCTGTTGCCAACTCTTTAACCCAACTTTCCTGAGCGGTAGCCGCTCGCTGAATATGTTGAAACAGTAGGGTTTGCGCTTCTATGTAAGCTGCTTCAAAGCTGGCCCCCAGTTCCCAGGACACCATCCAATCACGCAGCACCGGAAGGAGCATAGAGAGTACCCTAACCTGCTCCTTCATCTTCCTCATATCCTCGTCCGAGAGCCGCTTTAAAGCGGCTACATAGGGCTGTAATCCATTGCCTGCTTCTACCCAGCCATCGTTATCCATCTCAGTATTCTGCTTAAGCCAGGCCGGATCGTTGAGTTGCGCTATGAGGTCGCTGTAGTGCTCACTATGCTGAGTAGGTAGCTTGTCATCCATGTGTCTAACCGCTCACAGCTGCAAAGTTCCGTACTCGAAGTATACCAATCCATCTTTGTCAGGATCAGGCCCGTAGTTAGGCATCTTCTGCCGCCGATAGAAGCCGTCCGCCCCCGGCAAAGCGTGAAGCCCGACCCGACCGTCAAATCCCAGCTCAGCACTTCTGGTACGTACGAATGCCATCAGCGTACCGCCGATGCCCCTGTAAAAAGGTGGGTTTTCAACGGTTCGCCGATTCCAAGGCGCAGTCGCTAGATACTCAACGTAAACCAGTGGAGTCCGCGAAGAGAGCGGTTCATCGAACTGCGAACGATGCCATTGCGTTTCAATCAGGATGACCCCTTGAGCGAGCGTGTCTACTTCCACCACGTAAGCTTCAAAGCGGTCTTCATTGGTGGTAAGCCGTAGTTTGTACTCCCAATTCCATGCCTTGTCAGGCTCCTGCAAAGCGAGCAGTATTCCCCGCCAAATCGTTTCAATTTGAAAGAGATGCTCTTGGGACATCGTACAGATGAGTCCGGGAACAAGAGCGCCTGCTCCCGTTGTCACTTGAATCGGCAACTGCATCACAGCATCATTTTATGGGCGTCTCGTCATTGTAGGGATATGTGGAATCCTACGCCCCTTCAGTCGAAAACAGTCAGCGTACAAAGTGGCTAAAGCCGATAGGATTTGTATCAGTCCCCTTCAAGCTAGGAGAGCCACACTGATGACTCGCCCCACCCCCAACTGGCAACCGCTGAGTATGCTGCCGACCTTTGTTGAGATGGTTTCAGCGCAGCTCGAAGAAGTGGAAACCCAACGCAGAAGCTTGCGAGAAGCGCAGAAGCAGCCGCATGTGCTCGACGACTATACGGTTGGCCGTGTCCTCAAAGTGTATGGCGAGCAGCAAGAATTCATGTGGGTGTACGAAGCGCAGATAGAACGCTGGCAAAAGGAACCCTTGAGCCAAACACAGCACCAGCAGATCGAGACAATGTCCGAGCAGCTCAAACAGATAAAACCAGGGCTGAAGGAAATCTTGGAGATTGCAGAAGACATCAAAGACAAAACGATTGAATCGGTCCTGGGCAAAAGCGATCTAGAAGTTGCGCTAGATGTCCTCTCAGGTAAGATGCCGCCGGGTTGAACGTGTAAGTTCCGTTACTCGCCTGCCTCTAAAAAGTACAGCTTCAGCTCATCCAAGTCGTTATCCAGCTCCCCTTATGCCGATTGATGATTATGAGATCGCCACTCAGCTGAGCCGCCAGCTAGACGAGAGTGTGCCGTTCAACGTTCGTCCCCGCTCGCCGCTATTGAAGCGAATGCGAGACGAAGGCACTCCAATGTCAGCTGAATGCGACTACATTGTCGATAAAGTGATGTACGGCGGTGATGAAGGCGGTATCTTTTGCGTCATCCAGCCCGGAGAAAAAGATACAACAGTGGTTGGCGCGTCGATAACGCATCTCACCATTGACCCGTCCCATCCCTTAGCCGAGGCGGTGAAAGCCTATCAGCGTAAGCGGACGCATCAGCTACGGCTGCAAGACCAGCGAGGCTTTGCAGCGCTTGCCAGTCAGACAAGCACTGCAAAGAAACGGAAGCGCAGCAGCGGATTTGGTAGGTGACAGAGGCACCGGCCTTGAATATTTAGTCTCTTTGCCAAGGCGCTTTCGCCTCAGTAATCTGTTGTCTGAAATGCAGCCGAAGCGCCGTAGTTGCAGCCGAAGAGATAGCCTCCCAGTCCTGCTCTGATAGAACGGAGCAGAGTACGCTACGCACCTGCGAGCAAATACTATCTGGTATTTCTCTTTTTGTCTGATCAAGTCCAGCGTTGCCTCTAAAGGCGCCATTAACTGTCGCTGCACGTCTTCATAAGGATGCTTAAACTAGAGGTTACTAGGAGGTGTTCAGTGGCAATGAACTGGGAGATACTGAAGACCCGCTATCTTCAGACGAGCCGAACTTCGCAGATGGACAGTCTGAGTCTCAACCTGACCCGGCTTCAAACCCTAGCCGCGAGTGGAGTAGAAGACTCAGTTGCGCATCATCTAGTGAGAGAAAGTCAGTTCTTCATCGAATGGACGGTACCCGTCATCGATTTAGAAACAGACATGACACTAGCGACCGAGCTTCTCTCTCTTCAGCGGCAGCTGAGTCGTTGGAAGCTTAGCTGGGCTGACCTATGGAATAACGAGCCAGAGCGCCAGAAGATAGCAGCTGTCGCGCAGACCTGGTGTGAGCAGCTGCAAGGCCAGGTGAGCGTGATCGCCAGTTGATGAAGGTATGTTGTCAATGCCAGTGCGCTGATAATCTCTACATCAGCCTTTGGTGTGGCCTATCCTTATCACCTCAACGACCTAAGCAGTGGTCTCTGTCAGTGCTAGTTCCAAAGAGGTTGTCATGCCAAAATGACAGCCCTGGAAATGACAGCCGTATCAGTCCACCTCGTTACCTTACTCCTCGCTATTCATACCTATCAGCTCGCAGCTTTTCTGTAACTAGAGTCGACACCTCCCTCTAGAAAAGAAAACTAAGCGCAAACTATCTCTATCTACGGAAAGAACATGAATGATTTTTGTGCTGTTAAAACAAAAGTACTAAGCGAAAGCGCTGGCGATGTGGGGAGCACTCTTTTTTTAGGTAGCACTGTGCTCATAGCGTAGAGGAAAGTACAAGATGATTCCCACTCCAGCGGGAACAGAAGATTTTTTGTGGACATTCAAATCAGGAACTAGGTCAGCTAGGAACGCACTACCCCGATGCGGAGGACTGTGGTTTTCCAAACTGACAAGAGGCTCTGGCCGAGTGCAGATGAGACGTTATCCAAGCGGTTAGGCGGTAGCGTCTGATTGGTAGCCGCTTCGCCAGTATCGCCCATGCCTCTAGCAAACAGGTCGATAGCTATTACCACAGTGAAAAGAGAAGCAGCGGCTACGCTGCTCCTCTTATTCTCTGCTGTGTCATCACGAGCTTGCGGGAGGATGCGCCGCCCTCGGTCAGTCTGATTCTATTGACCGTTTATGCAGCTGCGCATTATCTCTTTTCTGCTGCTAAGAGCTGTCTTTGTGACGATGCTCTGGGCGTTCCCCGGTGGGGTCGGGCTATCCGCTACCAATCAGACGGGCCGTTCAGCCAGGTTCGCTAAGCCGGTGGTGTCTTCCTGCCGTCAGCCCCCACCAGCTAAGCTCATCTAAGGCCTCAGAACCACATCTGATTCCGCTCCTATCCCTAACGCAGCTTCCGGCTAGTTCCACGCATCCACCATGACCCCATGACTGTCGAGTCCAGGGGCGATGAAAACTGAGACTTCTCTGTGAGATCACGCCTACATGCCGCTAAGTTTTCATCGGCGTAGCGCCCCCCTTGACGAGCGATACCTCGCTAACGTTTCTGCCTATTCAGGGCGACTCCCCTGACTAAACCCACCAGAACTTTAACGATGAGTCGCCCTGGATACGGCCAGCGCCGAGCGGTCTTTTTCTAGTGCTAAAAGAACTGCTGACACTGCGGATCGCTCTGCGGCTTGACCCCGTTCAAACACTCCTCGCGATTCGCCTTCTCCAACACCCAGCCCACCTTCTCCTGCTGCCAAGCTAATACTTGTCTAAGTTCGCGGTTCTGCTGAGCCAACTGCCTCGACGAGAGCCCACCCAGAAGCAACACCAGACAAGAAACACCCACTCCCACACCAGCGAGAATCGTCGTCACCCGGTTCTGCTTTTGCATCTGCGCAAGCTGCCTGTCAGCTTGATTCAACCGCTCGCCTACTGCGCTGTCTAAGTTCTTAATCCGATAAGTATTGGCGCTGAGCGTCGATAGAACACTCTCCTGTAAGGACTGCTGCCTACTGCCCGACGTCCTAAAGGTTTGCAACGCCTGTTGCAACAGCTCCGATAGCTGCCGAACAGTCCTAGCATGCGACTGCAGCTGATCAAACGCCAGTCGGTTTTGCTGCGCCCACTGATTCAACTCATCAATAAACTCGTCGAACAACGCCCGCCACTGCTCAGGAGCATCCTCGACTAAAACGGTGAGTAACCCCAAGGCCGCCGCAAAGGCATATAGCTCATCGTTATCATCCAGGTCAAACGCCCTGGCATAGGCTCTGACGCGTAGGATGACCTCACTACTTTGCCCCTTGAGCGCCTGCTCTAATTTCGAGCGGCCCCGCGCATCATCACCGTCCAAGAAATCGTCATAGCTGCTGTTAGGACCAGTCATCATCAAACACCCCCGTACGGTCGAACTCATCGAAGGCCTTGCGCAAGAAAGACTTGACGCGCTGGCGGCTGATCGCACCAAAGTCATCGTGACTCGCCGCCTGCTCGAAGGTGAGAGAAAGCTCATCGATTCTGTCTCTATCAGAGCGGCCCACGAACTTAGGAAACTTGATCAGCTTGACGCCACGACCGCGCATCCGCTGCATCAGCGCTCTGTCCTGCTTGAGCCGGTCCCAGCGCTCAGTCATGCCATAGTTAGCAACAAAGACATGTTGCATAGACTCGCCCCAAAGGTCCAACAGTTTAGAGAACAGGTTGAGCGAATCCAGGCCACAGTCAGAGACAAACCAGCTGACGAACTGAACGTTGCCCTCAGCGGCCACTTCAAACAGCTCGTTGTCATCAATCCACTGCCTGAGTGACGGCATGGCTTGAGCCGGCAGGTTAGCGAGAACGCGCCGACCATCGAGCGCGGCATTGAAGATTTCGTTAGCGGCGTTGTCGTACTTATCGGCTTCAGAAAGGATAGCTCGCTGGCATCCAGTCTTATCGCCATAGATACGCAAGACATCAGCATTGGACCTATCGGCATCGAAGGCAACGAAGTCGAGCTGCCGGTGCAAGTGAAAAGCGATCGCAGTTCTACAGACGAAGGACTTGCCGACGCCGCCCTTCTCGCCGCCGAACAAATGAATATGAGTCATGGCATCGCCCCTTAGAGATCGAACTCATCATCAAGGGCAGTCGTCGGCACAGGCAGTTTTTACGTTTGAGGCTTCGCCAGAGTCTTGTTTTTCTTACCAGTCCCGTTACCGTTACTCTGAGCAGCTTGAGCAGACGCCTCAGCCTCATCAGTGCCAGCATTATCTAAACCGAACAGGTCGCGTTCATTCGGCCTGGTGAGAAAGCCGTCCATCATCCTGAGCAAATCTTCTTTTGGCCAATCGCCATGTTCTACCCTAGCCATGACGGCAGCACCGATGAGAATCTTCCGTCTAGTGTCGCGCTTTTTCTCTAGGGTGCGTTCAGCGGCTTTGGCCTGCTGAATCTGAGCTTTAATCTGCGCCTCCTTCTGAAGCAGCCGTTCGAGTTTAGTGATCATGCGTCATCCCTGATAGGTCTATCTGTAGCGATGGTAGAGACCCAGAAGCACATCTAAGGTTATCGCTGCTATTTCAAAACGACTCATTCGTCCAGGTATCCGAACATCCAGTCCTGCGTATCCTCGATATCCTGAACTTGGCTATCGAGCGATAGCCCGCTCCGCCGTTGCCGTAAGCACATCGGCCTGGCTCCTGCTCAGGAGCCCCGTTCTGGGTGAACTGCCCCAAAGGTGTTCCATTTAGCCGTCATCCCGTCGTTCACCCAGAACGGAAAGGCGCACTTATACATCACTTCGTGATGCGTGCGCTGGGGCTTAGCCCCTAGACCCCACCGGAGTAGCTCCCCTTTTCGATATGGCAATTTACAGTATGCGAATGCAGGTGATCGGTCGCAGCGCTGGACGAAGCGCGACAGCGGCAGCTGCGTATCGCTCAGGTGAGCAGGTGAAAGATGAGCGGACAGGGCAGGTGCATGACTACACCGGCAAGAGCGATATCTATGACAGCGAGATTCTGCTACCAGTGGGAGCGCCGGAGCGGCTGGGTGATCGGACAGTGCTGTGGAATGAAGTCGAGCAGGTCGAAAAGCGGAAGGATGCTCAGTTGTCTCGTGAGGTGATGCTCGCGCTGCCTGCTGAGCTGAACCACTGGCAGAAGCAACGGTTAGCCCGTGAGTATGTGCAGGCGGAATTCGTCAGCGCAGGGATGATTGCTGACATCGGCTACCACGACTTCGATAGTCACAACCCGCATGCGCATATCATGCTGACGATGCGCTCAGTAGGCCGAGAGGGTTTCGGCAAGAAAAGACGTGAGTGGAATAAAAGAGCAGCGATTGCTGCTCACCGTCAGGCCTGGGCTAAACATGCCAATCGGGCATTAGAACGAGCCGGTTATGCAGAACGGATTGACCACCGTAGCTTAGAAGCACAAGGTGTAGAACGAGAGCCACAGATTCATATAGGTGCGAAAGTGATGGAGATGGAAGCGAGGGGGGTTGCAACACAAGTGGGCGCGGAGTCACGTCGCATCAGCAAGGTGAACCGTGAGATTGCCCGGCATCAGAAGAGACGAAAAGACATTCGCACAGAAATTGAAATTGAGCGAGCGTTTGAGCCAACAGCAACGGCATCACCTGAGAGCGTGAGCAGCGAGTTATCGACTAGCCCAGTGTCCAAGCCAGCAGTTGAACAAAGCCGTTCTGTCGCCATGCACTACGAGCCTGAGCCCTTCGCTAGTGGCACTGACAAGCAGAAGTCGGGAGGCGTCTTTGCCGCTGTTGTTAAACATGTAGGCGTTGAGCGTATAGAACGTGCGAAAGCTCAGCTAGCAGACTCTAGAAAGCCAAAGCCGCAAGCTGAGCAACCGCCAAAAGCTCAACCGATCGAACCCGAAGAGCCAGCACCACCCGCCAAGCAACAGCCAGAACAGTCCACACGAAAAGAGCGGCAAAAGCAGCGTCAGAAAAAACGGGTAAAGGAGAAAGACCAGGGAATGAGTCTATGAGAATGATGACAACAAATTCGCCTATAAGTAGAAAGTCTGCTCGCTAATTGTTTAGCTGCAATCAAGAACGGTTAAAGCTTGTAGCCTCAACTGGCACAGACTATGAGTGCTAGCACTGTATCTAAGTTAGAACATGAATAAGAATCCACCTTTTTCCATCGTCAGAACCGCTCTGAACTCCTATCCGAGCTTCTAGTGATGCAAAGCAAGATTCTCATGATATTGAAAGTGCATAGATGGTCACCCAGCAGACAACAGCGCAACAACTAAGAAGCTTGGTAACACTGACAAAGCCAGAGCTACTAGCTCAAGTGCCAGACGACTACAATCGTCGCCAAGCGTTTAACTTTCTACGTCATAGAGCAACTAACTACGATGCGCTGCTAGAGCAGTATCGTCAGCAGTATGGCAACGTGACCCCGAAGAAAAACAAAGCCGCAGTTCAAGGTGCTGCTGACGTGATCATTCAAGCGCTGCGAGATGAGAACATCGAGCTAATTCAAGGTCGAAGCAACACGGCGTTTGCCCGGTTCGCTCGCTCTCTAGCAGGGCTGCTAGGGTTAGACTCAGGCGTAGATCTCGCCATGATCCACGAAGCGACCAAAACGCTGAAGCGTTCCCAGGCGATGTACAAGTCGTGGAACGAGCGCTATCGCCGCCAGCGCGACCTGGTACTAAGGGCGATAGAAGCTGCCAGCCCGGAAGTGCGCGCTCAGGTGAAGGCAATCTACAAAGCGAATTCAGGCGCGAAGCTAGACGCACTAGAGAAGCGTTTCAATGGCTAAGAAAAAGAAGAAGACATCTACCGAGCAGGCTATCAGAATCAAGCAGATGAAGCTGATAGCGATCAAGCAAGAATGCTACGCCATCTCGGGTGCAGCTACAACACCTGTACTCAAAAAGCAGTATCCGACGCTATCGAAGAACCGGGACTTTAGAACGCGGAAAGCATGGGAGTATGTACTGAAGCGTCTGCGTCAGGATGGTGAGTGGTTGGGTATCAAAGTCACAGAGCTAGAATCGTTGGCTAAAGAGCCGCGCGGTGCTAAGACGGGCCAGCAGAAAGCACTCACCTTTTCGCCGCAACGGGTAGCGATGGATCAAGCTGCTGAAAACGATGACTGACTTACTGAACCTACCCTCTATCAGCGCGATCTACCGAGTCTGGCACCGTGACAGAGTCGTCTACGTTGGTCAGACTAAGAACCTGAAGCAGCGGTGGCAACAGCACCATATATTGCCGAAGCTGTTAGGACACTACGGTATGGATTGGCGATTGGACTGGATAGAAATCAACGAGGCTAATCTGACTCGTGCTGAGGCATTTTCGTACCGGCATTTTAGGCCAGTACTGAACCAGAAAGACCCTTCTGAGCAGCTTGGCTTGTAGTCATAATCATTAAAGCTAGGAATAAAGGATTCGTCGGCCTCTATCCCGCTTTGCTTGATCCTCTATCGTAATAGCACTTTCAGGCTGCCAAGAATGGTTTTCCAGAAGAAGCCTGTTAGTACATATGGCGCAAAACGAACCAAAGTTCCTTTTGTTTTATCCATGGAGTCAACAGGTAACTTGCTAAATAGCGGCTGCGACATGCAGCTTAGACCATATGAAACAACGATCATACTGATTAGGGAAAGATCGGTTTTTTCTCCAAAGGGATTGAAGTGAATTCCAACTGCAACAGATGTAACAATCAGGAGTTGATCTATCAAAGATGAAGACAAGAATAAGAATCCATTTGGTGGTATCCATTCGGTTTTCTGGCCCATTAGAAGCGACCATGTCAGATATCCACATGTGCCATCAGCACGGACCTTATAGCGCTTCTGAAATGCCTTGA
>ERZ1740058.758-NODE-758-length-21133-cov-7.603568_pt1 | contig 21133 bp, 17 predicted proteins | sample MGYA00581745_ERZ1740058 | MGnify/ENA primary metagenome ERZ1740058 (study PRJEB43018, sample SAMN04849742) | marine metagenome | isolation source: floating plastic debris | place: Pacific Ocean | collected 2008-08-30 | study: EMG produced TPA metagenomics assembly... | reverse complement strand
AGGCCCAAGCGAGCCCAGACTCGATCACCCAAATCTGAATTGGTCGCGTGTTATCGGGCGTGCTTGTGATCGCACGCGTCTTGCAGCGCGTCACTAAAGACGTTGAACGCCAGCACCAGCCCGAACATGAACGCGGTCGCCGTGCCGATCTGCCAGAAGAACTGGTTGCGCACCTCGCTCTTGCTCTCGCTAATCATGACGCCCCAGCTGGGCTGGCCGATGACGCCGATGCCCAGGAAGCTGAGGATGACCTCGCTCTTGATGGCACCGATGAAGATGAGCGAGAAGTTGATGAACACAAGGAAGAGCACGTTGGGGATCACGTGCCGCCGCATGATGTAGAAGCGGCCGGCACCGAGGGCCGTGGCGCTCTGAACATAGTCGAGCGAGCGGATCTTGAGCGCCTCGCCGCGGATCTGGCGGCACGGCGCGATCCAGAAGGTCACACCGAAGGCGACGTACATCGGGATGAGCGTATTGGAGACCTTCACGCCGTCGGTGAAGGGCACCGTGACCTCGAGCGAACCAAAAACGAACGCGACGACGGTGAGCAGCACGATGTACGGCACGCTTGAGAGCGTCGAATACAGCCACACGATCGCGTGGTCGACCCAGCCGCCGAAGAAGCCGGCCGTTGCACCCATGAATGCGCCGACAACGACTGCGAGGATTGCTGAGACAAGCCCCACCTGTGTCGCGACGCGAATCGAGTAGACTGCGCGCCACAGGATCGATCGGCCTTGCGAATCGGTGCCAAGCAGCAGGCGGGCGTTGTACACCGCACCATCGAAGCCGGTCGGCCAGGGCATGAGCGCCAGCACGGCGTCATCGAGGCCGTCGAGCGCGGATTCGAAGGCCGCCTCGGCCTCGACCAGTTGCTCGGTCATCTCATCGATCTGCGTCCGCAGCTCCTCGGCATCGTCGGCCGTGGTGGCAGCGGCGAGATCCTCGCGGGCAAACTCGAGGTCCTCGCGCAGGATATCCACGTCCTCGAACGTGATGTCGGCCGTGTCGAGCGCATCGAACGCGTCTTCGAGCAGCCTCTCAATCTCGTCCGGCGACAGGTCCGCGACGCCGCGCTCGGCATCGGTCACGGCTAGGAGCGCGGCCGCCGGATCTTCACGGCTCAGCGCCCGCTCGATGCGCGAGAGATAGGAGTCTGCGTGCTCGAGTCGGTCTTCGGGCTTGGGTTCGTTGAAGAACCCAGGCAGGCTGTCCGGTCCAACGCGCTTGAGCGAGGCGTCGAGCGAGAGCTCCTTCACGATGAACGTATCCGAGAGCGCTCCGCGGGTGACCGCATTGGCAAACTGGGCCCCGATGATAACAACGGCGATTGAGATGTAGATCGCGATCACACCCAGCGCGACGACGGCGGCCTTGTCGCGCATAAACGTGCGGAACGCGCGTGAGCGGCGGACGGCCTTGAGCCAACCGACCTTGCCCTCGGCCATCTCGGCTTCGATCTTGCGGTCGAGAAGTGAGCCGCTCATTTGAGTGTCACCCGCGGGTCGACGACCGCGTAGAGCACGTCGGTCAGGATGTTTGTGATGATGAAGATCGCCGCGAGCAGCGCCGTGATAGCCTCGACGACCGGGAAGTCCTTGTTCGTGATGGCGGCGAAGAGCTGCTGGCCCATGCCCGGGATGCCGAAGTAGATCTCGACCAACAGCGATCCCATGATGATGAAGGGCAGCGAGATCATGACACGCGTGATGATGGGGATCAGCGCGTTGCGCAGCATGTGCTTGAACATGACGCGCTTGTTGCTGGCGCCCTTGGCGCGAGCCGTGCGGATGTAGTCCTTGTTGCACTCCTCGACCATGACGGCGCGATAGAAGCGCGTGTCGTAGCCCATCGCGACGATAACGCCGATGAGTACCGGCAAGAGGCAGTAATACGGCCAGCTGGCCAGCGTGCCCGGAACATTGGCAAACCACGACGCGAGCACGCGGAACCAGCCAGGATCTTCTGCGCCGCCATCGATCAACGACTGGCGGACGTCGGACCACAGCGGCAGCACGGGCTCATAGCCAAAGGTCGAGAAGATCTCGAGATCGAACGCGAGACGCGGCCACTGCGCACCAAAGTACTGGCCCACGATGACGTACACCAGATAGCTGATGCTCATGCCCAGCACGGCCAGGAACATCACACCGCGATCGAGCGGCTTGCCGCGGTTGAACGAGGCGATAAGGCCCAGCGTAGTCGAGATGAGCGTCGTGAGGATGAGCACGGGCAGGGTGACGGACAGGCTCGGCACGATCGACGAGGACATGATCTCGCCGACAGACTGGCTCGGTACCGACCAGCTGCGATGCTCGAAGTTCAGCGTCACGATTCGGCCGAGGGCGGCGACGTATTGGTTGTCCCACAAGCTACGCCCGAAGCCGCCCACGGTCCACGGATCGTTGACGATCTCGATGCCCTCCGTCGAGGCGTCGGCGTCCAAGACCGTCGGTGCTGGCGTGTCTTCGGCGTCGCGAACCCGGTTCGGTTGCACGCGGATCGCGTCGATGAGGATCGGGGCGCTCGAGTCATCGCGCAGCCGGACGTGCAGCGGCTCGCTGCGCGAGAGCGTCACGTTGCCGATGTTGTGCCAGCCGACGCCATCGATCTCCGTGGAACGAGCCGGCCGGGTCTGGTCCATCGAGACGGTGCGAAGCGGGATGTCGCCCTCGATGAGCCGCACCCAGGTAAGCCCGCTCTCGCCGAGCGATCTCGGCACGCCCTCGTCGTCTTCGACCGACGGCCAAGTCGCCTGGATGGTGTATTCGCCAGGCGCGAGGTCGATGCTCCACTGCACCCAGGCCGCACCGGTGCCAGGGCCCTTTGCCAGGTACGTGTCGCCAACGGACGCCGCTTCGCTCTGCACGGCCGTCCAGGTGCGTCCGCCAAGCTGCCAATCGCCGAGGATCGGCTTGTCGAGCCCGAAGTCGGTGCGCTTGTCGTTGTACTGGTCGTACGTAGGGAACTTGCCGAGATACGCCGTCACCGGATCGGTGAGGCGCAGCAGCAGCATCAAGAAGAGGATCACCCCCATGTAGACGGGGATGTTGTAGAGGATTCGTCTGAGGACGTACGACCACATGCGGCTGGCGGCGCCTTTCGTCTGCTTTCGTCAGGAACGGTGACGTTAGCGCGTCTGCTCGGTGTCGAGGTACTTGAACCAGCCCCAGTGCCGCTGGGTCGGCTTGGCGTTCTTCATGTGGCTGTTCACCATGAAGTAGCGGTTGCGTGCGAGCGAACCAACGTACGGCACGTCGCTGAGGATCATGTCACGCATCTCCTCATACAGCGCCGTGCGCTCGGGGCCGGGGTCCATCAGCCGGGCCCGCTCGTACATCTCGTCAAACTCGGGGCGGTTGTAGTTCGAGTGGTTGCTGCCCGGCGACGCGTTGGGTGAGTAGAACAGAGCGAGGTTGTTCTCGGCGTCGGGGTAGTCGCTGCCCCAGGCGAAGCCGAAGAAGGGAACCTCGCGGCGGTTTACCTGGGAGATCAGGTCGGGGAAGTCGAGCAGCGTTTCCTCGAGGCGGATGCCGACCTCAGCGAGCTGACGCTTCATCATCGCGGTCTGCTGGGCGTTCAGGTCGCTTCGGCTCGTCGCGAAGCGGATGGGTGGCAGTCCCTCGCCGTTGGGATAGCCGGCCTTCGCGAGATACTCGCGCGCGAGCTCCTGGTTCGGGCCGCGGTACGCACCGTCCACGAGGTGGCCCTCGGGGTGGCCGTCCAGGCCCGGGGGGATCGGGCCGTCGTACACGGTGCAAAGGCCGGCATAGAAGGACTCGTTGATCTCGTTGAGGTCGATCGCCAGTGCAATTGCACGGCGGAGGGCGACCTTGTCCTCGGTGTATCCACCGACGAGCTCGTCGTCCATGTTGAACGAGCGGAAGATGAAGTCCAACTGCGGCTCGGCACGATACGTGACGCCGTTCCGACGCAGGCCGCGATCCATGCGCTTGGTGCGCGGGTTGAAGGCCTTCTCGAAGAACTCGAACGGCAGCTCGATGTAGCCAAGCTTCTCGTTCTCGAAGTCGAGCCACAGCGGGTTTGCCTCGACATACATCGAGAACTCAAGACGATCGACCATCGGGATGCGTTGGCCGGCGGCGTCGGCCAGGCCGTTCGCGGTATCCTCGCTGGACCAGCCCTCGCTGGGGTAGTAGGCCTCGCGGTACTCGGGGTTCTTCTCAACCACGAACAGCTGCTTGGGACGCCACTCGCGGAACACGAATGGGCCGGTACCGACGGGGTTGGCCGAGAACAGGTTCTTGCCGTCCGCGTTGTAATACTCGACGGCTTCACGCGGCACGATCGAAGTCTGGAACATCTGGAGCACCCAGATGAAGCGGTACACGGGCTCTTGCAGGATGATCTCGAACTCGAGGTCATTGATCTTGCGCATGCCCTCGACGGGCGCGTCGTAGTCGAACTCGGGCGCCTGGTCTTGGCGGGCCTTGTACTCGTCGAAGCCGATGATGGTGTCCTTCAGCAGCCACCAGTTCTTGCCGTTGCTCGCGCGCTGGTCGGCGAGTCGCTTGAACGAGAAGAACACGTCATCGGTGTTCACACGACGGCCCTCGCCGCCGGGGAAGCACTCGTTGTCGTGGAAGAACGCGTCCTCGCGGAGGCGGAAGCGCCAGACCTTTCGGCCCTGGTCGTCGACGTAGTTCGTCGGCATCTCGGCCAGCAACAACGGCTCAAGCTCGTTTGGGTTGGTGTACTTGGGCTGCAGCAGCGTCTCGTAGACCTGCGTGATCGCCATGTTCTCGTAGGTGGTCGAGCCCTGGGCCGGGTCGAGCGTGTTGGGCCCGGCCGTCCGCATGGGCAGTCGGAGGATCGTGTCCTGGGCCAGCACGCCCTGGGCGGTGGCGGCGATCGCCACGATTGCCGAGACGAACATGATCTTCAAAGTTTGATATTTGCTAGGGATCACCGCTGGCCTCCTCGTCGGCTGGGCCGGTCTGTGGTCTGTCGATTGGTCCCAAAACGGAGCCCTGCAGGGTACGGGGTGAACCCGCCGCCGCCAAGCGTGCGGCTGGTAAACCAACCCACCAAAGCACTTGGGCAACAATACGAGCGGAGGAACATGAGCCGGCGTGCGTGACCGACGCGAGTCGGAGCCGTTGATGGTCGATAACGAATGGGATTCTCGGGGCAGGAGGTCGACGGTGAAGGGCGTGATACTGGCTGGCGGACTGGGCACTCGGCTTCGGCCGCTGACCCTTGTTACGAACAAACACCTACTGCCGGTGTACGACCGGCCGATGATCTATTACCCGATCCAGTGCCTGCTCAACGCGGGCATCACCGAGATCCTGATCGTCACCGGCGGCGAGCACGCGGGCGACTTCCTCAAGCTGCTCAAGAACGGCCACGACCTGGGCGTCAAGCGCCTGGCCTACGCGTATCAGGAGGGCGAGGGCGGTATTGCCGACGCGCTGCGGCTGGCCAAGGACTTCGCCGACGGCGAGAAGATCTGCGTCGTGCTGGGCGACAACATCATCGAGGGCAATCTCAAGAAGGCCGCGGGCGACTTCTTCACGCAAAAGAGCGGGGCCAAGCTGCTGCTCAAGACCGTGGACGATCCGGAGCGTTTCGGCGTGGTCCGCTTCGAGGGAGAGGGCGACGACGCCCGGATCACCGAGATCATCGAGAAGCCCCAGGACCCGCCGAGCAACCATGCCGTGACCGGTATCTACTTCTACGACGCCGACGTCTTCGAGATGTGCGAGGGACTCGAACCGAGCGCACGCGGCGAGCTCGAGATCACCGACGTGAACAACTTCTACCTGAAACGCGGCGACCTGACGTACGAGACACTCGAAGGCTGGTGGACCGACGCGGGCACCTTCGACAGCCTGCACCGCGCCTCGAACATGGTGCGCGAGGGCGGTGCGAATCACGCCAGCCTTCCCGCGGGAGCCAGCGCATGACCTCAGCGACAGCCGATATGCCGACCGCCGCCGAGGCACGCAAGCCCGAGCCCATCCGCACCGTGCAGCTCTCGCCCGCCGAGGCGTTCGAGATGGCCAAGGAAGAGCTCGAGCCGCTGCTGATCCCGGCGTCGATCTTCGCCGACGACCGCGGGTGGTCGGTGATGAACCTGATGCAGGGCGTGCTGGGGCCGGCCGGCCAGATCAACTACTCGGTAATGTACCCGAGCGTCATCAAGGCATGGCACCGCCACACGAAGCAGACCGACTTCTGGCTGTGCATTAACGGTCACGTCAAGACCGGCGTCTTCCGCGAGAGCGACGGCCGTCGGTGGATGACAATCGTCGGCGAGCGTCGGCCGGGCGTCGTCATCATCCCCCCACCGCTGTGGCACGGTTGCGCGACCGTTGGACACGAGCCCGCGGGCCTGCTGTACTACGTCACGCACCAGTACGACCCGAGTACGCCCGACGAGTTCCGCATGGCGCATGATGCGGTCGAGCAGTTCCCCTGGAGCGTGCAGCACGGATGAGCGACGCACCGCACGTGGTGATCGGTGCGACGGGCATGCTGGGGCGTGCCGTGGTGGCCGAGCTGCGCGGACGCGGGATCGAGCCGCTCACCCCGACACGGGCGGAAGTCGATCTCGCGCAGCCCGACTCAATCGATGCGTTACCGATGTGCGAGGCCCTGTTCAACTGCGCCGCGTGGACCGACGTCGATGGTGCCGAAGCGCATGAATCCGAAGCGACCGTGATCAACGGGAAGGCGGTCTCGCGACTAGCCATGAAGTGCAGCGGCGGGCTCGTCACCTTTGGTACCGACTACGTTTTTGACGGACGCGGCGAGTCTCCGTACAAGACCGATGCGAAGCGGGACCCAATCAACGCCTACGGCCGCGCTAAGGCGGCTGGTGAGCAGTTGCTCGAGTCGAGTAGTACCTCCTGGCTGAACATCCGAACGAGCTGGCTGTATGCCCCGTGGGCAAACAACTTCGTGCTGACGATGCGCCGGCTCATGCACGAGCGCGAGTCGCTGAAGGTCGTCGACGATCAGCGCGGCCGGCCAACCTCGGTCGAGCACCTCGCACGAGCCTCTGTCGAGCTGTGGAGCCGCGGCGAAACCGGCCATTGGCATGCCACCGACGGCGGCGAGTGCACGTGGTACGAGTTCGCCAGCGAGATCAAGAAGCTCACCGGCGCACCGGCGACCATCGAGCCCTGCACCACCGACGAGTTCCCGAGGCCCGCAAGACGCCCCGCGTACAGCGTGCTGGACCTCAGCCAGACCGAGGCCGAGCTCGGCCCCATGCCCCACTGGAAGGACAACCTGGCCGACGTGCTGCGTCGCGTGCCGGAAGGGATCACCAATGCCTGACAAGCGTGCGTTCGAGCATCTCCTGGTCACCGGTGGCTGCGGTTTCATCGGCTCCAACTTCGTGCGCTCGGTGCTCGAGTGGCGGCCCGACGTGCGCATCACCAACCTCGATGTGCTGACCTATTCGGGCAACCTCGAGAACCTGGCCGACATCGAGGGGCACGAGCGGTACACCTTCGTCAAGGGCGATATCACCGATGGCGCTCTCGTCGAGTCGCTGATAGCGGATTGCGACGCCGTTGTGAACTTCGCAGCCGAGAGCCACGTCGATCGCTCGATCCAGGACGCCTCGCCGTTCATCACCAGCAACGTGCTCGGCACGCAGGTGCTGCTGCAAGCCTGCCGCAACACGTGGGGCGACGAGGGTAAGGCCGGTCGTTTCCTACAAGTTGGCACCGACGAGGTCTATGGGTCGCTGCCGCTCGACAAGCCCGAGCTGCTCTTCACGGAGACGACCTCGCTCGATCCATCGAGCCCGTACTCGGCGTCGAAGGCCGCGGCCGACATGATGGCGATGGCGTTCAACCGCACCTTTGGCATGGACGTGCTCGTCACGCGATGCAGCAACAACTACGGGCCTTACCAGTTCCCCGAGAAGGTCATCCCGCTGTTTGTCACCAACCTGATGCAGGGCGAGCAGGTACCGCTATACGGCGACGGCAAGAACGTGCGCGACTGGCTGCACGTGGTCGACCACTGCGAGGCGATCCTCGCCGTGCTCGAGGGCGGCCGATCCGGCGAGGTCTACAACATCGGCGGCAACAACGAGCGCAGCAACCTCGAGCTCACACACTCGATCCTCGACATCATGGGCAAGGGCTACGACATGATCCGACCGGTCGCCGACCGGCTCGGGCACGACCGCCGCTATGCGATCGATGCGAGCAAGATGAGGGACGAGCTCGGCTGGCAGCCGTCGCGCAGCGCCTGGCCTAACGGCCTGGAAGAGACCGTCCGGTGGTACCAGGACAACGCCGAGTGGTGGCAGCGCGTGCGCAGCGGCGCGTACCGTGATTACTACGAGAAGATGTACGGCGCCGCGTCGAGCTGATCGCGCTCGCGGTTAGCCCTTCTCCGACCGCCGTCGCTTCAGCTCGGCGTCGATGAACTTGTCAATCTTGCCGTTGAGCACGTCCGTGGGGTTACCCTCGACGTTCGTGCGGTGGTCCTTCACGCGGTTGTCGTAGAGCACGTAACTGCGGATCTGCGTGCCCCAGCCGCGGTTGAGGTCTCCGCCGGCCGCTTCCTTGATCTCGGCGCTGCGTTTCTCTTCCTCGATCTGCTCGAGCTTGGCCTGCAGCAGCGTCAAGGCCTGCGCCTTGTTCTGCGGCTGGTCGCGGTGCGTGCTGGCGACGAACATCAATCCCGTGGGCTTGTGCACCACGCGGCACGCGCTGGCAACCTTGTTGACGTTCTGCCCACCCGGGCCGCTGGAGCGCGCAAAGAACGTGATCTCCAGATCCTGCTCGGGGATCTGCACGTCGGTGTCCTCGAACTCGGGAGTGACGTCGACGGTGGCGAAGCTGGTCTGCCGCTTGCCCTGGGCGTTGAAGGGGCTGACACGCGCGAGACGGTGCGTGCCGCGCTCGCAGTTCAAGTAGCCGAAGGCGAACGGGCCCTTGACGTGCAGGGTCACCTGGTCGATGCCGGTCTCCACGCCGTGCCCCTTGGCGACCTCCTCGATCTTCCAGCCCATGTTCTCCAGGTAGTAGAGGTACATGCGGAAGAGCATCTCGGCCCAGTCGTTGGCCTCGGTGCCGCCGTCGCCAGCGTGGATGGTCAGGTAGCAGCTTCGGTGGTCGTGCTTGCCGCTTAGCAGGCTCTGCAGCTCGACCTTGTCCATCTTGTTCTGGAGGTCGAACAGGCTCTGGTCGGCCTCGGCCAGCAGGTCCTTGTCGTCGCCCTCTTTGGCCATCTCGTAGGCGACCTGGGCTTCCTCGAAGTCCTCGACCACCTTGTCTACCGGTCCGACTTGAGCCTTGATGAGCTTCAGCTCACTGACGACCGACTGGGCCGCGTCCTGGTCGTCCCAGAAGTCGGCCTCGCCCATCTTGGCTTCGAGTTGACGGAGTTGCTCGTGCTTGTCGTCGTAGTTAAAGAGAGTCGCGGATGGTCAAGATCCGCGCCTCAAGGTCATCGATGACCGGCTGGTGGGCGTCGAAGTGCATGGAGCGATCCTGTGGTGGTTGTGATCCGTACGGTTTGGGGTGCAATGGTAGCGGGCGGGGAAGAAAATTCTGCCGAAGCCGCGCCGCGCCTGGTCCGTGGCTCCGTTCAGAACGTACAGGCCACGAGGCCCTCCCCGAACCCACTCCTCAGGAGGCTCCCCATGAACATCCGCACACTCGGCGCCACGCTCGCCACGGCGGCCGCATTCTCCCTTGCCACGCCAATCCTCGCCCAAGAAGCTGGCAACGAGTCGCCCTCGCGACAAGTAGTGAGGAAGCTGGTCTCCATCAAGTTCGACGGCGGTACGCTCTCTGACTACGTGCGCGAGCTCCGCAAAGCCGCCGGCGACACGCCGGTCAACATCCTCTACCCACAGGAGTTTGGGGCACTCCGAGTGCCGGCGATCCAATTGGAGCAAGTCGGCCTGTACGACGCACTCGAAGTCCCTGCGGGCCTAAGCCAGCATCGCTTGTCGCTGCTGCCCGACGGTCGCGAAGCATCATGGGATGTTGACGTCCAAAGCCGTGGTTCGGGCGCACCGGTCTTTGTCATCGAGGTCTGGGCCGATGACCTCCACAGCGAGCGGGATGAGGAAGAACACGAAGAAGAGTTCGATCGGTTCCCGACGGTCCAGTCTCTGGCAGCACTCATTTCCGGCGAGCACGCTCTCGATGCCGACGCCGTGCTCTCGAGCATCCAGATCGCGCTCGAAATGGCCGATCAGGGCGACGCCGATCTCCGCTTCCACGAAGACACCGCTCTCCTATTCGCCCGAGTGACCATGCAGCAGCACGACGCCATCGAGGAGACTGTCGGGCGGTTGATGGAGTCGGCCAGCTTCATGCGAAACGCGCATAGTCGGGGCCAAGTCGGTCGATTCCTCAACGAGATGGAGGTGGAGTCGATCGACCAAGCCAAGGACATGCTCCTGCAAGCGCGAGAAATGCGCGGCATGATCCAGGACATGCAACGTGAGATTGCTGGACAAAACGACGCACACCGCCGGCAAGTCGTGCAGATGGAAGAAGAAGTCTCCGTCCTCCGTGTCGAACTGAGGCAGGCACGAAGCGTGATCGAGGACCAACAGCGAAGCCTCTCGCGGCTGGAAGCCGAGGCCGCGCGATTGCAGGCCGAGCGTGCCGCGCTTCGCGATCAACTCGAAGCCCTGGAGAACCAGCTTCGTCCCCGTCAGTGAGGTTGGATGCCCGATCGGCCGTACGCAGCGAGGCCGGAAGGCCCGGGCGAGCTCCCCGACGCCCGGGCCATTACCGTGCGCTTCGCCAGGGGAGACCGGGAAGCGTTCGCCGTGTTCTATGACGCAACATTCGACGACGCGTTGGCGGACGCCTCTCGCCTGACAGGGCGCGATGAGCACTTCTGCCTCGACACGGTGCAGGACGCGTACCTGCGTGCGGCCAAGAAGCTGCCGGCCATGGACTCGTGGGCCGCGTGCCGATCGTGGTTGCGGACAGCCATTGCCAGCAGCGCGGTCGACCGGATCCGATCTGAGTCGGCTCGCACACGGCGGGAGTCTGCGCACGGCCGACAGAGCGTACGCGATATCGAGAGCAATCCCGAGCTTGCAGAGCTACTCGAGCGGCTGCAGTCCACGCTCGACGATCGCCAGTGGCACGCGGTCCGGCTGCACATCGGGCACGGCCTGCCGCTGTCCGCTGTTGGCCGCGCCATGAGCCTGAGTCGGGACGCGGCGCACGGGCTTGTTCGACGCGGCCTGGCCACGCTGTCCGCCGGTGCGCGGGCGGAGATGAAAGGAGCCACCGATGACAACGCTTGACCCGCGAGGGCTTCACGGTGATGCGACCCGTGCCCGAAAGGCCGAGATCCTGCGCCTCGCGCAGGACGCCGTCGAGCACCGCGGTGAGACACGCCGCGCCCGCCGGCGTGCCGTCGCGATGGTCGTGCTGACCGCGGGCGTCACGCTGCTGGCCGTCCTGCTCGCGCCGACGCGGCTGGCCGGACCGCCATCGCCGGTGCCAGGGATCGGTGTTGCCGCGGGCGGCCCAGCCACCCCCAGCGGCTCGCCGGCCCCAGCCACGATCGCGCACGTGGTGACGACCTCCGGCCTTGCGAACGCGCTCGCTGCCGGCACAAGCCGGGTCTCGATCAGTCGAGTGGCCACAGCCCCACAAGCCTCGGCCATCGGCATCACCCGGGTCGTAACCACGGGCGCGGTCGAGCGCATCGGCGACACACAAGCCCTGGCCCTGCTCTCTGAAGCCGGGACGCCAGCGGGGCTGGTTCGCATCGAAGGCCGCACGACCCTGGTGTACCACGACGCCCCGACAACGCCACCAGGGCCAAGTGGCGACGCTGGCGAGACCTCACTTCACCGGCCTCTGATGCCCCTTTTGGCGACCGCCGCGACATACCGTCCGGGGTGATCGACGCGCTCTTCGACCTTCTGGCCACGACCGCGGCAGCCGTGCCCCCTGCGGCGCCCGCGGCCGATCCGCCCACAGCACCGCCCATGGACACCAAGCCCGTCGTGCAGGTCGTCTTCATCGTCATGGGGCTGACCATCGCGACCATCGTGCTGGTGGCCGGCCTGCTCGCGATGGCCATGCTCCGGCACGCCAGCCGCGGAGCGAGCCCGACGCGTACCGAGCATGTCGACGCGTGGGCCGAGGCCGGGAAGCGCGCCCAAGCGGAACCGAGCGCGGGTGATATCTTGGACGATCTCGATGACTGACCGCGCCGTCGCGCTGATTACGGGCGGCGCGAAGCGCGTCGGAGCGGCCATCGCGACCGAGCTTGCCAGCCGCGGCCTCGACCTGGTCCTCACGTACAACACGAGCGAGAACGAAGCCGAGACGCTCGCGGGTAAGCTCGCGCGGGAACACGGCGTTCGGGCCACCCCCATCGCCTGCGACCTCACCGACCCCGACGCGGCCGCCCAGGCTTGCCTCGATATCGCACGTGAATCCGGCCGTCTCGATGTACTCGTGCACAACGCCTCGGCGTACTTTCCGACCCCTCTCGATGATGGCGTGCGGTGGTCGGCTGCTCGGGATCTCTACGCCGTCAATGCCGGGAGCCCGCTGTGCATCTCCGCCGCGCTCGCGCCCCTGCTGCAGGCGTCACGACTGGCGGGTGGCGGTTCCGTCATCGCGATGGCCGACATCCACGCGATGGGGCGACCGCGTCAAGACTTCGCGGCCTACGGCATGTCGAAGGCCGCTCTGATCGATCTCGTGCGAACGCTTGCGCGAGTGCTCGCGCCCCAAGCCAGGGCGAACGCTATTGCCCCCGGCGTCGTCGCTTGGCCAGAATCGGGCTACGAGAGCGATGAGGCGTCGCAGGAAGCCTACCTCAGCCGAGTACCGCTACGGCGAGCCGGAACCCCCGAGGACGCGGCAAGACTGGTTGCCAGCCTCGCGCTGGACCACACATACATCAACGGCGAGGTCATCCGCCTCGATGGCGGGCGATGGCTGGCGTGATTGGGTCTGCAAAGGCGTGGACACCGTGATCGACCAGTCCTGTCGGCTCGGCGCACACTGTGTACAAGTACGCATTGACCGGAGTCTCCAACTCGGCGCACGAGCAATTGTCAGTCGAAGGATGCCCCGAATGATGTACGAGCCTTGCTACCGGCCTGGCTGCACGTAAAACCGGATGCCAACCTCTGTCGGTTTTCCGCCACAATCACGAGGCTATATCTACGGGCAACTACGAACGCTCTGCCAGTAAGACCTCACGATTTCCCGTACCCCCGTCGGACGATTGGTTGTTCTGGATGCGCGCGACATCGAGAGGCAGCTTCGTTCGTATCCGGACATGACGAAGCGCACAAGAGACAGGGGCTCATCGCGGTGTTGGGTGTTTGCGCGATGGCAAGCCACCGCTCGCGAATCAGTCGTTAGCCCGCAGATGGCTCCGAATAGCAGTGAACGAACAGGTGCTGCGCAATGCCAAGAACACGGCGGCCAACGAGAAAAGCAAGTACACAGGTTCCCTCGATACCCCCTTGTATTGAGGCCCCCTGATCGCGGTTTTTTCGTGACAACCCCTGATGGCTACGTGCTCCAATCGTTGAGGCGTCTTGGTATTGCCCTACGGGGCGTTCCCTGCAGAGACCACCTCGTTTAAGTGCATTTGAACTCTCGGAGTCGAAATTGGCACGTATTGAGTCAGAGATTTCAATCAAGCGGACGACACTGACATTCGAGAAGTCAAAACCACCAACAAAAGGGGATGCGTGGTGCACGACCCAGCCACGTCAAGAACATCACACGCGCAAGCGACCCGGCCAACAGGATCGGGGCACGCGTCCGAGGACGGCCACGATCGGGCGTTTGTCGCCTCATTCGCCGAGCTGGCGACGACCGCGATGCGCTCCGGGACCTCGGGAACGCGTGCGCCGCGAGGCGATACTCCCCTCGCCGCCCAAGGTCCCGCCCGGCAACAGAACGCCGACAAATTCGCGACTTTTGCGGCTCGATGCATGGCTTTCGCAGAGGCCATGAACCGCGTGATGCTCTTGCCGTCCGAACAAACGCTGGCCGAAGCCGCGAACGCCGTTCGGTGGCTGGCTTGCCCGCCGCGGGATACACAATTCCGCGCAATCGACGGCCAATCTCGACACTCCGCCCGGGAGTACATGGACTCTGCACACCCTCCGATCGCTCTGATTGTGGGCAGCAAGACCGATGAGGCCCACTGGCGTCCCTGGCTGGTTGGTTTGTCATGCCCAGCCTCCCCAACCATGCCCGTTCCAGCCGAAGGCACGGGTCATGCGGGGTACACGCTCCGCCTGGACACGCAGCACCACGCGAACGACCTTGGCATTCCACGACCAGACAACCTCGAGCACGATCAGGTTGTGAGTGAACTGGCCGGATTGCAGTGGAAGGGCCAGCGACTCGGGACGCGCATCTTGAGTGCGATGCATGATGACAACTACCGCGTCCAGATCAGAGAAATGCCATCAAAATACGGGTTTTCGGATCGGCTGATGCTGCTCCTGACGCCCGACAGGCACGACTTCGCCTCGCCCGCGTGCGATCGCGGACTCTGTGAATTGGGTCTTTCGATTGTCGCCGATCGGCTGTCTGAGGTCTTGGACATCCCGTTCTTTGACTCACAGTCGCTCGTCACGCACCAGGAGTCCGTTGTTGCCTCTCTGCTCGCCCGGGGCATGAGCGTGAACCAAGCCGCCTCGGTCCTCAAGCGGAGCCCGTTCACCGTGCACGACCACATCAAGAGCTTGCACAAGAAGCTCGACGTCCAGTCTCGTTCGCAGCTGATTGCTCGTCTCGTTGGCCTCGAACCGGTCGCATTGGATCTCGCTGGACCGAGTGGACCGGTGCAGGCTCCGGCCTCTGTATGAGCTTTGATCGCCCGCCTATGAAGAGCTGAGAAGCAGACTCGGCACCGCCTCAAGACGTGCCTGCAGCCTTCGAACCCTTGTGTGAACCCGGAAGCGGCGTTTTCCGCTGCTTTGACGTACGGCCGATGCCGGGATTGAAGGTATTCGTCGGATCCAGCCGCTCGTGGAACGCACGCACCGTCTCGTCGGCGTCGTACATGTGTCCAAAGTTGTGCTCGGCTGGGAACTTCGCTCCCCGCTTTTCTAGTCGATCCAGCAAGATCTTCTTCATGCGCTCCGTGTCGGTCCCCTTGCGGAACACATACACGTTGTGGAACACGTGGCAGAGGTAGTGGCCGTAGGACAGCGCGATGTCGAGGTGCTTCTCGACCTCGATGGGCAGGGCCTCGACCCACTCGGGGTCGGTGCTCAGTAGCGCGATGTCGAGGGCGAGGGCCTCCTCGGTTGTGCGCTGGTGCATGTTCTGGTATCGGATGCCCGCACCGGCCGCGCTGAAGCGGTGGAGCAGCGCGGCTTCCTGCTCCTCGTCGGTGCACTCGAAGAAGCCGACGCCCTCGCGGTGCGACCACTCACTCTCGAGGTGCTGCCTTGCCTCATCGATGGCTTCGTCGGCTGTGACGAGGATCAAATGGTGCTCGTACGAATCGCGGTACTCGCGCAGTCGCTTGGGGATGTGCTGCGGGAAGCACCTGGCGGCGTAGCACATGATGATGTCGGGCAGGTACTTCGGCAGGAACGGGATCTTGTTGAGGATGTACTCGGCCTTGGCCTTTACCGCGTACGCCTTGGGTAGGCGTTCGGTGCCCAGGTACTTGATCGAGAGCGCCACGTCCTTGGCGTACTTCTCCGCAACAACAAACGTCGTCCTATTGAGATACTCGGCCATCTCGGGCAGATGCTCAAACCGCGTGAGCACGTGCCGCCGCAGATCGACGAAGTCTCGGGCGTCGTTGGTGCCAAGCATGAAGACCTGCTTACGCTCGGGCGCCTCGTACGTATCGACGCGGACGGCGAAGCAGGCGACCTTGCCGGCGCTCCCGCTGACTTCGTACAAGCGCTTTGGATCGGCGTTGTACCTGTTCGGTACTTCGGCATCGACCGCACGAATGCGGTTGATGTAGTCGGTATCCGATGCGGACTTGTCGTCGCCAGCGATGTCCGCCTCGCCGAAGTTGCCGGACTCGACCTTGGCCAGGATCTCCTCGGGTGTGTCTCCGAGATTCTTGATGCCCAGGTGGTCGATGAGTTCGAGTTGCCCCTTCTCGTTGACGCGTGCGAACAGCGCGAGTTCCGTATACGAAGACCCCCGCTTGCACAGGGCACCGCCAGCGTTGTTGGCAACGCCGCCGATGATGGTGGCGCCGATCGTCGTCGAGCCGAGTACCGAGTGCGGCACGCGATCGATCGACTTGAGTTGCTGCGAGAGCTCGAACAGCGTGTCCCCGGGAAGGGCCAGCGCCTGCCGACCGTCACGCAGCAATCGAAGCCCCTTGAGCTTCGAGACGTTGATTATGACGACCGGCCGGCCATAGTCGTCGCCATCCGGGCACGAACCGCCGGTCAGTCCGGTCTTGGTCGCCTGCACGATGCTCGCGCAGCCGGCGTCGACGGCCGCTTGGAGCACCCGCCACTTCTCGACGAGCGTGCTCGGGAAGACGACCGCGACCGCTGCGCCCGAGCCGTACCGGTACCCGGTTCGGTAGTACGTCGTGTCACGATCACGGATGAGCACGTTGCCCTTGCCGACGATCGATTCGAATGTGTCGATGAGCGTTGTCACGGTCTGTCAGCCTGGGAGCACTCAGGTATCGGCTCGCTCAAGAGCCCAATGAAATGCTATTCCGATGGCCGCACCAGACCGGATACGACGTCGGGCTACGGGTCGACCAAGTCGAACTCCACGATGAGGACCTCCCATGCACCGGCAGGGATCTCAACCACCTGCGCTGGCGGGGGAGGCGTCTCGGATACCCCGGGGTACGGAGTCGCGCCGTCAAGCCGGGTGACCCGGCGCACGCGGACGGTCTTATCCGAGATGATCCGCATGGTCCACGCGTTGTGGCGGCCCTGCACCTGCATGTACCGCGAGCCATCGCGCCCTAGGATCTTGGCGCCCCAGCCCACCGCGGGGTAGTTAAGGTGCTCGACGTGCACCTCGGGCATCGAACCCAGGCGGTGGAGCGCGGTGTGCAGCGACATCATCGGCTTGGGATAGCGCCCCACCTTGTGGTACAACCCGTAGCCGCTGTTATCGCCGGCGGGGATGTTCGACCAGTCTTCCCAGACCGATCGGGTTACGACATCGAAGCCATCACCGCCCAGGTCGCTGCGCGCGATGTTGGCTCTGGCGTTCAGCTCAACAACCGCGGCGAACACACCCCGCGGGTCACCGGCGCCCTCGGCGAGATTGAACCACTCGGTCAGCAGGTACTCGACCTCGTCCGGATCGCCGCCCGCATCGATGATCCATGAGCGCGTGGTTCGCATGGCCGTCGAGCACCATCCGGGCTCGATGTCGCCGAAGCTGGACTCGGGAAGCCCAGGGTACGGGCCATCGGCATTGAGCGCCGCCGAGCCGCGCACATGATGCCACGAGATGAAGTCCAGCGGCGTGTCGGGGTCCAGCAGGTGGTCATCGATCAGCTGCTTATTGATCTCGACCATCGGGCTCGGCGGGCCCGGGTCAGGGCCGTCGGTCGGTCCTGGAGGCGAGTCGGTTGCGACCATGGCCATCCACCACGCCGCGGTCGACGAGCCGCCGATGCGGTACTCGCCTGTCGACACGCCCGAGGCCTGTGCGTCGAACTCGGCGCGCTGCACGGATTGCGCAAAGTCTTGGTACAACTGGGAGAGCTGGGCCAGGCTACCGCGCCAGTATCGCTGCGGCTCGGTGATTGGCCCCTCCCAATACCGCACGCGATCCGTCCAGTCGGCGCCGGAGATGATCTCCGAGGCGAAGTCGTACACCAGGTCGCGATACGCCTCCCGTGATGTGTACAACCGCCTGTGCGCATGCATGATCGGCGGCTCGACGATCGTCCGGTTCGAGGACTCCGACAGGTACCACGGCATGAGCGAGACCTGGATGACGCAGTTGCGGCTCTTGCGCGCACCGTCTTCTGCCAGCCACACGCCGGGGCTCGTCAGGGCGCTGCGCAGATGCGCCATGAAGATCGCGTGCCCGCGGTCGTAGTCGCCCTGTGCGACGCCGTTGGTTGCGATCGTCGCGTACTGCCAGAGTCCGAAGAGCTTTGTCGATTCGTGCAGCCCGGCGATGTATCGATCAGAGAAGTACGCGTAGTGGCTGCTCGGTGGCGCGGGCGGATCCGGATCACCGGGCTCCCAGCGGTTCGATGCGAAGCGATCGTTGAAGAACACGCTCGAGCGCAGCGTATCTGGACGGTGTGCAAACGGCAGGTTCTCGACGCGCGTGTTGGCGTCCCGCGACAACTGAACGTCCTGATCGGGTTGGGCATGGCTTGCGTGCAGCCACGGTGATTCCGATGGACACGGACCGATCCAGACAGCTAGCAGCAAGCCCGCCGTGAACAGTAACCGAGAGCTTGTGCCGCGAGGCCTGGCCCAGATCATGCACGGAGGTTAGCGATTGACTGGAGCAAACGCGCTGGCGGCGTTCTTGTTCGATGCCACGCCTACGGGTCGATTCGCGATTCTCGTACATGGTCGCTCGGATACGTGATCGTGGGCTTGTACGTCGCTCATCGGACTCTCTCGCACTTTCCCAGATTAACACCACCCGTCTCATAACGGGCTTGCTCCAGCAAGAAAAGCCTGGGCCTTGGCAACTTGGCATCACGACTCCTCACAGCCTTCGGATACCATCGTGGTTCGTGGACGAGTGACTCGGGTGCACCAATTGTGGAGAGAGAAGAGATGGCACGCAAGCACGGCATGAACGGGATGGTCGCGGCGTTGGTTGCTTCGGCGGGGCTCGCGGCTCCGGCGCTGGCCCAGATCGAGTGGGACAATGCCGCCGGTGGCGACTGGAACATCGCCGCGAACTGGAACCCGATGACCGTGCCCGGCCCTGGTACGACGGCCAGCATCTCGCTGCCTGGCACGTACGACGTCTTCACCAACGGGTCGGTGACGATCAACAGCCTGTTGCTCACCAACCCGAATGCCACATTGGGAATTGGGAACGGTCGCGACTTCCGTTTGAATGGCGCAGCTTCCACAATCGACGGAGTACTGGTCGTCAACAGCACCGGCGGCACAAGCGGTAGTCGGCTGCTCATCGGCAACATCATGCAAACGCTTGGCGGTACCGGTCAGATCATCATGAACGACTCCTCTTCCGCCGCCTCTGGCCGGGCTCAAATTGTAGATGCGGCGGCTGGTCAAACCACGACGATCGAATCCAGCTTACTCATCCGCGGCTCGGGCCAGATGAACTTCGCGTTCATCAACAACGGAACGATCCGCGCGGACGCCAGCGCACTCGAACTCGCGATCCTCGGCAGGGAGAAGTCGAACAATGGCCGCCTTGAGGCAACCAACGATGGACGGCTTCGACTACAGACACCGGTCAACCAGGGGGCGACCGGCATGATCATCGCTGACGGTGGCGAGGTCCGCCTCATCAGCACCATCGTCGGTGGCGAGATCGATGCGACCAACGGGTTGTTCGAGATCGAGAGCGGCTCGGGAAATTTCAATGATGTCGTGAAAGTTACCGGCGATGTCGAGATCCAGAACGGTCGAGATTTGACCGTGCGAGGCGGACTCGATATGGATGGCACGGTCATCGTCAATCGCGATGGCGGCACGTCGGGCTCGCGGTTCTTGCTCGGCACGTCCGGCACGCTCGAAGGCAACCTCACCATTCGTATGAACGACACGTCTTCGACCGCTGCCGGCCGAGCGCAATTCGTGGATGCAATCGGCGGACTGACGACCACAATCGCCGACACCGCCGCAGTCCGTGGCGCTGGACAAATGACCGCAAACTTCATCAACGAAGGCACGATCAGCGCCGATTCTGGCGGTCGCGAGTTGGCAATCCTTGGCGTCGCCAAGGTGAACAACGGCCTGATCGAGGCCGTTGACGGCGGGCTCTTGCGCCTGGGAACGCCGATCAACCAGGGTCCCGACGGCCGCATCGTGGCCGACGGCGGCGAAGTGCGGCTCATCAACACGATCGAGGGCGGTCGGGTCGACTCGACCAACGGGCTCTTTGAGGTCGAAGCCGGAGCCGGCAACCTCAACAACCTCGACCGCTTCGACGGCGACATCGAGATCCAGAACGGCCGCGACCTGTTCATCCGCGGCGGCCTGACCATGGACGGAGAGATCCTCGTCAATCGCGAGGGCGGAACATCAGGAACCCGCGTGCTCATGGGCACTTCGGGCACCCTCGACGGCAACATGACGATCACGATGGTCGATACCTCACCGACCGCAGGAGGTCGTGCTCAGTTCATTGATGCTGTGGGCGGCCTCGTGACGACGCTCGGCGAGAACGTCGTGATTCAGGGCTCGGGACAACTCAACTCAGCCATCATCAACGAAGGCACGATCATCGCGAATGCCGAGGGCCGGGACCTGCTCTTCATCGGCGCGCCGAAGACCAACAACACCCTCGTTCGTGAAGATGACGGGGGCAGCCTGCGCTTCGCCGCGGTCATGCACCAGAGCGTCGACGGACGTCTTGAGGTCGTCGATGGGCGTGTGCGTCTGAACAGCACGATCGTCGGAGGGACCATCGACAACAGCACAGGCCAGTTCGAGATCGCTAGCGGCAACGGTGTCTTCGACGACGTTGATCGATTTATCGGTGAAGTCGAGATCGAGAATGGCCGCGACCTGTTCATAGATGGCGACCTCACGCTCGACGGCACGATCATCGTGAATCGTGAGGGCGGCACCTCCGGGAGCCGCGTGCTTCCGAGAACGAACGGCACCATCGACGGCGACGGCGAGATCTTCCTTAACGACACATCACCGACTGCCGGCGGGCGAGCCCAGCTCGTGCAAGCCGTGGGCGGCATCACGACCACGCTGGATTCAGGAGTCAGCCTGACCGGTGCCGGCCAGCTCGGCGGCGTCTATGTCCTTCGCGGCGGGATTTCACCAGGCCGTGCAGGGGCGTTCTTCGGCGAGAGCGGCATCATTCGGGCCCTGACTTCTATCGAAATGGCCGATACCACCATCGTCCGGATGCAGATCGGCGGCCGAGATGCCCAGCAGTTTGATCAGATCACGGGCTCCGCAGCCATCACCGTCGACGGCACGTTCGAGGCCGGCATCATCGACGGTTTCGAACCGGATATATGCGAGAAC
>ERZ1740058.756-NODE-756-length-21137-cov-6.277725_pt1 | contig 21137 bp, 22 predicted proteins | sample MGYA00581745_ERZ1740058 | MGnify/ENA primary metagenome ERZ1740058 (study PRJEB43018, sample SAMN04849742) | marine metagenome | isolation source: floating plastic debris | place: Pacific Ocean | collected 2008-08-30 | study: EMG produced TPA metagenomics assembly... | reverse complement strand
GCCGATTTATCAATCTGTATTTCTTTTAAAAAACTACTTTAACCCATTACCAAAATATCTACCCGGTTCTCGTCACTGGTTTTATGTCCGTCCAAGCCAGGATAGTTAAAGTGAAATACGCCCAACAGCAGTACTTCGGCAGTAGCCGAATCCAGGAAAGTGCCAGCTTGCTTCAGTAACGCTTGTTGATCAGGTTGGCTAAAAGCAGCCGACTGAAAAAAAAGAAGTGATAGTACAACAGCTAGCTGTTTCATGGTAACTTGATGGATGATCTTAATTTCGCATTTTTCGGAAGAATGACTGAATTAGGGCACGGCATTCTGGTTCTAAAACCCCAGAAGTTACGAATGTTCTTTTGTGAGGAATATCTTGGTGGTAGCGAGTGTAGCCCTTTTTATCATCCGAAGCTCCGTAAACTAATCCGCCCAATTGGGCCCAATGAATAGCGCCAGCACACATCACGCAGGGCTCCAGGGTGACAAACAGAGTGCATTCAGGCAGGTATTTGGCCCCGAAGTAATCGAAAGCGGCGGTAAGGGCCAGCATTTCGGCGTGGGCGGTAGGATCGTTCAGTCGCTCGGTCTGATTATACGCCCGGGCAATAATCCGGTGATTGGCTACCACGATAGCCCCCACCGGAATTTCTCCTTCCTCGTAAGCCTGCTCGGCCAAAGCCAGTGCCTGCTCCATATATTCTTCCTGACTACGTTCCCCTATCAAGTAGATTGATTTTTCTGGTCTAACAAAGCCTGCTGAAAGTCCTGGTAGCTATCTATTGGTAAGGCCACGGCCGAAACCGTTTTGCTTATCCCGTACATTCCCTGAACGGTAACCGGCTGACGGAAAATAATTTTCGCATTGGGTGAAGCCAGCAGAGCAACATTCAGCACCGACTTGCTTTTAGTGTAGGTATCCGGCACGGGTTCAACGCTCTCAATCATATCTACCGAGATGGTAGCCTGCCAGCGTAGCCCGATACGTAGATAAAATTTCCCCTGATCCAAAATAATGGGACGCTTGAGTACCGCCATCAGATCAGCCCACAAAAACAGAAAAGAATAAATGCTCAAAATAGTCAGCCCTAGGGCTAATGCTTCGCTCCAGCGGCTAAGCAGCAGATGTAGTCCAATCGTTTCGGCTACAGTAACCATCAACAGTGCGCCAATCATAGCCGGATAGGCTGATTCGCGGTGATAGGTGAAGGTGGTTTGTCCTTCTTTTACCTCTGGACGTAGTCTCCAGAAGAAAATTCCGTAGTAGAAGGTAGCTACTTCGTTTACTACCAATTGGGTACTGCGCTGCGAGCCAAGCACCTCCTCCAGACTGTACTTCAGATTCTGCACTACATCCGGGCTGCTTTGGGCAGCGGCTCGGTAAGCTGCCAAAATCTTGCGAATCCGGCTCAGGCCGTAGAGTACGATTATCGACTCAGTGATGATTAATGAGCGTTCAGCAAAGCTGAGAAAATACTGCTGATCTTCGGGTAAAATGGCGTGAGCTACACCTACCGCAATCAGGAAAACGACTAGCGTAGTGATCCAGTTGGCTGCTTGCCGACGAACCACCAGCAGATAATACAACAGAGGAATGCCGACCGCAATATCTACCGTGATACCTAGCGAAAGCCAGTGCGCATCCGTCAGAAATGCTGGACTTTGTACTAAGAAAAATGCACATAAAATAATACTGAAGGCGAAAGTGAAGAACCAGAGATAGGGGCGGGGTAAAGTCAATGTCATAAGCAAAAAGTTAGAGTGAGTGATTTATTTTTATAATGGCCAGTGCACAAAGTAACAAGCGCACCTTCTCATTTTCAATCAATTACTGTGACCAACCTCCTATTCTTTTCAGCAACAAACTTATAATACTCTCGCCCAATAAAAAAGATTGAGGAAGTCCAATTCTCAAATTCATCTTTTAAGTCTTCAAGATAGTACTGGCCTGAAATCTCGAAATCAATCATTGCTAATTTAAATGGATAGATTCGGTAGAGACTATTTATCAAATGCTGTAAAAACTTATCAAGAAGTTCGGGGCTTTTTGGGTTCTCAGTCCATGTTTGATACTCTTGTCCAAATACCTGTTCAATAGCCGCAGTGTAAAAGCTAATATCAAACCAATTGAATCCTGTTTCTGTAGGTTCTGTCTCCCGAATATTAAATGTCTTAAATGGAATAGACTTGTCATCAAGATTTATAATGCCTTGATTTTCAAAGTTCTCAAAGTCAATAGTCGTTTTGTTAAAGTCAATGTCAAAAGGTCCTTCTACATTATCCAACTTCCAGAGATAGTCGGTATACTTTTCAATTGGTTTCATGTCTTTACTTGGACAAACTTGAATGGACAACTCATAAAAGCCTCCAAGCCTTAGTTTTTTATCCATGAAGAGTATCTTTTTATCGATCATTTGATTCTTTCAGATTGTGTACAATAACACTTTATAGGCAAAGCTCTTACAAAGACGACTATTTCTACTGCATTATTTAGTAATCAGTGCTACCCAATTGCCACTGCCGGGCGGGCTAAGTGAAACGGTCGTACCAGCTGCTATTTTACTAGACTCAGTCCACTCAGATGTTAGCACGTTTAGCCAGCGAAGCTGTCCTTCGTCGGCTAATGCACTGAGATCTAGTGAGGCTTCTCCGCCATTGGGAAAGTAAACAACGTAGGTGTGTCCGGCCACCGCCTGGGCGTAAGCTTCGTTCTCGTTGCGTTGGCTCAGTAGATGCATACAGGGTTCGGCCGAAAAGTGATCGTAGGCATCGGTGAGCAGGCGCATACTTTGGATAACCGCCTGAGCCGTATCGCTCAACCCTAAACCTGACGGGGGGCGATGGAAGCGGGTAGAGGCCGCTCCCAGCAATACGTTACGCACAAAGCGCTCAACAGCATCCTGATTATTGTGTCCGAATTTGTTGCCGTCGGCCCCGTACACTTTAATGTTGTTTACCGGGCGAGGCTGCTCCGACTGGTGAACCCGCTGTATCTGGCGTAAGCCATTATCCCAGTGTAGCTGACCTTTGTTGTGGTTGTTCTGCGAGATGTCTACAAAAGCGTAGGTTTCGGGGTGGTCGATCGTGGAGCGGTGGGCGACGTGGTCCAGGTCCCAGGGGTCCCACATTTCGGTGGTGTACACGGTTTTGTTGTATTCTTCTTTCGCTATGCTCTTGATATACCCTGACCAGAATGCGCCCCATTCGGCAGTTACCGAAGTTTCGTTATCCATGCAGTAGAGCACATGATCGTACTCCAGCGAATGCTCTAGTAGCTTATCTACAAAAGCTTGCTGGTACTCCAGCACTTTAAATAAACTCATCTGGGAAGGCACCGAGCGGAAGAAATTGTTTTCAGTGTAAATGGGGTGGGTGGATACAACCGTATCTAATTTAGTACGGTGATGATCGTAGTTCGTATTGTTTTTCGGATTAAAGGGATTCACATCCCAGTTATCCCGGTAAAAGTCGAACGTAGCCCATACTTCAATTTGCACCACAATGTCGCGCTCAGCGGTTTCTTGTAGAAAGTTCTCAAAACGGTTCCAGTACTCCTCGTTCCACGCTTCCAGGTTATACAATCCGCTTTCATCTTGGGCGAATGCCCAAACGTTTCCCTCATCGCGGCTAGACATGGTGCAGCGCACGTAGTTGCCCCCGGCCGCCTGTAGCTGATCCAGCTGCTCGGTCAATCCCCCAATCTGAAAGAGATTATCTTCTACCGAGCCACCTAACAGCAAAGTTGGCTTACCATCGTAAGCCCAGAACTGCGGATGTTCTTGACTAATAGCAATGCCGCTCTGCGCGAAAACCGAAGTGGTTAGGAATAGCGTTGAAATGATCAGGGAGTATAGTTTACTGAGGAGCCGGTGCATTGGAGGAGTTGTGTTTTGGTGGTTGTTGATACATCTGCGGGGTTTTACCCGTTTGCTGCTTGAAGAATCGATGAAAGGCGGCCGATTCGGAGAATCCGGTCAGGTAGGCGGTTTCGCCGATGGAAAGTCCGCCTTGCTGAAGGTACTGCTTGGCTAAGGCCGTGCGTACCTCATCACTAATCTTCTGAAAGCTCTGCCCTTCTTCCTGTAATTTTCGCTGTAGAGTTCGCTTACTCATATGCAATTGATCGGCCACCGTCGCCACTTCGGGGGTTCCGCTACCCACTTGCCTCACCAATAGCTCTTTTACCTGATTACTCACCGATTCCTGTCGGGTGAGCTGTTGGAGCAGGTTCTGGGCAAACTGTTCTAATGTATTTAGCAACCCGCTATGAACCGGGGTGAGTGGCCGATCCAGGCAGTGGCAGGGAAAGGCCATCGTGTTGTGTGCTTGTTCAAACTGCACTTCGGTACCAAAGGCGTGCTGGTACACTGTTGGTTCGCGAGTTTGGTACGTAAACGTTGTCGCAGTTAGTTGGAAGGACTGGCCGGTTAGTATCTCAAAGCTGCGTAAGGCAAAGGCCATATCGTACTCAACACTTTGCCGAAGGCTTAGCTCGCTTAGCATCTGCCAGGCGGGTACCGGATCAAACGATATTACAAACTGATTTCCCTGCTGGCTCGCCCGAATGTCCAATACATCGCCTACAATTTTGCTGTAGCGTTGGGCCTGCTGTAGTGCCGCGCCCAGGTTGGGACTATTCTGCATCAAATACCCTACTACACCAATAGCTTCAAAATTAAACTGTTGTCCCAGGAGTAGGCCCAGAAAATGATCATCGGTGAGGAGTACAGCCTGTTGCCACAACCGGTCGAGCTCCTCCAGGCTCACTCGGTGATCGGGGCTGTCCAGATAATCCAACCGAATTCCTGACTGACGGCACAGAGAAGATTTATCCACTTCGTAAGAAGCAGAGAAATGCACAATATCGCGGACAATAGCCGAAGAAACAGTCATAAGTTTGACATCTTTCGTAACTGAAATGGCACGTTCGGTTAGCTCTGCTCTGCTGAGTACGAACTACTTTTGAAGATAACAAAACTAACAGTGTCATGCGAAAAAACACGTTACTACTAAATACTTTGCGAGCTAATGCAATTTTTTCTTTTCTTAGCGGAATAGATGCCATCCTGTTTAACCAATTTTTTATGGGACGTTTTGGCATTAGCGCCCCCTACGTTTTTCCTGTGTTAGGAGTGGGGTTATTAATTTTCTGCGTCACGGTTTTCTACGAGGCTCGCCGCAAACCCATCAAACATTCGGCGGTTAAAGCCATCATTGGGCAGGATGTGGCCTGGGTAGTAGGTAGTGCCCTTATTATCCTAACTAATGTTTTTTCTTTAAGCACTACCGGCCTATGGCTAACCGCGGCGGTAGCTGTTTTAGTAGCTATTTTTGCTTATTTACAGTACAGGGGAATAAAACAACTATCATGAACGTAAAGAACGCTTATCTGATTGTAGCCATACTGGGCACGGTTCTGCCCTATTACGAGCTGTTCCAGTTTATTGGGGAAGAAGGCTGGAGTGTGGTGGGCTTTGGCGAAGCGCTATTTGTGAATCATGCTTCGAGTATGGGGGCCATCGACCTGCTTATTTCTTCGTTAGTATTCCTGATTTTCGTAGAATACGAGGGCCGCAAATTAGGTATGCGCCATCGCTGGGTATACATCGTGGTTAATCTGCTGATTGGACTATCAGCGGGCTTGCCATTATTCCTTTACGTTCGGGAAAGGCAGTTAGCCGAAAAGTCTGTTGCTGAGGCAGTAGCTAACTAGTGGTGGATCATCTTTTCTTTTATTGGGGGTTGGGTTTGCTGCTTACCCACGAGATGGATGCGGTTCGTTGCCGAGAGTGGAAACTATTTATTATCCTTTCCGGGCTGAAAGAACCCACCGCTTACCGTTTGTTTACCGCCCTGCATATTCCTCTGTACGGGTTTTTGCTGCAAGAACTGGTGCAGGGGCCGGCTACGGTATTAGTAATTGGGCTAGATGCATTCTTCGTTATTCATGTACTGCTACATTTCTTATTTAGCCAGCATCCGGCCTACGGGTTCACCTCATGGTTTTCCTGGCTATTGATCATCGGTACGGGGTTATGTGGGTTGTTAGATCTGGCTTTTTATCTAAGCCGGTAGCTCGCTGACTTCAAACCACTAGGATAGTATACCTTTGCGGCGGGCAAAGCGAAGTAGTTTAGGCGTATCGCTTACTCCAGCCTTTTTCAGCATGTTTTTGCGATGGGTAGCAATAGTGTTACTGCTCAGGTTTAGCATACGAGCAATTTCTTGAGTGCTATGGGCCTTGTCAAGTAGCTGAAGAACCCGCATTTCGGCTCGGGTAAACAGTTTATGTCCGTTACTTTGCTCTCGGGCAGGATAGTATACTAAAGAACATTTGGGATCAGGACCGTAAATACTCAGCATAGGGCCGGTTTCGGAAGGGCGGTGACTGATATCGGTTACTTTCTCTAGAGAGAATACCAGGTTGCCTTCCCGGTCGTAGGCTAGCTCTAGCGATTGCTGTAGTAAATGCAAAACTTTCCCTTCAGCATTTTTAAACCGGTAGTCGAAGCTAACTGAGTACTGAGCACGTTCTCTCTGCGGAATTTCGTGATGAAGATGCTGTACAGCGCGTAACACCATCCGGGCAAAGGAATCACTGTCACGGTAAGCCATATTTTTCTGCACGAACTTTATTCCTCCTTCTCTTAGGGCTTCGGGTGGATACCCTAATACCTGTTCAATTTCTTCGCTCACATGTTCGTGGCACTGGGTGTGGTAGTCGTATAGAAAATAGAAAGCAGGCCCTAAATGAGGGGTTTGTGGTGCTTGTAAAATAGGGCGAATGTTATCTTTGTAGTAAGGCAAGTTCGGATCGAAATCCTGGCGATGCAGCATATGAGTCCCGTTGTATAACTTCTTCTTGGTATAAGCGACTGGCAGTTGGCCTATCATAGGGTTTGGTATTTACAATAAATGCTATTTCTTAGTGTACAAGAAAATCCAGTTGTAACCTGAGACTAAAAAAAATTTACTATAAAGTTTGTACTTAATTATACTAGCATTTGGGTGGGGGCGGGTAATACATATCGCGCAAATGCTATCACGGATCAGGCATTATGCCTCGTTTCTGGTATTCAGAGGGGGTGCAGCCAAATTGTTTGCTAAATCGATGGGTGAAATAGGAGGGACTGGTGAACCCGGTTTCATAGGCTACCTGAGCAATATCGTAGCCGCCGGCAATGAGTAATTCGGCTGCTTTTTGTAGGCGGTACGAGCGAATGAATTCGTTGGTTGGTTTACCGACCAGAGACTTTAGTTTGCGGTTAAGTTGTGAGGAACTTAGGGCCATTTCATCACTTAACTGATCAACGTCTAATTTGCTGTTGGCATAGCGGGCTTCCAATACGGTCTTAAGTTTTTCCAGGAAGGGGTCCGTTGACTGAGGACTACTATCTTGAGGAGAGAGGTTGTTCTTCTCCGAGCGTTGAAAGAATTTTCGCTGATAATAATTCCGCAGCCGGTTTCTTTCTTCCAGTAGGCCATGTATCTGAGCCATTAACAGATCATCATCAAACGGCTTGGTTATATAAGCATCGGCACCATGCTGCCATCCCTGTACCTGATGATCTAGGTCGGCCCGGGCGGTCAGCATAATGATGGGTATATGGCTGGTCAGCGGGTTATTTTTCAAAGTCTGCGTAAGCTGTAGCCCATCGCGTTTTGGCATGGCCAGGTCGGTAATAATCAGGTCAGGCATCTTAGCTTCAGCTAATTCCTGCCCTCTTAAGCCATCTGGGGCTATCGTCAGTCGAAACTGATATTGCAGGCAGAGCTTAATGTCCTGTTGCATATCCGAATTATCTTCTACCAACAGTACTTTAGGCGCAGTAGTCGGAGCCAAGTGTGGTTCGTTAGTAGAAGCTGGTTTAGCTTCAGAAGCGGTTGACCCTTCGGGCGCAGCCGTAAGTGTAATACGCTCTTCCTCCACTACTGGTAACGATACAGTAAACGTTGTTCCCACTCCTGACTGGCTCTCAACCTGTATAGCTCCGCCGTGTAGTTGCACTAACTCCTGGGTTAGCGAAAGCCCGATACCTGTACCGCTTACATCGTGTTTTTTCCCGTCTTCCGACTGATAAAAGCGGTCAAAGATGACCTGCTGTTCCTGAGGGGCAATACCGATACCAGTATCCTGTACTGAAATCTGTAGTAAATCTTCTTTACAGAGCATGTTAATAGTCACTTTACCACCTTTGGGAGTAAACTTGAAGGCATTGGAAAGTAGATTATTTACCACTATACTGATTTTGGCCAAGTCAGCTTGCACCATTACTGGTTTAGAGGGTAGGTTCATCTCATAGCTGATCTGCTGGCGTCGGGCCTGGTCGCAGAACAGCGAAAGGGCTGGATGAAGGTATTCTACTATGTCTGCCCGGGTACGCTCAAGTACGAAGCTATCGGATTCAATACGCGAGAGAATCAGGAGCTGTTCTACTAGCCGTAACAGACTCTCAGCGTGGGCTTTCATTTGAGCAAAGAGAGAACCTACGGCAGACTCCTTTCCCTTTTCTTCAATAAGGCGGTTCAGAGGACGAATGATTAACGTGAGTGGAGTACGGAACTCATGAGATACATTCGCTATCAGTCGGGAGCGAAACTGACTAAGATTGCGTAGCTTAACGGTTTGTTCATTTATCTGCTGCGTGCGTTCTCGCACTTTTCTTTCTAAACGGCGACTTTCTGCCCGCTGGCTATTCCGCTGACGAATACCTAAGGCTACGGATAGGCAAATAACTTGCATAGTAAAACCAATATTATAGCTGTAAGGTATCATTCGTTGGTAATCGAAAAGATTGGGATGTTGGAAGGATAGCAACACGAAGCTGAAACAAAGCATAAATATCCAAACGCCCAGCAGCATAATCCGGTCGGCCCAACTTCGACATTTCCACCATAAGAATCCGATAATAATTAGCCAAACGGGTACCTCTATGTTATTGTATCCCATAGAGTAAATGCGGTCGGCCAAATCAAAATCGTAATTGGTAGCCAGAGCCGTAATAGCTGCTATTAGCAGTATCAACCGGGTAATGATCATTAACCGAAAAATTCCATTTAGCTGCGGAAAGCGTTTAGGAATGTTTAGAAATGAACGGACAAATAATACCAGAAATACTGCATATAGGCTGGTGAGTAACCACACGTAAAGCTTGAAGTGAATATACCGTCCTAGTAGAGCATCAGCATAGTAGTATTGATAATCAAAGAGATAATAGAGTGCCACCGAAAACAGAAACAATGCGTAGTAGAGGTAGGTCTTGTCTTTAGTAGTAATAAAGTAAAACAGGAAAAAGAAAGCCATAATGGCCAAAGCGCCCATGATAAAGCCGGTGAGCATTTCTTCGAACGATACCTTACGGTTTATCCAATACTCTGGAGTAGTCAGTGATAAGCCAAAACGAGGTACAAAACCTGTAATCCGCTTAATTTTGATGTATATCTCCTGCGTTTTTCCCGGAGGTAATTCCAACCAAACACTAGTGCTTACATCAGCTTGTATGGCCCGTTCCGAGACTGGTACGTACTGTCCGGTGCGTTGATGGCCGAATGAGCTATCGGGCTGGCGAATATATACGTCTACAAATGAGTTTTTAGGGCTTACCTCCAGTATCCCTTTGATATGATCAGTAAGCGTATTCTTAATATGTATCTTTCCCCAGTAGGTGGAGTACGGTTCAAGGTCACTATATTGCTCGTGGTAATCGAGCTTGAACATATACTGGTGCTGAGTTTTAGGGTCGCTGGCGGTCTCAATAGTCCAGGAATCCGTACTATCCATGGCGATCCAGAGCTTGTGCACACCTATATCTAAGTAGTGGTTTTGAAGTGTATCAATTACGTAGGTGTAGGGCTTATCAACTACAGTGTTTGAGGGGGTAGTGTCACTTGGCGAAATTTCGTTTCTGATCTGAGCAGTGGTGCCGTTTAGCAACGCTGTACCGTAAAAAAATATAAATGTCCAGATTAGGTAACGAAGCATAGACTTCAAAAAGTAGGCGAATATTGCAGTTTACTAGCAGTAAAAATACTCACCGTCTGACATAATACTAGCAAAATATTATCTTTTTGGAATATATTTTCATCTTGCTGCGAATAAGCAGACCAGCTGAGTGATCATACTTTTTGGCTGAAATCTCGTTTTATTAGCACATTCGCTATGAAACGTTCTAAACGTACTTTTTTTCTAGTGTTGCTTTTAGTCGACTGCCCCTGCTGGCGCAAGACCAACCGCAAGAAATTAGCGAAGACTCGATCATTGTTAATGTAGTTTACGATACAGTTTAGGTAGAAAGGAATAGTATTGTATTTACTAAAGACAGTATTTTTTTCTCCGAGCGGGATACTGTAATCTACGTGACCGATACTATTCGTACCAGGATTGAGAGGGTGCTCAAGTAAAAAGATGGAGAAGACCAGAAGGCGTTCTATAATCATCTCAAGGAAACAATGGGCATACGGTTGACTTCCGCTACGGGCTGGTCAGTATTCAGGATGAAGACGGTATACGAGGGCTGGAGGGTACCATGTTGGAAGGAGATGAGCAGCTCGCACTCAGTTTAGAACTACTAACTTATCCTCCGGTGAACTTCTACAGTTTCCGACTCACCTGTTTTACTTTTGCCGATGCCAGACTGATTGCTCAAAAAGGTAGGACATATTTGAAAGCCCAAGCTACCACAGCTACGGCTTAGGCCTTAGGGTGTGGAACGAGAACCTGGCCTTTAAAACTTTTCAGCTACAAATTGCCTTCTATCCACGCACTCCCCGCGACAAGAGCTGGTTTGGATTTGAGATTGGTAGTATTCCTATCCCTTATTTCCTCGACCTTGATGTTCGCAAACCCCAGGTTTTCCAGTTTCGGTAGGTTATATCGATACTTTAGTCTGGCTGTAGCGATTACGGTTTTCGTCGGGGATAAGGCAGGCAAATTTGGAAGACAAAGTTTCTGAAGTCGGATCTTTCTCCCGCACTACCTCGAACGTAACCCGTAACAGCTCCGGATTGGCTACACACTGCCGTACAATTTCGGCTACCTCTTCCCGACTAATATCCTGATTACGAATACTGTCATCCTGATAAAGCGCACAACTTTCTATTGAGAAGCCTTCGTCTACCAGCTTGCCGGGCCGGATGATTACGTAGTTTAGTTGGGTGCTGCGCAATGCATTTTCACCCCTTAGTTTCCAGGTAAGCAGCCTGCCGTATAGATTAAGAAAGAAAAATGGATGGGTAACCCCCATTGAGGAGATTAGAATAAACTGCTTCACTTTGTGATTCTCAGCTGCCAAAGCCATCTGTCGCACACTTTGGTAGTCAATGTGTTTTGGTTTGTTCTTACCGAACCAGAAGTTACCAAAGGAAGTGGAACCAGCAGCGTAGATTAGTACATCCACATCTTTCACAATAGTATCGTAACCCGAATAATCTTGCAGGTTATATTCTACCAGATGGATGTTAGGCGCGAGTAGTTGCTGTTGCTGGGCTTTAGCCCGGTCTCTTACCAACGCGTGCACGGTATGCCCAGCATTGTACAGCTTATCTACTATCTGAGAGCCAGTTCGCCCGGTAGCTCCCACTACCAGCACGTTAAGAGAATCATCCATCCTTTCGGTTTATCCTGTAACCCGTTGGAGGGAGATTTTGTTGGTGAAATAATAAAGGGTAAAAGGTTGAGGGTAAAGGGTCGAGGGGAATGAATGTGAGTATAAAACGTTTAATTTTATGTTACGATGAGTAAGAAGGCTAAAGGGTTTGAGGACCTAGAAGTTTGGCAGGAGAGTGCAGCATTAGTAGTCACCCTGTATAAGCAATTGAAAGATTGCCGAGATTTCGGGATGAAGGATCAAATGCAGCGGGCAGCGGTCTCTATTGCTTCCAACATTGCCGAGGGCTTTGATCGTCAAACCCAAAAGGTGTTTATCCAGTTTTTGTACATTGCCCGAGGTTCTTGTGCTGAACTACAAACCCAACCATACATTGCTTCCGAGGTAGGAATACTATCGCTAACCCAAGCGAAGGAGCTTCAAGCCAGAACTCACCAAATATCAGCCATGCTCTATAATCTAATTCAGTACCGAAGAAAATTCACCTAACCTTTTCCCCTCCACCCCGCACCTTTCACCCTCAACCCTTCAATTTCGGGAAGTAATATCGGCGGCAGTGCTTTCTTCTTTGCGGAGAATTTCGGGATTGCCTCGGTACTCAATATCACTACTGTCACTGGCTTTGGCATCCAGAGATTCTATGGCGTGTACCTGGGCATCGGAAGCTCCGGAGGCTTCTATCTGGCAGACCTGGGTTACTAGTCTTCCGGCTTCCAGATCGCAGGAACCCGACACCTTGGCAATCATAACTCCGGCCTCACCGGAGAGGTAAGCATCGGCTGCTCCTTTTACTCGGCAGATGAGTTCATCTACGTAGACCTCTAAGGTAACGTCACTAGCTCCGCTAATACCCAGCTCCAGTGTTTCGGCCTGAAGTGGGCTACGGCTATATACATCAGTAGCGCCTTTGGCAATCAGGCTGTTGATTTCCTGAAAGTTGACGTATACCTTTCGCGACTCGGCTTTGCGAATATTCTTCTTCTCGTAAATACGTAGCGTATTTCCTTCTATCTCGGTAGCGATAACATCCAGCAGGTTTTCATCAGCCTCAATGGTGATAGATTCTTCCTCATCCTGACTGAGGTACACATCTACGCTGCCCGTAATGACAATAGCACTGAAAGGAGCTATAAACCGGGTTTCGGTTAGTACGTTTCCATTACCCCGCACGCCTTGAGCGTAAGCTGCATTGAACAGGGTAAGCCCCGAAAAGAGGATTAACAGATAAATTCGCTGATGAGTAAAAATAGGCATAGAAATTAGTTGATTTAACGACAAGATGCTAGTAGACTAGTAAACGTTGCACGAATACGGCAGCGAACAGATAAATATGTAAGAGTAGAGCTAATTGGCATCTTCGGTAGAAAGTGGCTCTGGAATAGCGGCAATTCCTCTTGTTACCCAACGAGCGCCATAAACCGAAGAATAAACTACCTCAATACGAGCTAACTCTTTTCCTTCTTGGTTCTGCGAAAACCAATTCATTAATTTTTCTTTATCTTCCAATGATCCATCTACTTCAATCAAAATGACCTCCTCTCCAACAGGCAAAACCCGACCTTCACTGATGATTGCGTAAGAAAAATAGATCGTATCTGTCTTCATAATCTGGTTCCGATGAAAAGCGTAAGGGTCGCCTACATAAGTTTGTTCTTCGTAGACTACACGAATCTCATCAATAAAGGCTGGTCCTATACCATTATTGACTAAGGCTATCCGAAAGTGGGTAGGATTTCTATTTTGGGGCATAATTTCCAAATAAGGCAATACTGAGGCATATTGCTGTTTTTGCGCCAGTTCGTTCTGCTCGCCGGATAGGCGTATTTGGTACATCAGGGCCAATAGGGTAGCAATACTCACCACAAAGGCCGAGAGGCTAATGATCTTCTCGGAGTTCCAGAACTTCTTTTCAAGACTGATGGGTAGTTGATCTAGCCACCTTTTTTTCGGAGTAAGCTCTGGTGTATCGGTCGGTAGCTCTTCTTTCATACGAACGCTTTTCGTGGAAAAGATACGTAATCCGAGGTTAGCAGGAAAATTTATTCCTCTTCAGAATTACTTACCGTGCTGCTCGAGGTGTTTGGTTGGAGATTGTATGAACCGGTCTGTCTCAAAAAGAGATACAAGTCCTAACAATCTGGTAATCAAATAGTACATCCGTAAGAAACCAACGGGAGTACAGTTGAATGACACTTTTGGATTGAGCTATTTTGCCAACAAAGTTAAACCTTAAAACCACAAAAATCATGGCAGTACCTTACGCATTAGTAGATAACCCGCTTACCGCCGACCCTACCGATTTTCGCGCCTCGGTGCAATCGGGCAAAAGCGTGACCGAAGAAGAGCTGATTGAAATGATTGTAATGCACAATACCGGTATTACCGAGTCGGTAGCTCGTAAAATGATTGCGGAATATATGCTGGCGTTGCGCTTTTTCTTAGGCAAAGGCCGCAGCGTGAATACCCCCCTACTGAACAGCAGCTACAGCATTTCGGGAGTGTTTACTGACGAGGAAGATGCCTTTGACTCTAGCCGTCACCAACTAAACCTTAACTTTACCCCCGGTATGGGAGTAAAGGATGTAGTAGAAACGGTAAGTACTGAAAAGGTAGAGGCCACCGTAAGCCAACCCACTATTACCAGTTACTTTGATACCGAAAGTGGTAGCAAAAACGAGGTGCTTACCGCCAACGAGATGGGCCGCATTAATGGCAAACGCCTAAAGTTTGACGATACTGACCCTACCCAGGGAGTGTTCTTTGTCAATGACAAAAAGAAAGACTTTAAAGTAACTAAGTTCGCCGCGCACCGACCCAGCAAACTTATCTTCAAAGAACCCGCATAAGTAGCAGGAGTATACACCATAGAAGTACGCAAAGCCGGAGGCCAAGTAGGCAAGCTAAACACAATATTAACCATAGCCTAAGCTTCTACAATAGTAAGAAGCACCCTATCCCCGAACGAGCGATAGCAAGTTACGGGGTCTCCCTCATACTAAGACAGAGACCCCGGTATTCACTATTGTTCAACCGGGGATACTTGCTTTTCTTTATTTAAAATAGCCTCTTCTTTTACACCCTAGTCTCTGGCTTTATTCTACTAGAGTAATTTGGCATACTATACTAGGGCAGTTCATCAGATACACTATAGTGCTTCACTTAGATACACTAGTATAGATTAACTCGCCTTATTAGAATACAATTGATTGACTGATGAGAGTACCTTCGAGAAAGGTATCAAAGCGAAAAAAATGATTACTCTGTTGGATTTCTATATCATAACCTATCTGAAGGGTTATTTTTACGATAATGTAAGCTTAACAACTAGGGCAAATATATTTGAGATAACACGCAGCTCACGTAAGATTTACTTTCTGTAACTATAAATATTGCTTTAGTATTGGTAAAGAGTGACGGGCTGTTCAGAATATCACTTGTGAGATTACCCGAAAGTGGGTCATTTGAAAGTAGAGTCAGCAAGCCTATGAGCAGTGGCGACCTGATGAGTACTATTACTCAGAGGCTTTGTTATACAACGACTTTTTCTTCCACTTCCGTATTTGGTTTCTTAAAATTCCTTAGAAGGAAGACAAGAACTGTTCCAGGAAGAATTATGTAAGACATTTCTAGGCCATAGACGGGGTTATCAATTCTATTAAGTGAATCAATAAATTCCCATAATGAACCACCTACCATAAAGATAAGAGCGACTAGTTGAAATCTGGTTTGGAGCTTAGGATTATCGAGAATTGATAGTGTCACTGCAAATGAATATATCCCAATTGCCTGCGTAAATTTTATCAATTTCTTGCCTTCTTCGTTATGATTTATAAAGAAAAGATAACTCAGTGCAAGGCAAACTAAAAGAAGGGGTAACATTGTTTTTAAATTAATCCAGGGTGTTTTTTTCATTAGTACGAAAGTGCGATAATTTAGAATTGCTGCAAGAGCATACAGTGGGTCACCAAGAATGTAATGCCATTCACAGTTAACTAATCCGCTATGGAGCTTCAAAGAAGAAAACAGAACAAATGAACCAATTTGGTAATATGTACCATTTCGCACAGAGACCCTATCTCCAATAGCATATGATGTAAGCATCATCATTATTAGAATATCAGCAATAAAGTGAAGGGTCAATACTGTGATTTCAGTATTTATTCTTCCACTTCCGTCCTTATCATAATACAAACAAAGGCAAATCATTAATGGTAAGGCTAACCAAACCCACCAATTTTGCTTTGAAAATGCCTTAAACTCTTTCCAAAAGGACTTAAACATGATTACTTATTATAATTTAATGCTAAGTAAACATGTTTGCCTAATTCGAAAAGAACATTCTCTGTTAAGGTTTCTTTCAATAATTTCATTCCTGAATCTGTAGTGGTATCAATGTCAATGGTTCCCCATATTGAACCATCGGGTGCAACAATCGGTGCGGCTAGAACATATTTCAACTCTTCTTCTACTTCACCTTGCATCTCTTCTAGAGGCTCAGTGAGTGGCTCCACTTCTTGCCCACATACACGCTGTTCAACAAAAGCTTTTACGACTACAATTTTGGTTTTTGTCTCTTCTGTAATTTTAAATTTCAAAAATCCGGTGACCTCGCGAACTGGTAATTGAGACCAAAAATGAGTACAGACTAATTCATCACCTTCAGTCTTAAAAATAAATGCCCTTAATCCAGCATTTGTAAACTCAATAGGAGTACTTAATGCTTTGCAAGAGACGTGTAGAGCACCTTTTACAAGCTCATCAATCCAGACCTTTGTTGTTTGTACTTGAAAATTAGATTTTTTTTTCTTCTCGTAACTGTCAATCCCTTGAATAATCTGGTAAGATGCATTGCCCATCGCAGCCGGCCATGTTGTAGTTTCTGGTCTTCGATATGTTGCTCTCACCAATCCCTCAAGATCAGAAGGAATTCTCAAATTATCAGTTTGCTCTGAAACAATGAAGGTTCTCTTTCGTCCATTTACTCCCATAGACAGTCCTATTTCGAAAATTACATTATCCCGTGTAGTCACAAGATCATCTTCTCTTATATGAATAAGATCGTCAGCACTTACAATAAATATTGTGAAAGCGAATTTTGGTAGTTTATCCAATAAGGATTCAAGAATGAACTCACTTGTTTTAAACGTCCCCTGATCCCAAACTTCAATCTCAAAGGAGTCATTTGCTTGTTCTAAGTTCATTTTTACTGCTCGAGCGGCCTCCGATCCTTCCGAAGAGGAGCCAATAAATACAGGAATACGATTTGGCATAATAGTAAGCTTTAGTTCTGATTTATAGGATAAGTGTTTAATAGAATTCTTAGTCTACAGTTGAGTTTTCATTAATTAATACATTGGTAATCCATCCTAATACTGGACTTGTAATCCTTCCATTCTCAGTAACAAATACATCAGAGCAAAGCACTGTATCAGTAGTGGTTCTTTCCATCATGAGCTTGGCAGTTTCTAAAGAATCACTTGTTTTCACTACCGCAAAACTCTTTTTAGCCTGCTCACCAAATTTTTGATCATTAATTAGATTCTCTAACGTAGGATCACTTGCTGTACTACCGCTCGCTGTGGTAGCTGATCCTGTTCCGCCCTGCGATGAGGATGAGGGTGAAGTTGTAGACTGAGACGGTGTCGGAGACTGAGGTTGTTTAGTAAGTAGATAGTCCGTGATTAGACTCTTGTGCACCATATATTTGGGATGCAACTCTTCTGTCAAAACAGGGAGTCTATTATACTTTTTAAGGTACTTCTCATCTGCCAAAAGGTCTTTAAGAATATATTTATCTTCTTCTCCACTCTTTATCTTTAAGTAGGAAATCTGAGATAATTGATACATCTTATCTTCAGCCCTGAGAGAGCGCAACTTTTGCTGAGTGGTAGTAATCTGTTTTACAAGCTCTTGAGTATTTCGACTAGCCGACTCGTAGCTATCTCTAGAGAAATAAAAAGCTAGTAGAGTACCAATCCAGGTACCAACTAATGACACGATAGTCGTAAATACAGTCTCTTGAGAAATGGTATTGTCTTTAGCAGGGCTTAATATATACCATGAAATTACGCCAAGCCCTATCAATGAGATAGAAACTATAACTATAGACAACCAAAACCTCTGGTTAGACTTTTCTTGCTCTAACTTGCTTTCAGTATCCATAATTAGAAGAGCTTAATGCTATAGGTGGTTGAGTTAAATACTCAGTTGGTTGCTTTTGCAGAATAGGGTACTTTCTAATGTCGAATACCACCATTGCATTATTGTATCCTTTTGGCAATGTAACTTTTTTAATGGCCCTTTGCCCCTCATCGTTAATAAACGATTGTTGTAGCTCCACCTTCTTGGGTACCGATAGTTGTACGACAAAGTCTCCTTCGGGAGTATTCTCCGAAATCGACATAAACCCTCTTCCAATGATACTTACTTTATCTTTAGGGGTAGCCAGCTCAAATATAGACTCAACAGTAGCTTTAGCAGCAGCCGTTACAATGGCAACCGCCGCTCCACCTGTAATAAGCCCAACAGCACCAACTGCGGCGGCTCCAAATACTTTTTTTAGTATTCCTTCAATCTTTTTGGGCTTCTCAATAGCAGTGATTTCTACATCAATACCTGATTCTCCAATAATTAGTCCTTTGTAAATAATTTGCTCTTTAAGTGGTATTCCTCCTAACTCTAAGGTTTTTTCATCCTCAAGGTTCATTGCTACTACCGTGGTAGGGGATTGAGTCTGCGGAGTAGGATAAACTAAGGAAGCAGATAGCATATTGTTTCCTTTGCCATCGTCTACCTGACCATTTTCAATAATGGTCACACTTTTTAACTTAATCTGAATAATATGGTTCATAGTGTAGTGTTAAGCGACAATAATATCATGTAGTAGTCACTACAAAGCTTGAAACAGCACTGTAGCGTTGCAAATATGGCAATATGAAGTAAGGTCTATCAGAACGATAGCTTTACCGAATTGACATTAAGAAAGTTTGGGAGCGTCTCAAATAAAAGGCAGCTTTAAAGTAGATGGTTTAGGTCTAATTGTCAAGTATTATCCAAATAAAATATTAGAAAAAAGCGAAAAACAAGTAACTATTTGGCTATTTAACATATTTATTCACCATTATTGGGTAGAAACATTAAAAAGTACAATTTAAAAAACACCTACTTTACTAATTTATTCTCTATCTTTTCTCTTCTCTGCTTCCCAATGGAAATCGGTAGCATACTGCTCAAGATAGGCTTAGCACTCTAAACGGAAGCCCTATAACCCCTGGCACTGTCTACTAACTCAACTCACCGCCACATTTAGGTAACCCAGGAAGGGTTGCATACTTTGAAAGATTTTAACAGTGGTGGCCGGGAATTGCTGGCTGGTTACTTGCTTATCGGTAAGCTTATGCATCACCAGGTAATCTTTGAGTTTGAGTAGCTCAATATTGGGGTGGTCCGGTTCGTAGCCTTTGGGAGCACGTTTGAGGGCAGCACCCTGAATTTCACCAAAGTAGCGCTTAAAGTCGGGAGCATCGGTAATCGTTTTTAGCTCACCGGGGTTATAGTCAATTTCCTGCCGGACTTTAGCTAGTACAGGCGGAGGCGGTTGGTAAATACCCCCGGCAATAAAGGACTCGTCGTTAGGTTGTAGATGTAAGTAATAGAGAGCCTGATCGGTTTTTTTCCCGCCCTCAGCCATCGCCGCCCCAAAGTTATTCTTGTAGGGAGACTTATTTTTGGAAAAACGAATATCGCGGTTAATGCGGAAGATGCAATCCTTAGGATTTAATCCGCGCAAGCTTTCGTCGTCAATACTAAGCTCACCCAAAATGTAGCCTACCAGATCGATAAATTGCTGGCGGGCGGTTTGGTAGCGTGAGCGGTGTTCATCCATCCAGGCCTTTTCGTTGTTGGCCTGTAAGTCTTGCAGAAAGGAAAGAATAAAAGTAGTGTCCATAGGTGGGCAACTTACGAAATTAGAGCAAGTCCACCAATGTCTCTAGCGCAATACCGCGTGAAGCCTTCAGTAGCACTGTACTATCTTGAATAGGGTTTTCTTTCAGGTAGGCTTCCAACTCACTTTTCTGAATAAAATATTGAGCTCCAGGGTAGGTATCAGCGGCATCCTTCATCAGTTCACCGCAGAGCATGGTCTGGGTAAAACTAGCCGTAGCTAACTGCTCACCAATGGCGCGGTGTTCCTGTGGGCTGTCTTCCCCCAATTCGTACATATCACCTAAAATTGCCACTTTTTGAGGAGCCTGCATGGCCTTCAAGTTTTCGATCGCCGCTTGCATAGAGTCGGGGTTGGCATTGTATGCATCCAGGATGATAGTATTGCTGCCTTTCTTTACAATCTGGGAGCGTTTATTCGATGGCTGATAATCGGCTACGGCTTGGTTAGCTAGTTCGGGGGGCACTTCAAAGTATTTCCCAATGCACAAAGCCGCTGCAATGTTCTCAAAATTGTAGCCGCCTAATAGCTGAGTTTCTACCTCCTGGCCGTTTTCGTGGCGATAGCGAACGAAGGGATCAGCCGAAATAAACGCACAGTGAAAATAATCACCCTGAGCCGGGTAGAAGTAGGGAGCCTCGAACCGCTTGGCCATATTGCTCAGCAGAAAGTTCTGAGAGTTGATAAATACCGTGCCCTTGGTTTTTAGCAAATAATCGTATTGCTCGCTTTCTCCCCGAATGGCGCCTTCTAACCCGCCAAAGCCTTCCATATGAGCTTTGCCGATGTTAGTCGTAAGTCCGTAAGTAGGGTGAGCAATGCGGCATAGGGTAGCAATCTCGCCAATAGCGTTAGCGCCTAGCTCAATAATCGCTATTTCGGTATCCTGATCAATCTCCAGTAGCGTCAGCGGCACGCCAATGTGGTTGTTCAGGTTGCCTTTAGTCGCCAGGGTTTGGTACTTCTGGCTCAGTACGGCGTAGAGTAGCTCCTTGGTGGTAGTTTTACCGTTGGTTCCGTTGATGCCGATGATAGGAATGTCCAGTTGCATCCGATGATAGTGGGCTAAGTTTTGTAGCGTAGTAAGCACATCATCTACCAAAAGAAACCGCTCACCTTGCTGAAACTCAGCTTCGTCAATTACGGCGTAAGCTGCACCCTTTTCCAGGGCTTCGGCCGCAAAGCGGTTTCCGTTGAAATTGGCTCCCTTCAGCGCAAAGAACATACTTCCCGATTCAATATTCCGGGTATCGGTAGATACCTTGCTGCAGGTTACAAACGTATCGTAGAGTTGAGGGATGGTTTTCATATTTTTGCTGGTATAATGATCAAAGTTAAAGTTAATGACTGATGATTGATGACGAATGATTAATAAATTACTCTTTTACATCATTTACCAGTCATTATTCATCAGCCATCATTCATTAAAACTATGTGTATTATTCTCAGTATAGAAACTGCTACTAAAACCTGCTCGGTTGCTTTGCACCAGAATGGTACCCTGCTAGGTTTGCAGGAGATACATCTGGATAAATCTCATTCGTCGTTACTGCACGTCATGATCGAGAACCTGCTTCAGTACTGCGAAGTAGC
>ERZ1740058.754-NODE-754-length-21200-cov-6.558714_pt1 | contig 21200 bp, 15 predicted proteins | sample MGYA00581745_ERZ1740058 | MGnify/ENA primary metagenome ERZ1740058 (study PRJEB43018, sample SAMN04849742) | marine metagenome | isolation source: floating plastic debris | place: Pacific Ocean | collected 2008-08-30 | study: EMG produced TPA metagenomics assembly... | reverse complement strand
TAGGCCTGCCGCTAGCGTTCATCCTGAGCCAGGATCAAACTCTCCATTGTATAAAATTAGTTGAAAACAAAGCATCACGCTCTGCCCTCAGTTGTCTTTACCTGGCTGCTTAGTTAGGTTTGTTACCTATTCTGTATTGACTTCAGGTAGAAACAAAGCACTAACTCATGTTAGTTTCACTGTTCCCTGTAGTACCTGTTGCCTTATTGGCCTGTACGTTAATCAACTTTTCAAAGAACATTCTCACATCCCAAAGCCCTACTGGCCCCGGTGTGTTGGCTGATCTAGAGGAGCTAAACAAGCAACTAGTGATCAGTATAAGCGAAATACGCTCGCTAAAATTGCGATGATGGACTTTCTCTTCAGTGCCCCCTCTCAACGCTTACCGCACCACCAAAGTTCATCCCTCAAACATCTTTTCTTACCCCAATCCACTGCTTCCTCGCTGAACAGGTTCGCAAAGGTAGGAAAGATTTTTTAACTCGCAATGAAGATGGGTGATTTTTGCCGAAAGTTATTTCCTTCCCATCGTTCGCGATCTATTCAACCGCAATGAATCCTAATTAGTTCTAAATGCTTAAAAATATCTCGAATAAAAAAAGGGGCTACACAGAAAGCCCCTTCAAGAATATTTATCGTATGATTTTAGCGACTGGCGAGCCGTTCGGCTTCATCGAAAAGATCCAGCGCTTTTTGTAAAATCACGTTTTGCTGGTTAAAGATCGGGAAAGCCCCGTCGTTGCCCCATACACTTCGAGCAATTAGCCCTTTCACCCGATTCCTAATAAAATCAGTTGCCTGTCCCATTTCTTCCTTATCAATTTCTTCTCCTGCTTCCCGAGCGATATTAAACAGGTCATCTAACATTTTGTCGCTCACCTCGAAATCTGTGCGATAGTCCTCATAATCCATTGCTTCCAATTTCGCTTTATTATTCTCGTAATAAAGCAAAGTATATTCTCGAATAGCGTTGGTATTGTACAGTTTACCCAAAGAAACATTACTAATATTTGATGTATCTAAAGGAACGAAGAAATCAGGCATAATACCACCACCACCGTACACTACGCGCCCTTTGTTGATAGTTTCATATTTAAGCGAGTCATCGAAATGAATGCTATCGGCACTGAATAACTCTCCGTGCTCGTAGCGATGCCGCATATCCTGACCATACTCTTTAGATCCCTCTTCGTAAGGCTTTTGAATTGAGCGACCGCTTGGGGTATAGTAGCGCGAGATAGTTAATCTCAGTTCTGAACCATCGTCTAAAGGAATGGGCATCTGTACCAAGCCTTTACCGAAAGATCGGCGACCAACAATTAATGCTCGGTCATTATCTTGCAAAGCACCAGCAACAATCTCGGAAGCTGACGCGCTACCTTCATCTATCAATACGATGATTGGCTGCCGTTCAAACTGCCCTTCGCGATAAGCTCTCGCTTCAGAGTTATAGCGAGGCTGTTTTCCTTCAGTATACACGATCATTGCGTTGTCTCTCAAGAATTCATCAGCCATGTTAATGGCTCGATCCATGTATCCACCCGGATTTCCTTGTAGATCTAGAATAAGTTTGCTCATACCCTGCGATTTCAGTTCGGATAAAGCCTGGCGAAACTCATCGTAGGTACTGGCGGCAAAACGACTTACTTTGATATAACCAATCTCGTTATTTACCATATAACTGGCATCTACCGATTCCTGAGGAATTTTATCGCGGATAATGGTGAAGCTCATTAGATCTTTAGCTCCCTTACGCTTGATACCCACTTTTACTTCCGTACCTTTTTTACCTCGCAGCAGGTCAAATACGTCGCGATTGTCAATACCGGTGCCAGCTACTACTTCGCCGTCTACTTTCACAATTTTGTCACCGCTTTGCAAACCTACCTCTTCGGAGGGGCCGCCGCTTAGCGGAGCTACCACATAAATAGTGTCCTTTATTATATTAAACTCGATACCAATACCTTCGAACTCTCCTTCCAACTGTGATTTAGCTAGCTCTAATTCTTTGGATGGGATATACACTGAGTGAGGGTCAAGCTTTTCCAGCATATGGCTGATCGCCGTTTCTACCAACTCATCAGTATCTACTTTATCTACATAATCACGCTGAACGTAGGTAAGGATCTCCTTAAATTTAAGATAGCCACTAACAATATCGTTTTTAGCACCATCTCCGTCGGCCATTGTGGCTCCGATAAGAATCCCGGCTGCCACTGCAATCGTTAACAGAATAGGAAGCCGAATCTGAAAATTTGAATTCTTGGTTCTACTCACGGTTCTTCATTTAGTAATATGATTAATGATTTAGAGCTGATAAGTGTTTGAGGTTATGTTGAAAAAATGAACGTCAATATAGCTAATTGCGTACTAAAATAACATAAATGGGGGTCTTTCGTTCTGTAAAGTTGAATATAATGTTACAAACCCTTAATTTTATATAATTAGAACGGCACATTTTTTCTGATATTGGAACCGATGAATATTCATACGCAACGACGTATTGCTGAGTTAGTTGATGAGAATTATGCGTACGCATCTGTTCTTTATTACTTCGGAATAAAGTTTTACGACTACGACGAGAAGACGCTAGAGCAAGTATGTCGAGAACACGGACTTAATGTCCATCAGGTGATTAAGGACCTGGAAGCAGTATACGAGCAGAATGAAGATCATCTAGTATCACTTTCCTCCGTTCCGGTTGATATTATTATCGCTTACCTGAAGCACACCCACTTTCAGTTCATCAAGCAACGCCTGCCTTATCTGAGTAAACTGATTCATAATCTGCCCAAGCATCAGCACCCTACTATTGTAGAGGATCTTCAGTTCGTGTTTCCACTCTTTATCGAAGATTTAATCTACCACATTTACGAGGAAGAAGATGAGTTCTTCTCCTACGTTCTTGCTTTGCAGGAAGCTTCCCACAATGAACGGTTATCGTCTAACCTTTACCTAAGCATGGAGAAGCACTCTATTCAAGAGTTTGCCATGCACCACGATATGGATGATGATGAGATGGAGGGAATCCGACAAATCACTAACGGTTACGCTACTGAAGGCATTGATAGTCTGCACCTACGAGTAATTTACGCCGAACTGCAAAAGTTTGAGCGGGACTTATGCGTACACGCTAGCGTAGAAAATGAAATCCTGTTCCCGAAAGCATTAATGCTGGAGAAGCGGGTACAAAAGCTGATGCGGGCTAAAGTCCGCCTAAACTAGCATGGGCCGCCTAGTTGGGATCGACTACGGGCTGAAGCGGGTAGGTATAGCAGTAACTGATCCACTCCAAATTATTGCCACCCCTCTAGAAACAATTCCTACCTCTCAGGTAATCAATTACCTTAAACAATACTGCCAAAACGAAACCGTTGACGCCTTCGTAGTAGGTCTACCCAGAAAACTAGATAATTCTGATACGCATGCTACCCAGCCCGCAAAAACTTTCGCCAAACAACTGAAGAAACAATTTACCCAGCCCATCTACTGGGAAGATGAACGCTTTACCTCCAAAATGGCGTTAGACGCTATGATAGCCGGAGGTACTACGAAGAAGTACCGTCGGGAAAAAGGAAATATTGATAAGGTGAGTGCCACTATTATTTTGCAATCGTATTTAGAAAGTAAGGTATGATTTATCCTATTGTGCTATACGGCGATCCCGTGCTTAAGAAACCGGCAGAACTCGTTGAGTCAGATATTGATGTGAAACAACTTAGCGAAGATATGTTTGAGACAATGTATCAAGCGAGTGGGGTAGGGCTGGCAGCCCCGCAAATCGGCAAAAGTCTCCGCATGTTTGTGATTGATAGCACTCCACTAGACGAAGACGAAGGGAAAGAAGGTATCCGCCGGGTATTTATCAATCCGGAAATTCTAGAAACCGAAGGTGACGATTTTGCTTTTGAGGAAGGTTGCTTGAGTATTCCGGGCATCCGAGCCGATGTACAGCGTCCGCCAAAAATCACTATCCAATACCAGGACGAAAACTGGCAGGAGCATACTGAAATCATAGAAGGTATGCCCGCTCGTATTATACTGCACGAGTACGACCATATTGAGGGCGTGCTCTTTGTAGATCACGTAAAGGGCCTGAAAAAACGCCTGATCAAAGGAAAGCTGGGTAATATTAGCAAGGGCCAGGTAGATGCCAACTATCGCGTAAAGCTGCCGGCCAAAGCAGTACGTCGCACTTAGCCGGATGAGTCCGCTCACCGTTACCTTAATTCAAACACCTCTCTACTGGCAGCAGATCGATGCCAACTTGGCCATGCTGGAAGAAAAAATCTGGCAAATCGACCGAGCTACCAATCTGATTATCCTCCCCGAAATGTTCTCCACCGGCTTCACGCAGGAAGCGGCAGGACTAGCCGAGCCGATGAATAGTAAAACATTCCGGTGGATGAAGCAGCAAGCTGCCCAAACAAAGGCCGTGGTTACGGGAAGTTATATTGTTCGGGAAGGGCAGAGCTTTTATAACCGACTGTTATGGATGCGACCCGACGGCAGTTTTTCGTACTACGATAAGCGTCACCTCTTCCGTATGGCACAAGAAGAGAAAACTTTTACCGCGGGCGAATCGCAATTGATTGAAGAAATTGGAGGATGGAAAGTATGTCCACTGATTTGCTACGACTTACGGTTTCCGGTATGGAGCCGAAACCGCTGGTTACCTAACGGAACACTGGCATACGATCTGCTGTTGTACGTCGCCAACTGGCCCGCTCCCCGCAAGCAGGCCTGGAAACTTTTGCTGGCTGGTCGCGCAACGGAAAATTCTTGCTACACGATTGGGGTCAACCGAGTAGGGGAGGATGGAAACGGAGTTACCTATTCCGGAGACTCTTTAGTTACTGACTACCGGGGGACGGTACTAGCTGATCTGGATGATCAGGACTGCATACACACAATGGAGCTGTCATATGATGATCTTGCTGCTTACCGGCAGAAATTTCCGGTTCATCTGGATGCTGATGATTTCTCAATTAATCTCTAAGACTTGTTTCAACCGCTGTTCCATTTCTTCTTGGGAGTTTGTCTGATGAAAAAGTCGAAAGGCCTTACCCATTTTTTTCAACGAAGGGTGTTCTCCCTGAAGAAGAAAAACAGTTTCACTTGGTTGTTCCCGCGCCAATCGCTGAAGTAAAGTGGAGGCACTACCTAAAGGAGCATTGGAACTTGTTTTCAATTCAATCATCACGATAATGCGATTGTGCTCCTTTGTTGCTTGTTGAATATAGGATAAAAACGATGGGTCGGATCGGTTGTCCAAATCTACAAATGCCCAGTTCGGAAAATGTTGCCGGAGCCATTGCTCCCACGGTGGTTGATAAATACCCGTATCATCGTTGCGTACAGCCGCATAAATGAATAAACCCATCTAACTATATTTGGCTGTACTTACATTAGTTATGCACCAGTAGTTTGGTGCTTACAGCTCCTCCTTGCTCCAAAAATGCCCGGATAATGTAAAGCCCGGTGGGTAGGGTAGCCGACTCTAAATTTACTTCACTTAGCGGTTCTGACAAAACGTAGTCCTGCATTATCTGACCAGCGGTATTGATTACCTGCACTGAGCGCATCAGGCCACTGGCCTCTAAGGTAGTAATTCCTTCAGTAGCCGGATTGGGGTAGATCAGTAGTGCTATCTGCTCGCCAGGATTTCCTCCTGAGTCTGCATTGAGGTGCAATAGTGAAACACCTCCGCGCTGGCTACCAACAACCACCGATACCCGATTACTTCCCGCTAATGTACCCGAGGCTAACCAACTCTGCTGCCCTAACTGTACTGGCACAGCATCATTCAATAATTCGTTTTGTGCTAGTATGGTATCTACGGTTTCTTCAGTACCGTCACTATCTATGGGACGAATGAGTAAACTACCACTCACATCGGTGCTGATTATTTCGGCGCTTCCGTCACCATTGGAATCTACAACTGCTGGGGTCAGAAAGAGTCCACGAGCGTTTCGGTCAAATCCAGCGAAGGCATCATCCTCCTGCACCCACTGAGGCGGAAAGTTTTCGGTTTGATTGCGGTAATAAACCAGATTACCGCTTTGTTTACCAACCAACACATCCATCTGTTGATCCTGATCTACGTCGTAAAAAGCCAGGTTGTCTTCTGAGCGAAAAGCCAGCTCCAGAGCTTGTCGCTGCCTGGTCAGCAATTCATAAGGAGCCTCCGGCCTGTCAGCCTGATTCAGCAAGGCATACAGCCGCGATTCTCGAGATACAGCTTCGCGACCACTAATAAGTAGATCCATCAGGCCATCCTGGTCAATATCCGTGAAATAGGGTTTTAATTCCTGTAACTCCCACTCGCTAAGCTCTAAATAATTGTTAGTTATAAATTGAAAGGAAGGGTTTCGGGAAGTCCCCACATTTTCGTAAAGGTGTAGCCCAGCGTAGTAGCCATCCGTTCTTTGTACTCCCCGGTTTCCGATGAATAAGTCCAGGTCGCCGTCAGCATCGTAGTCGGCCAAAGCCGGAGCGGCGTTCTCTCCTACATCGATCATATCTTCTTGAAGAAAACCCGAAGTTGACCAGTTCCACCGGGGATTCTGGGTAGTTCCTTCGTTGCGGTACCACCAACTAGATCGCTCAAAGTCAATGGCATCCTCGGTATTCGTGCTGGCGTTAGGCGAAAGCATTAGGTCCGGAACATTATCACCGTCACCATCGGCCAGGTAAGCTCCTGGAAAGAAAAGCGACGTAGCAGGTAAAGTATTGGTAGGATAGTCAGTCGTTACCCGCTGGAAAAAAACCTGTCCATTTACTGGCTCGTTTTCCAGGAATGCAATACCCAAGCACCCTTCGTCGCCCGTAAGTACATCCAAATCACCGTCTCCGTCAGCATCCAGTACGAGCAGCGTCTTTCCGCCAATGTGCTGCAATTTTGCCTGGTTTAGTTTTCGCGAACCGCCGTTGAGGTCATCGCAGGTTTGATCGTCAAGCGCGAACAGCCCGCAATCACACTCCTCTACACTTCCCCACTGAAGATTAGTAGTTCGGTACACCAGCGAATCGGCGTGACCGTACTGCTCAATGCTCTGATTTTCGTGTAAAATTAATTCGCCGCTACCGATCACACTGTAGTTTATTACGTCCAGGTCACCGTCCTGATCAATATCAACAATAGCTGGATAGTCGGAAGAATTTACTTGGAGCGTTACCGTAGCTCCTGATACAAAAGCAGTAGTGCGAATTGTTTCGGCCACTAGTGTCCAGGTTAGCAAACCATTGCCCGCACTATCATTTCGGTAAGTTGAAATACCTCGCCCCCCCGAAGCAGTGAATAAATCTTGATCGCCGTCATTATCATAGTCGGCCAATAGCACCCAACTTTGCAGATTAGCTGGAAATAAAGCCGCATATTCCTGCGCATATACCCACTGATTATTCTGTCGCAAAAATGGATGAAGGGTATTGGATGAGCGGTCGAATAGCAGCAAGTCGTTCTGCCCGTCATTATTCAGATCAATACTGTTGTATTGTACGGAATTTAATCCACCGGCCCAGGCTAAGGATAAAGTGTTACCATCTACCGTTACAGGTACCGAGGCACCCCAACTACCAATACGCTGAGCACGAACTTCTGGTAAAAGACCAAAAATTAGCGACACTAAAACAGCGAAGTAAATACAATGCGAAGGAAAGCCGGTCATGCCGAGGTTATCAGTTCTATAGCCTTTCGAAGAATAACAAGAATAAGAAATCCTACAAAGATATAACTGATGATACGAGAAGATATTTTATTGGCGATCCAAACCCCTAGTGGGCTACCCACCAACACTCCCAAGGAGAGCGGTACTGATACCGGAAAAACGATATAGCCAACCCGACCGATCTCCAGCAGGTCCTTGGGCTGGTCGATCATGTTAAAGATAGTGATGGCTGTAGACATAATAAAAATTACTCCTAATGAGATTGATTTAGCCTGCTTGATGTCCATGTGCAACCCCGAGCGGAGCAGCGGCACTGTAATAGTACCTCCCCCCAAGCCCGATAGCACCGATACCGCCCCCGAAATACCTCCCGAGATTACGTACCATATATTAGTATTACGAACTGGCTGATTGAACAGCACTTTCGTCTTGCTCCAGAGAAAAGTCATTAGCAGAATTAAACTTAAAAATATGATAACAGACGCATCAAAAAATTGCTTGGAATAGAGCGGGGTATTTACGAAAGTGAATAGAAGTAGGTAGGAGGTAGCAATAGCACTTACCCCCACTAATACTACGTCTTGCCAATAAAAATCTTTATTTCTGATAAGGGCGATACTGCCAAACAACGCTGCGGCGGCTGTGCCGAAGATAGAGTTAGCAATAATGTATTGGGCAAGTTCGGACGGTGGTACCCCTGTGTGCTCGAGGGCTACTGGCAAAATAAGGATATAGATGATACCTCCGCCAATACCTAAAAAGCCGGCCAGGAATCCACCTCCCAGGCCGGCTAAAGCTATCCAGAAATATAGTGCGTTACTGAGCAATTACCTACTCCTGCCCTTGCAGAAGTTGGTTGTAACGAGTCGGATCATTCAGTACACTAATAGCTTCCTGTAGTACTACATCATCGTCAAACGAGGCCTCAATTTTTCCGTCGGACAGGTGGTAGCGCGCAGCAATTTCCTCCTCTAACAGTTCTTTTATCTCATCTTTAAATTTTTCTAAATCCTGCTCTTTATTATGCTGAACCTGCTTGCGTAACGAAGTAATCTGCTCTTCAATATCCTGGAAGTACTTTTCGTCTTTCGCGATCTCAGTCAGGTCATCAATAGTTTGCTCTACTTCAGTGATGTAATCGTAATCTTTATCCGATAGCCAAGTTATGAATTCCTGGTATTCAGCATCGCTGACAGCAAACGTTTTAGCATCAGGGGCTTCCGAATGCTCGTAGTAGTACTTAGTAGCATAATCAAAAATTAAGTTTTTGGTATACAAGCTTACAGAAATGGGAGCCATCCGGTTTGACTTAGCTTTGATATCGGGATTAACCCCACCACCATCGTACACAATCCGCCCGTTGGTGGTTTGAAAAGCAGTGCGTAGTGAATCAGGTACGCGGCCTACGCTACCGTCTTCGCCCCGATGGCTGTAGTCAATCGCCTGAATGCAGCGGCCGCTGGGAGTATAGTACTTAGCAGTAGTTACTTTCAATTGAGAGTTATACGTAAGTGGGCGAGTAGCCTGCACTAGACCTTTACCAAAAGTCTTTTCCCCTACTAGCACTCCACGATCATAATCCTGAACTACTCCTGAAACAATTTCGGCGGCCGAAGCAGAACGGCTGCTAGTTAACACTGCTAACGGAATGTCGGTATCTACTGGGCTGTGGGGAGCGCGGTATACTTTATTCCAATCTTTCACTTTTCCTTTGGTGCTAACAATCTCTGAACCCTTAGGCACAAACACGTTAGATACATTGACTGACTCGCTCAATAACCCCCCCGGATTACCTCGCAGATCAAAAACAATCTTTTTCGCCCCCTCTTCTTTCAGTTTCGTTAAAGCCTTCTCAACCTCCCGGCCGGCGCCAGTAGTAAAGTTGCTAAGCTTAATATAACCAACATCCTCAGTCACCATACCAGAGTAGGGAACATTATCTACGGTAATACGCTCCCGCTTCAGGGTGACGGGTAGCGTATACTCTTCGCCGTAACGCTTAATAGTTACCGTAAGGTCGGTATTGGCCTGACCTTTTAGTAGTTTACTGATTTCGCTTACGCTTTTCTTCGTTACGTCTATGCCATCAACTTCCAGTAGTTCGTCACCGATCTTTAGTCCGCTCTGCTCTGCTGGAAACCCTTTGTAGGGCATTAAAATAAGATTCTTTCCGTCTCGCTTCCCGATAATTGCCCCAATACCACCGTACTGGCCAGTAGTCATGGTACGATAATCTTCAATATCGTCTTCAGGGATATAGTTAGTGTACGGATCAAGCGATTTAAGCATGGCATCAATACCAATCTTCATTAGCTTGTTCGGGTTTACTTCGTCTACGTAGTACGTATTCACTTCCTTATAGAGGGTAGCGAATATGTCAAGATTTTTGGCGATAGCAAAGTACTGGTCGCCAGGACCACGAAAGGCAACTGATCCAACAAATGCAAGGGCAACAACGGCAAATGATAACTTGCCTAATCTTCTGGTACTCATAAGCGAAAGAAATGATGAGGGGTTAGACTCTAATTAAACGGTTTAGCGATTGTTTTATTTTGGTTTCTAGTTGCTGGTAAGCAATCTTCTGTTTACCAATATAAATATACGCTAGCAAAAAGCGAACATTATTTGTAGGGTTGTAAGGAATTAGATGTTTATGAAGCCGGTAAGCTTCTCGCATCTGTCGCTTGATCCGGTTACGGTCTACGGCCCGTTTAAAGTTTCGCTTAGGCACACTGAACAACACCTGATGACAAGGCAAGTCGGCTACTGGCAAATAAATAAAGCGAACGGGATACAACACCTCTGATTTACCTTGTTGAAAGAGCGCTCCGATTTGCTTTTTATGCGTTAGCTTTTCTCGCTTCGGAAACGTTTTTCGCACATTGATAAGTTATGAGTCGGTGATAAGAGGTAATGTGATTTTTGGAGAGAAATGAAGAAAAAACGGAAGACAAAAAAATGGTGGCAACATTTCGTCGGAAACGGCCGAAAGAAGGGCTTACCGTTTGTGCCTTCTTTCGTCAGAAACCGAAAGCTTTTTACGACCTTTAGCCCGACGGCGAGCCAACACTGCCCGTCCGCTGGCGCTAGACATTCTTTCTCTGAACCCGTGCTTATTTCGACGCTTCCGCTGCGATGGCTGAAATGTTCTTTTCATGGCAAATTTTATTTGGGCTGCAAATATAAATTTCTTTTGCTGAAGTTCCAACCCTCATTTCTAAGAATAGGTTTCCTTTAGGCTTAATTTGTTAGAAGACGGAAGTCCGAAGGTAGAAGACCGGAGTCGGAAGCCGACAAAATAGAGAATAAGTAACAGATAGTTGTAGAGTGAGCAATGAAGCAGTAACAATGAGAGCAATTCAGAAAACCCTGTTACCGAATTCTGTCTTCGGACTTCCTACTTCCAAATTCAGCCTTCGTGCTTCCATCTTCTAATTTCCAGCCGCTATCGCCAACTGTCAAAATAGATTTTACTAAATTTGCTCGCTTATGCACTAGCACAACCAGCATCTTATGAAAGTACTTAAGTTTGGCGGCACCTCTGTGGGCTCAGCCGACAGCATCAAAGCCGTAGCGGATATCGTATTACAATACCATCATCAGCAAGTTTCTTGCGCAGTAGTGGTATCAGCTATGGGAGGCATTACTGATCGTTTAATCATGATTAGCGATGAAGCTGCTCAGGGCAACGAATCGTACAAACAGCTACTGGACGATCTGGAGAAACATCATTTTGCAGCCGCTCGTGAGCTAATTGGAGTACACGCTCAGAGTAAAGTATTTGCCCGCCTGAAAACCCTATTAAACGAACTGGACGATCTGATGCACGGGGTATACCTGCTGCGCGAACGCTCGCCCCGCACCATGGACTTAGTACTGAGCTTCGGCGAACGGCTTTCGGCTTACCTGATCAGTCATTACATGAAGGAGCTGGGAGTAGATGCCGAGTTTTTGGATGCCCGCCAGATCATCGTTACCGATAAATCCTTTAATAATGCCCGAGTAGATTTTGCAGCAACTAACTCTATGATTCAGGAGTATTTCCGTGCCCATAAAGCGTTGCAGATTGTTACCGGTTTTGTTGCTTCAACTCCTGAAGAGGAAACGACTACCTTGGGCCGCGGGGGCTCAGATTATACCGCTTCAATTCTAGGATCTGCTCTGGATGCTGAAGAAATTGAAATATGGACTGATGTGGATGGAGTAATGACCGCCGATCCCCGGCAAGTGGCTTCAGCCTTCTCACTAGACGCCATCTCCTACATTGAGGCCATGGAAATGTCGCACTTCGGTGCTAAGGTAATTTACCCTCCCACTATGCTTCCGGTGCTCGGCAAAAATATTCCGTTGCGAATTCGAAATACCTTTAATCGAGAATTTCCAGGTACGCTGGTGAGTAAGAATCCGTACTCTTCGGTAATCCACAAAGCATTGAATAATGCCAAGGCACCGGCTGTCAAAGGTATTTCTTCTATTAAGGAGGTGGCTATGCTGACCCTAGAAGGGAGTGGTATGGTAGGTATCCCTGGTATTTCGTCTCGTTTGTTCGGTACTCTGGCCCAGCGAAATATCAACATTATTATTATTACTCAAGCCTCCTCGGAGCATACTATCACTTTTGCGGTGAGTCCGGTGGATGCCGAAGCGGCGCGGCAAACCATGAGTGAAGAATTTGCGGTAGAGATTGATTCCGGTAAAATAGAAGCCCCGGCTATCGAACGTAATCTGTCTATCATCGCTATTGTGGGTGAAAATATGCGGCAGACCCCCGGTATCTCCAGCCGATTGTTTATCGCCTTAGGTCGAAATGGCATCAATGTGCGAGCTATTGCCCAGGGTTCTTCCGAAGCTAACCTCTCGGTCGTAATTTCTCAGCGTAACCTGCACAAAGCGTTAAATACAGTGCACGAAGCATTCTTTCTATCGGAGAAGAAAACGCTGAATGTTTTTCTAATCGGTATTGGCCTGATTGGTAAAACGCTGCTGCAACAGATTGCCCAGCAGCGAGAGTACTTGCAGAAAAACCGCATTCTTGAAATTTCCGTCATCGGTATTGCTAACAGTAAGCGAATGGCCTTCTCCGAATCAGGGCTGAAATCCGACGAATGGGCTAGCATCCTGGAGCAGGAGGGCGAAGCTACCAGCATTAGCTCTTTTGTGCGGAAGATGAAGGAAATAAATCTCCCTATCAGTGTTTTCGTCGATTGTACTGCTAGCGAAGATGTAGTGAAGTACTACGCTGAAGTTCTAAAGTCAGCTATTTCCATTGTTACTCCCAATAAGTTAGCCAACTCTAGTTCCTATCAGAAATACCAACAATTGCAGACTGCCGCTCGGCAGTCAGGAGTACAGTTTTTGTACGAAACCAACGTGGGGGCTGGGCTTCCAGTGATTCGAGTTCTTCAAGACCTGAACGACAGTGGGGATAAGGTGTATAAAATTGAAGGCATCTTGTCAGGAACACTGTCTTATATCTTTAATACGTTTACTTCCGGCAAACGCTTTAGCGAAATTGTGCGGCAGGCTAAAGAACTGGGATACACTGAGCCTAATCCTCGCGACGATCTTCAGGGAATGGATGTAGCCCGCAAGATACTGATATTAGCCCGGGAGGCCGACAATGCACTGGAACCGGAAGACGTAGAAGTGGAAAACATTCTGCCATCGTCCTGCAACGAAGCCTCCTCACCAGAAGAATTCTTTGAAGCCCTCGCCGAAGCTGATTCGCAATTTGCCGATCGATTAGAACAAGCGGAGGCCCGGAACGAAAAACTGCGGTTTGTAGCCACCCTGGAAAACGAAAAAGCCGAGGTGCGGCTACTTTCAGTAGGGCCTGATCATCCGTTCTATTCGCTCTCGGGTAGCGACAATATTATTTCGTTTACGACTGCTCGCTACCGGGAACGTCCGCTGGTAGTGAAAGGCTCCGGGGCCGGGGCCGAAGTGACCGCAGCCGGAGTGTTTGCTGATCTAATTAGTGTAAGCAATTATTTGTACCAGTAACAAGTTTAAGGAAGCGCTGGTTAATGGATTATGGACGAACAGAATACTTCTCGCCAAATTTCATTAGCAAGATATCTGGAATACACTAAGCTTTCCCCCACACTCACCTACGAAGAGGTAGACCGTATGGCGGGCGAAGCTAAAGATTACGGATTTATTGGATTATGTGTTCCTCCTTTCTGGGTGAAAAAGGTTAGGCGCGATTTGGGTGATGCCGATGTACAGCTAGTCACCGTAGTGGGTTTTCCGCTGGGCTACCAAATGACCGAAACCAAGCTGCGCGAAGTGGAGCTGACCATCCGCGATGGGGCCGATGAACTAGACATGGTGATGAACCTTTCAGCCTTTAAATCGGGCATGCCTTGGGTGAAAATCGAGATCGCTAAATGCGCTGCGCTGGTTCACGAGCACGGCTGCTTACTAAAAGTTATTATCGAAACTACCTATCTTTCTGATGAGGAAATAGCGACTGCTTGCAAGCTTTGCGCCGATGCCGGAGCAGATTTTGTAAAAACCTCTACCGGTTTTGCCTCTGTCGGAGCCACCGAACATCATGTGCAATTGATGCGAAAAGTGCTTCCGTCTAATGTAGGCATCAAGGCTTCGGGTGGAATCAAAACTGCTCAGCAGGCCATGGCCCTGATTGAAGCTGGAGCCGATCGGATTGGTGCTTCGGGGGCAATAGACATTGTGAAGAAGGATGCAGGAGCCTAAATTTAGATCTGAGACAAGAGAAGCAATTGATAGTGTTGCTCAAAAACTCAATCTGCCCATTGAAGATTGGATGCAAGACTGGGCCTACATTGTTGCTAATGAAGATCAACTGAAGTCATATATCGATCTATATGACCGTACTGTTGATGACGATGAGAAGTTTGTACTCATGCAGCTAATTATTCAGGCTGCCGATCTTAGAAAACAGGAAAATCAACTGTCTGATGCCGATTGGCAAATCATAAAGCAGAGACTTAAAACTGATTTTTCTATACATGAGTATACAATCTTTTACTGGAGTCAGCCGGAAGAAGATATAGAATTCTGCTTCCGTATCACACCGGAAATTAGAAGTGTCTGGGAGGTAGAATAACAATTGTTTCTCTTTTCTAAATTACCAACAATAAATCTCTAATTGAACTATGTCAGCTTTTTCAATAAAAGTTACCGGAGTAGTGCAGGGAGTATTTTTTCGTGCCAGCACGCGGGATAAAGCTCAGAGTTTAGGCATTCGAGGCTGGGTACGGAATGAGCCTGATGGGTCGGTACTGATTTGGGCGGAGAGCGAAGAGGATGTGCTGCAGGAATTAATAGAATGGTGTCATCAGGGGCCACCTCGAGCTGAGGTTACTGACGTTTTGGTGGAGACAAAAGAAGAAGAAAGTTATACTGATTTCAGCATTCGGCGCTAGTCCTGTCCTTTGGGTTTTCGTGGGCGCGGCTCGTTCTGAATTATGGTATTTGTATTCACTTCCCCCGGTTCGGGTTGTTCATCATCTTCAATGGGTACTGGGCGATCCTGGAAGAATCCGTCTTTCAGTAAACGGTTAAACGATCTCTCGTATAGTATAGAGGCGCCCTGCCGTTGCTGTATCTGGCTCAGCACCTGATCACGGTCGCTGGTTTGAAATACCTTTACCATTAGGTTACCACCTTCGGTTAACTCGTATAGCACGGTGAATTCACCGTATATGGCTTGGCTCGACTGTGAGGTTTCTCCGGTTGTTGCCATTCCACCTACCTCCACCGTAAGCCGATCATTAAATAACTCTTTAGAAAAACCCACACTTACATCGCGGTCGGTAAGCAGTGAGTTTTGAGCTTGACTATCATCACTAGATTCCAGATCAAGATTAAACTGTACACCTCCCAGATATTCTTCCGTGAGACTGTTAAGCTGCTGCGTCAGTACCTGGCTAACGCTGCTATTAATCTGCTCGTTTACGGCAGCGTAGCTACCTCCACCGCTCGAACCAAAGCCGCCAGAAATAGGGATAAACCGGCCAAGTACGATAAGTCCGAAAGCCTGTTTGTATAACTCGGTTTCATTTTGCTCTACCTGATTGAGCCGTTCGGTTACCAGATCGGAATAGATACCTCCGGCGGTAATTTCGGGTAACCCCAAATCAAAGGCCAATTGCGGGTCATCTAGTGTGCCGTTGATGAGCAGTTCTACGAAAACTGGACGCTCAACTGTAACCAATCTTCTAAGATCACCCGCACCTCCCCCGCTCAATACATCTTGGAATAGCTCCCTCAAATCAGTTTCAATCTCGTAGGCAGCAGTTAGATCCATTCGGGCGTTAGCAGGATCGCCCGACCAGGCGATACTACTGCCCTCACGAATAGAAAATTCCTTTTTCACTACTTCGGCAAAGTTCAGCACGTACTGTCCGCGATTTAGAATGTAAGTGCCCTGCAAGTTTAGATCACCACTGGGGTTCATATTTACTTGCAGTTCAGCTTCACCGGCAGCGGTAATTTTATCTCCCCTGATCGTGTCAACAATACTACTGACTACAGCTCCCGGACTTAGGCGAATATTGGCATCAAGCGCAAAGCCACTAATGGTTACCGAATCGGATTGCGCCTCCGAATTACCTATAACTATCAGTGAATCCTGGATCACGCTGTCAGCTTTTATAGATGCATTTACATCTACGAACTCAACAAAGCCGGCCTGCTCAATCTCCGCCGGGTCCGATACCAGCGAAATGGTCATGTTGGTTCCTTCGTTCACCTCTATTTTTCCTTCAATTATCAAATCGCTGACAGGGCCCTTTACTGAGGCATCTGCCGAAGCAATAGCGAGTCCATAGAGGGCTTCATTTTCGTAGCTCTGACTGTTTACAAACCGAAACTTCTGCGTCTCAAAAGTCAGATCAAAGGCCGGGTTGAGTAAGTCTCCGAAGAAAATGGTTCCGTCCAGCACCGCTGGTGTTCCGGCTGAATCCAGTACAGTGAAGTCACTCAATAACAATTCCTCTCCCGAAAAGCGCATCTCCTGATTTTCAATGTGGTAGCGAGCACTAGAAGCGGTGGGTTCTATCACCACATAATCTCCAAACCTAATGATGCCTTCAATGTCAGGTTTGGTTGGGCTACCTGTAATGTTTAGATCAGCAAACAGCTCGCCCGAAAGCTCACTCATTTGCCCCTCCAAAAACACCTTCCACGGATCAAGAAGAAAGTCAGTTAGCTTCAGTTCCAGGTTGATAGGTTTGCTAATGCTATCAGCTAAATCATAAGTGCCATCTATCAGCAGATCGCCGTTAGGGCCCTGCAACTCGGCTAATAGCTTCAATAGGTCAGCCCCACCGTCAATATCTGCGCTTTTCGTTGCCTGCAATTCAAAGTCGCCTAATACAGTATCCTTTACAGTTAAATGATCAATACTTAAGTCGGCAGTAATTGCTCCCGACTGGAATAGATCGTTAAGAGCGGCCTCTCCGTGAAGCACTCCCGCTATTTCGTAGTCGTCTAAATCAACACTATTCAAAAAAGGCTGTATTTCGAATTGGTGAATGGCCAGTTGCAAGTCACTGCGGTCATCTTGATTTTCGGTGGAGATATATAATTCCTGATCGCCCTGCTGAAGAAATAGCTGATCAATGTCCAGAAAGCTCTGAGCGTACTGAATTCTTCCCCGGTCAGAGAACGTCCAGGCCCGATTATCCAGTACTACTTCCGAATCATCAATTTTTACAGTAACAGTATCCTGTTGTGTTCTTACCAATGTGTTCAGATCCAGCCGATACGGAGCATCGTCTTCTCCTACCTTCATATTCAGATCCAGTTCGGTAGTGGTCAAACGCTGCCGACCGAGCCGCTGATCTTCGTTGGGCACTCCCGATAGCTTACCAGCGATCAGGAACTTGGGAATATTCAGCCCGCCTACCTGCACAAAATTCGTTAGTAGGTCTACATTAATTTGACGCTCGGTGGTGATAGTATGAATGTAAAGACTATCCACGACATTGCCTCCGTATTCTACATGGGGAGCTCTCAGGTCAAGCCGCATACTTTTTTCCTGACTGTCAAAAGCAGCTTCCAGACTTAGAGTATCGGGAATTTTTAGCGCTGGCACAAAGGCCCGCACTAGCAGCGGGGTTTCCCGTATGTGTAGTTCTAGCTGTAGTTTTTGCCCATCTGATTTAATCGTATTTACCGTATCCTGATTGATATACGGAGCCTGATAGCCAGTAAAATAGTACTGCTCAAAATCTTCAAAAGCTTGAGGCAGTTGAGCTACCGAAAATTGGCCCTCGACCAAAGCATCTATATAATTGGAATACAGGCTGATCTTACGTGTATCACCTACGCGGTCGGCTTTAAATAGTAGAGTGTCTAGTTTGTATTTATCCTCACCTTTGATAACATTGGCGCTGGGCATACGTACCGTTCCCAAAACAGAATCGGGATTCGTGCCTTGCAGATCAACCAGTAACTGAACATCCTGAAGAATGATGCTATCGTTAGACAGATTCAGGCGAAATAGATTTGCCTCGTCCATTTGGAAATCTAGTTGGTAAGCTAACTCCGACTGACTCATATCCAGCGCGGCATCTACATTCAACGCTAAAAGACTGTCTTCGTAGTTTATTCGACTATTTAATTTTTCGTTAGCTAGGTACCCTTCCAGATGTAGCCCCTCGTAGTGGTAGTCCTTGTAATCAATGTGATCAACTTCTAAATCCCACTTAGCTTGGTTAAATGTAGTGTCGGTAGGGGTAACAGTTTGCTGGGCCTCAACCCGCGCCTGAAAGGTTAGATTCCCAAAATCCTGAGCCAGCGTATCCTGACCCAAGGCTTTCAATAAGCGCTGAAGGGCGAACTGCTGTCCAGTTAACGAAGCATTCACGTTCATACCTCCAGTTGAAGTTTGCTGGTACTGACCTTCGGCTAGTAACCTTCCTACCGAAGTTCGTAACGAAAGATCGCCTCGTATATCTTCCAAACGTCCCTGCGCCGACGCCTTTAGTACTAAAGTATCGTTCGCCAGGCGGGGCAGACCGGCATTCTCACCTGCTATTTGCCGAACAAACGCCAGATTACTACTCAGCGGCTCTGCCGAAAAATCGAAGTACGGACTACCGGCTACTTCGCTATCTAGCTTACCTAGCTCAGAAAACTCGGCGTTAGCGGCCAACGACAGTCGATCATCTATCCGCAATTCTAAATCCTGAATTTTTCCATTCCCGTCTGCAAGGTCTATGTTCCACCAAAGGTTAATTTCGGAATTTTTGAGTGCCGGGAGGCTATCTAGGGCATTAGTAAAATAGGTAACATCGGTCAAACTTAGTTCGGCTCGATTTAGCTCGGACTGTACCGATAAGCTATTGATTAAATCGGCCATCTTCTCCTTCATGCTCAAACCTATCGCCAATGTACCATTTAGTTTGGAATGACCGGTTCGCAATTGTTGTAAAGTGGCTTCTACCCGCGGCATATCCACAGCCGCATTTAGTGCCAGTTGTTGTAAAGCAAATCCGCTTCTCTGTTCGCTAAAGGTGAAGTTTTCCAGATCAAGTGAAGCGTTGGTACGGCCTACCTCAATATCATTAATCTGGATTCCCAGATCACTAATCAGCAAATCCTCAAAGTTCAGTTTTCCGTCCGTTTCGGGTTGAGATGCACCCACCTGGTAGTCGATTTTACTGTTATCAATAGAAAAATCGGCTAACGAAAATTGGTAGGCTGAAGGATTGATCACATTTTTTAAACTATCAGGGGTAGGGGCAGAGTCCTGAGTAGTATCGGGAGGAGAACTTTGCGAGAGCCGGAGTAGTACGTTCAGCCCATTAATGGCTAGCTCTTCGGCTTGAATATGTTCTTCTTCGAGGCCCAGGGTTTCTAATAGCAACGAAAGCTCACCTAATGCTACTTGGGCCTGGGTGCTATCAGCTATAAAGTCGAAGCGAATATCCTGGAGCTCCAACTGACGAGCTTCAATGGTAAAGCTAGACGAAGTAGTATCCTGAGTTTGAGTAGTGTCCGATACGGCAAATGCTTCGGGAATGTAGGCGAAGTTAAGGCTGTCCGTTTCGGGTACTTTATAGACATTCGCATACAGATTACTGATATCCACCAGTTCTACCATCAGCCGCTTGTTGAGCAGTGCCCAGGGTTCAATTTCCACGCGCAACCGCCCGAGGTAGAGTAGCGTATCCTGCTGCTGATCTTCCAGGTATAGTCCGGTGAGTTCTATCGCATCCAGCCAGTCAATACCTATACCTTGTAGGCTAACCGGGGTGCCGATCTTGTCCTCTACGAATCCGGAAATTTTGCCAGTAATCAAGTTTTGTACGGGTGGCAACCGAAAAGCAATATAGATGGCTAGCCATAAGCCAAAAAAGAAGCTGATGATCAGTAAAATTCGTTGAGCCCAAGTGGGCAGATGGGTAGTATTTTGTTCTTCTGAGTTGATTTGATTTTTTGTTTACTAAAAAATGAATACATCCACCCGAAAAAAATGTGGTAAATACTCCTGCCTAGTACACAATTCAGCACTCACTGCCAAACCTCTGATTTATGGATTTGGAAGCTAAAGCCATCTACTAAAACAAGCATCCGGGCGAATGTTCTTCTAACCGAACGGGTGCTCTTTCGTTAGGTTCTAAATAAACGTTACCTTTAGGCCTAAATTGCGGCCTCATATTCTCATTAGCGGTAAATGAACAAAGAAGAAGTACGAAAATTACTTAAAAAGCTACGCAAGTACGAGATTGCCATTCGGAAGGCGATCACCACCCAAATGCAGGGCGATTTTCACTCGGTTTTTAAAGGGTCGGGGATCACCTTCGATGATGTACGTCCGTACCAGTATGGCGATGATATTCGCTCTATCGACTGGAATGCTACAGCCAAAGGCCACAGCGTATACGTAAAGACCTACCGCGAAGAGCGGGAACAGATTGTATATCTGGTACTGGATGTAAGTGCCTCACAAGAGATCGGAAACGATGGACATCAGAAAGTAGATGTAGGAAAAGAGATTTGCGGAGTGCTGGCACTATCGGCCATTAAAGAAGGCAGTCAGGTGGGTATGTTCTGCTTTTCGGAGCACAAAGAGGTATACGTAAAACCTAGTAAGGGCGATAAACACGCTTATCAGATTATCTCTAAACTGTATAACCTGCGGCCTACCTCTACCCGAACCGACCTGAGTGGAGCGATTCGTTACCTGCTCAACATCATCAAACGTCGGAGTATTATTATATTCGTGTCGGATTTTATTGACGAAGGCTACGACGACAACCTAAGGGCCTTGGCTCGTAAGCATGACCTTATTGTGGTGCATTTGTCGGACCGTCGGGAGACCCAGTTACCCAGCCTAGGAATTGTGCCGGTATACGATAAGGAGAGTAAAAAGACACTTTGGGTTAATTCATCCTCGTCGTTCTTCCGCAGCCGCATCAGCAACACCTATGCTAACACTCGCGAGCGGTTGGAAGAGTTTTGCCGAAAATACCAGGCTGATTACCTGCCGGTGAATACCGACGAAGATTATGTACCTAAATTAATCCGTTTATT
>ERZ1740058.753-NODE-753-length-21210-cov-7.902245_pt1 | contig 21210 bp, 21 predicted proteins | sample MGYA00581745_ERZ1740058 | MGnify/ENA primary metagenome ERZ1740058 (study PRJEB43018, sample SAMN04849742) | marine metagenome | isolation source: floating plastic debris | place: Pacific Ocean | collected 2008-08-30 | study: EMG produced TPA metagenomics assembly... | reverse complement strand
TTTCGTCCCACTTGCCTTTGGGCGCGGCTTGATTGGCGAGCTTCTCGCCAAGCACTGCCTTCTGTTTTTCAAGGTCGCCGATCCGCTCTTCGTAGCGGCTGATGACGCGGATGTTCTGTGTGCCCAGGATTCGCTCGACGATAGTCTCGATCTCCATGTCGAGGGCCGCGATCTGCCGCTTGCCCGTTCGGATGATCTCGTCGGCCTGATCCTGCCGCGCTGCCCAGGCCTTCTTGAACATCGCCTAGGCGAGTTTGAAGAGGGCTTGGATGGATCGGAGGTCTTTAATCATGGCGCCAACCTGTCACTCGACATCACCGCGTCGGTTGGACTTGCCTTAGGCCTCGCAACCCTCGGTCATGCACAGGTAGTAAGGATAGCGCGCGCCGTGTTGTCCTCGCGAGAATGATGAGCGCAGCGGCACGTTGCAGGATGCGCAGACGACGACGCCTCTCAGCGCGAAAGCATCGCCGATGTTCTTGCGCTGCGGTGCGTGGGCCTTGGTTTCGCGTCGCTTTTTTGGACCCGGTCGAACAGGTCGAGCGAGATGATGGGCTCATGCTGACCCTTGAGCCAGTCGATGCCATAGGTCTCCGAACAGATATGACCGTTGTAGAGCGGGTTGGTCAGGATGTGCCTGACACTCTCTTGGCTAACCTCGCCCTTCTTCGCTCGTGGGTATTCGGGAAAGCTCTCGAGGAAGCGGACGACCTCCATTTCGGTCTGGAAACGCCCGGATGCAAAGCCCTCAAAGGCTTCGCGGATGATCCCATCGAACGGCGCGTCTGCGACCAACATCTGCCCTCGCCCTTCGATCTTCTGGTCGCGATAGCCGATCGGGGCGTTGTCGAGGCAGTTGTCCTTGCGACTCATGGATGGCGTTATCCGTGCCGCAGCAAGGGCTGCATGAACACGTGGCGCGCCGTACGCCCCAAAACTGCCGGCGTGGATGGACCGAAGATGCTGGAGCAAGGTCTTGTTCTGGGCAGCACGAGGATTCTCCAAGCGACCACGCCAGGCATAGTATCCACTGGCCGAGATCCCCAACACACGGCACATCATCTGAACCGGCCATACGCCGCGGCGCTCATCGACGAACCCGAACGTCACTGGGAGGCCGCTGCCAAGATAAGCGCGGCTTTTTTTAAGATGTCACGCTGCCTCTCGGCACGCTGAAGTTCTAGTTTCAGCCTGGCTTTCTCCGCAGCCAGATCAGCTGGGGACGGTGCCGCCGGCGTTGTTGGGCGCCGCGGCGGCACCGCCCCTTTGCGCCGTACTGCCGGATTCACTGCAACGCGGCAGGGTCACTCCCGCCCTCTAGGCTGCTTGGGTGCGTAGAACTCCCGAAAATCGCGCACGTTTGACCCTCTGTCGCAATGGCAGGCGTTTGGACATCAACGGTTCTGCGTCAGTTCCGACGGCGCACTAATCGCGGCGGCCGACCCAGCTTGGGATGTCGGCGATCAGCTTTAAGAGCAGCGCGTCGAAGGTTGCTTTCTCGGCGGGAGTGAGCGCCGCCATCATCGACCGCTGGCGGGCGTGCACCAACGGCACCGTCTCCTCCACCATTGCGGCGCCTGCGTCGGTCAGCGCTAAGCGTTTGGCGCGGCCATCGCCTTGGTGCGGGGCGCGCACGATGAGGCCACGCTCGCCAAGGTTCACCACCGCGCGGCTGATGGAGTTTTTTGGCAGCCCCGTCGCGAGACAGATGTCCCGCGCGACGATGCCCGGCCGCTGGGACAGCGTGAACAGCACTACAAACTCCGGCCGTGTCAGCCCGAAACGTGCGTCGAACTCTTGGTAGATCGGCCCCACGAACATGTTGGCCAAGAAGTTCACGCGCCACGCATCGGTGAGCGGCGATTGGTGCAGCATCGTCAGCGCCAAATCGCCGAATGTGTCCGCCAGTCGCCCGTCGGCGTCATCATCAGCGGTATCGATAAGGTTAGGTCGGCTCATGGGTCGGTCCTGGCGCGTTCGAACATTACCCCCGCAGGCAAGCGCAACCGCGTCCTCTTCCGGTGAGGTTGATCCGACGTGATCCGTGCACGGTCAAGGCAACTTTACAACAAGTTCCAAACGGGACTAGTTTTCCGCCGATGAGCCGCCGAAACGAGCGGCACGCGGAGGAAACCCATGACCATTCACAAAGCCCGATATCATTGTTTGGCCGGCGCCCTTGCCGTGACCCTGACGCTGGCTGCAGCGCCCGTTAACGCCACTGAGCTGTCCATGATCGGCGGCTTCCCGGAAGGTTTCGTGTTCACGACCGAGATCGCGCAACCGTTCATGGAGCTGGTCGCTGAGGAAAGCGGCGGCGACGTCACCGTGGCATTCACTGGCCCTGACGCTGTGCCCACGTTTGAACAGTTTGAGCCCGTGCAAGCCGGCGTCTTCGACCTCCTCTTCACGCACCCCGCCTATCACGCCGGCACCACACCCGTGGGCCTTTCCATCGACGCGATCAGCGCCGACCCAGTGGCGCGGCGCGAGGCCGGCATCATCGACTTCATCGACCGGCACTACCAAGACCTCGGCATGAAGCTCATCGCCGCCCCCGCCACCGGCTCGAAGGGGTTCCGGTACTTCCTGAAGGAGCCGGTGGCAGGCGAACCGGGCCTTGATGGCCGTAAGATCCGCGGCACAGTCTCCTACCACCCGATGATTGAGGCCCTCGGCGGCACGGGCGTGGTGATCCCCGGCGGGGAAGTCTACTCAGCGCTACAAACAGGGGTCGTGGACGGCGCAGCCTGGAGCCTCACCGGCGCGAAAGACTTCAAGTGGTACGAGGTCGCCGGTTACATGGCCGACCCTGTGTTCGGGCAAGTGGGTGTGATGGTCTTCATGAACCTTGATGCCTGGAACAGCCTGTCGGCCGATGAGCAGGCCGCGCTGGAACGGGCTGCGGTCCGGCTGGAAAACGGCTCCATTGACCGCTTCGATGCGCTTGCGGCTTCGGAAAAAGACGCGCTGCTTGAGCTTGGCATGGAGATGACGGCGTTTGCGCCCGCCGAGGGCGACAACTTCGACCAGCTCTGGTCAAACGGCGTGTGGTCCATCGCCACCAGCATGGACGCTGAACCGGTGGAGGCGCTGCGCACGCTCGCCCGCGACGCCAAACTCTCCGAATAGACGTAGTGAACGCCGTCTGGCGCGCACACGATGCCACCTCGCAGGCGCTGTTTGCGCTTGCGGGGGTGGCGCTTATCACTGCGACGGGGCTCTACCTGTTTGAGGTCACGGCGCGGTACATCTTCAACGCGCCAACAACATGGTCCAACGAGGCGGTGCAATACTGCCTCGCAATCATCGTGTTCGGTGCGCTGCCGGAGGCGACACGGGGCCTCGCCCACGTGGCCATCGACATTGTGCCAACATCCTTGCCGCCGCGCATTGCCGGCCCACTCATGCGGTTCAACGCAGCGCTAGCGTCGGTTGCATGCGGCGCATCGGCGTGGATTGCCACCCGCGAAGCCCTGCGCCAGTTCGACCGCGGCCTCATGACCAACGCCGCCCACCCCATCCCGCGCTGGTGGATCACGGCGATCATCGCGTTCGGCCTCGCCTCTGCTGCCCTCCACTTCCTGCGGCACGCCGCGGACCGCGCGCGATGAGCTGGCCCATCCTCCTTGGCCTCGCGGTCGGCCTCCTCCTCGTGCTCCTGTTTCTGGGCGTGCGGGTGTTCGTCGGGTTCCTGATCCTCAACCTCATCGGCGTGCTTGTGCTCATTGGCCCGCGCGGGTTCGGGCTTTTTACCAACTCCCTGTTTGAAACCGCCACATCGCCGTCGCTCATGACCGTCGCGTTGTTCGTGCTGATGGGCGAAGTGCTGTTCCGCTCTGGTTCGGTGGACATCTTGTTCGACAGCGTGGACCGGCTGATCGGGGGCCTCCGCGGGCGGCTTTATGTGGTCACCATTGGCCTTTCCACCGTCTTCGGCGCGCTCTCCGGGTCGGCGGTGGCGGTGGCGGCAATGCTTGGCCGGTCGGTTCTGCCGATGATGGAAGAGCGCGGCTACAGCCGACGCCTCTCGGCTGGCACTATTCTGGCCGGCGCTAGCCTTGCGCCGATCATCCCGCCAAGCCTCGTTGCCATTTTGGTGGGCTCGCTGGCGGATGTGTCCATCGCGGGCCTCCTGATCGCCGGGCTCGTTCCGGGCCTTCTCATTGCGGGCATCACGTTAGCGTACGTGCTCTTGCGCATGGGCAGAGCGGATGTTGAGCGGCCCGCCAACACCACCGGCACCGCGCGCCGTGCTGCGCTGCGGCTGTCGCCCTTTCTCTTGGTGATCTTCTCGGTGATGGGGATGATCATCTTAGGGATCGCGACCCCATCTGAGTCCGCCGCCACCGGTGTTCTGGGCGCGCTCATCGTGGCCGCGATCTTCGGCAAGCTGCGGCTCGGCATGGTCATGGAGGCCGTCTCCGGCGCGGTGCGGACCACGGTGGTGATCCTCATCATCGTCGCCTCTGCGAAGCTTTTTAGTCAGCTTTTATCGTTTGCAGGCGCCACGCGCGGGCTAGTCTCGATGGTGTCGGACCTGGGGCTTGGTCCCGAACTCACGTTCCTTGTGATGATGGCGATCCCATTCATCTTGTGCATGTTCATCGACTGGCTTGCATTCATGCTGCTCGCCATCCCGATCTACCAGCCCATCGTCACCGCGATGGACTATGACCCGATCTGGTTCTGGACGCTGTTCATGATCAACTTGACCGTTGGTTCAATGACGCCGCCGTTCGGCTACACACTGTTTGCCCTGAAGGGCGCGAACCCTAGCCTATCGACGGGTGACATCTTCGCCGCCGCGTGGCCTGTGGTCGGCATATTCTTATCGGCAATGGCGGTGCTGTGGGCAGCGCCGTGGCTTGTGACGATACTTCCTGGGCTGCTGCGTTGACGGTTGCACTGCGCGGGGCAAAATCGGCGGCGCCCAAACGGGGCATGTAGCGGTGGCCATATGGTCCCATAAACTGCCGTCACGCGACTGACGGTTCTGGGCGCTCTGGCTGCGCCGTTGGGTGCTACTCGCTTTGCTCACGGAGCCAGAAAAGCTGTCTCCACCCTTGCGGGTTGCTCCCCCGATCGCAGTTAGCGGCTGGCTGACGGCCTCATTTCACTGGCAAAGAAGAGAGGATGAGGGCCTCTGCCCCCCCTTTCTCCCCACAAGAATAACAACGCCGGTCGTGGCGCGCTCCGCTGCGCCCGCACCAGCCGGTACGATTCTCCTTGTCCCTGCAATTCCCGGTCTCGCCGACGGGCAAAGTGTCCGTCGTCAGGGTTTTTCGGACATCTTGGGCGATTTCGTAACGAAGGTTCGGGTTCGGGTTGTGTTTGAGTTTAGGCGGCTGCAGTTTGGCGCTGCAAGCGCCTCGCCTGGATTGTCTGGTTCTTGATCTCCTCCCTCATTCTGAGGATCTTCGCGCCGCGTCCGTGGTAGACGTGAGCCGGGGTCAGGTTGCTCAGGCTCTCGTGGTAGCGGTGGTTGTTGTCGTGCTTGACGAAGGCGCCGACCTGCCGCTCCAGGTCGCCGGGCAGGAAGTAGTTTTCCGAAAGCACGCGGTTCTTCATCGTCTGATGCCAGCGCTCGATCTTGCCTTGAGTCTGCGGGTGATGCGGTGCGCCACGGATATGGCCTATGCCTTTACCCTCAAGATATCGGCCAGATCGGGCGCGACGTATGACGAGCCGTTATCGCTTAGCAGTCTCGGCTTTTGAACGACCCTCGCGCTGTCGCAGCGGGACGCCTCCAGTGCCAGCTCCAGCGTGTCGGCGACATCGGCGGCCTTCATCGTGGTGCAGAGCCTCCAGGCGATGATGTAGCGGCTGTCATCGTCGAGGATCGTGCTGAGATAGAACCAGCCCCAGCTGATCACCTTGAGATAGGTACAGTCTGTCTGCCAGAGCTCGTTGGGACGGATGGTCTTGTCCCGGAACTCGTCGGCCGCACGGATTACCACATGGGCCGGGGCCGCGATCAAATCCTCGGCGCTGAGAATGCGGTAGACTGACGACTCCGAGACAAAGCAGCGCTTCTCATCGGTGTATTTGACCGCCAGTTCCCGCGGCGTCAGGTCTTCGTGCTCCAGGGCAAAGTCGACACGATCGGCGCGGACCTTGTCCGGGATGCGGTTCCAGACCGACCGAGGCCGTGGGGAACGATCAGTGAGCGCATCGAACCCGCCATCGCTCCAACGGGCGTACCAGTCGTAATAGGTGCTTCTGGGGATGCCCAGCATTCTCAAGGTCTGCCTGGTCGGCAGATGCGACGCCGCAACCTGCGGATGATTTCGAGCTTCTCGGATGCGGGATACCTCATTCGTCGTCGCCCCCATCCCCGACCATACTTTTTTTGAGCAGTCAGTTATCCAACGTCAGGTCGGCGACAACCTCCTTCAGGGGCGCGGATTCCGATCGCAACTCGTTCACTTCCGGCGAAGTCGCCTGGCCACCTCCGGCGAGGTCGCCTGGCGCGCCGTGTCGCCAGAGAGCCGCTTCTTGCCTGCCTCGAGGAACTCCTTGGACCAACTCTAACAAAGGCTCTCCGCGATCCCCTCGCGTCGGCACAAAGCTGAGATGCTCTCCTCGCCCCGCGGGCCGGTTAGGACGATCCCGATCTTCTCCTCCGCAGAGTAATGATTGCGGGTCTTCCGCTTGATGGCTCTGACCAGCTTGTCGGCGGCGGCCTGCGATGTTCCGGATGTCTTGTTCATCTTCGCTCCAAAATGGCTTCGATGAACCAGAAACCCTCCGCTGCTCAGATACATAGGTCTGTCCGGTGGGTGCTGACGTCAGTCACAATCGGTAAGCCGGTCCCGCAAAAGCCGTCGCTGCACCTGCAACCATAGCAAGAATGGGCTTTCAGCGACCGAATACTAGCCCAGCGCGGCCCGCAGTTTTTTACTGGACAACTCCGGTCGGTCGACTGTCTGGCTCAGGAATTGGTCTTTCTCCGACGCTATCGCGCAGCGTACATTCATGTTCTTGACGCCGACGTTCGTACCCAAAGCGGCGGAAGCTGTCAAAGAGACCAAATTCTATATTCTGACTCTTTACTTCAAACACTACGAGAAGATACACCTCTGCAATAACACCAACTCCTTTGCCGCGACGCAACGAGGATAGCAAAGTTTCAGTCCTCCAAGACGATCTGACCACCGCATTTGGTGTCAGCGGACGAACCTGGATTTGAGGTTCTGTCTTCGCTGACGCAGCATTGCTGGGCATATGCAGCAAGTGCTAAGTCGCATCGCAGCTCAAGTCGCAGAAGCGGCAGATTGCTGAGGGTTTACGAGATCTTGTCCGGCCCGGGCTCTTGCAGCACTCCCGGATCGGCCATCAAAACGTGGATGGAGGCGTCGTGTTTTCGTTCTGGCTGCGCAAACTAACCGAGTTCCTAAAGACACATGATCGAAAATGAGATGAGTTGCATTGAGTGATTCTCTAACACCCTCTTCACGCGACTCGGGCAAACCCGTCTCTGCGGAGCTTTCTGGCAGCGCAGATAGCCGCAGTGTCCAACAGCACGAAGTAACTTTCGATACCGCCGATGAGAAGCCCGCTCATCGGTTCGACGCGTCGCAGGCTTTTTTCGATGAACTATGCGAATTGAAACCAATTGGAGATACTACCGCCCCTTATATGCTACGGAACACGTCATGGCGCATTGGCGAGTACGTTGCCAATCGCGCGTTGCACGGGCCGACATCCATAACGATGTCCAACGAAGAGATCACTCACGGCTATTGTGCCCTTCGTTACTTTTCTAGTGGGGCCTATCAGACTGTCTCCGAACAGAACATACGCCGGCTGGGTCCGGGCATCCTCAGTTCAGGAGCGGAACTTGACGGTTTCACAAGTACGGGATTTGAATACTATTCCTTGGAAGTACCCGCTCACGCGATGGAGACTGGTGTTCTTTCCGACGGAGCATTTCGCGGAGTATCAATCGACAGCCCACATGGCCGCGTCCTCTTCCGAATGATGCAGGAGATATTTGGGCGCCTAAGCGATAGCGCCGAAAGCTCGACCAAACCTTTGGCTGAGCGGGTCGCCGCTTTGTTCGAGCTGTTGGCATATGGGTTGGATGCGGCGGAGGAGGCCGCACGCCCCGCATTTCTGCAGGCGCGTGCGAGCGCCATGGAGCGCTTTATTGACGATCATCTTGAAGATCCAAACCTCGGACCCGCGCAACTGGCCACTGCTTTCGACATGTCGCGGGCTGGCGTGTTTCGCGTCTTCGAACCCCATGGCGGCGTGGCAACAGCCATTGCGCACCGGCGCATGGTACGGGCCTACCGGGCATTAGCCCAAGCGCTCCCCCAGCGTGGCATCGTGGGCATCGTGGCCGAAAGCTGCGGCTATGCCGATTCGTCCCATTTCTGCCGTGTTTTTCGACGTCATTTGGACGTGTCACCTGGCGATGTGGCGGGAACTCGCAGCCCAGAAGCACTTGATGAGGTCGCGCGTGATCCAGCACATTTTGCGCATATTCCAAGGCTGTCCGAAGCATATCGGTGATTCACTTTAGCGGTTGCCGGTGAGCATTTGTCGCCCGCAGAGCGTACCCGGGAATCTTGGGATCGCTGACATCGCGGCAACACGTCAATTGCATAGGCGGTGCGCGGGATGTGTGAAAACACTTGAGAAAAAATTGGTCGTGAGACGCTCGTCCCGTGATCCCGCGCGGCAGCACCCCTAATCCTTCTTTTAAATAGCGCTCAAACACTGAGGGCGCAGAAATCGGAACGGAAGCCGCGCAACTGGCCAAGTTCGCGCGGCGTGGAGATGGTCATGCGGTTCGCTCTTGCTTTGCTTCTGCATTCGTCTTTCACGACATGACTGTTCTGACTTCTGTTCAGTGATTGAGGTCCCGCTGCACACAAATATTGCCGGTAAAGCCCTGCGCCGAAAACGTCACAGACGAGAGCCTCGCCAATGAATGAGAACAAGATGAACATTGCCGTCGTGGGAGCCGGTATCGCCGGTCTGAGCGCGGCATGGGATTTGACCCAGGCCGGATACACCGTCACCATTTACGACCGTAACGATTTTCCGGGCGGTCGGATGGCGGATGTGATCGTCAACGGCATCTGCACCCACTCGGGTGCGTCAATCCTCTTCTCCTTCAACAAGGAGATGTTCGACCTCGTCGAAGAACTTGGGTTGAGCGACGAAGTTACGTCATTTGGCGCAGATTTTGAGATGAATTGCAGTGACGGGAGTATGGAGTACCCGTTGCGTGTGACGCCGTCGGTTCCGTTTATGCTGGCACACAAGGCATTGGGGATCGGAACCAAGGCTAAGCTGACGCGGCTCTTGCCCGACATAGTTAAATCCGGGTTAATGACAGACCCCTGCTTGATGCACACAGCCAAGCGTTTTGATGATGAAACGATGGTAGATTACATCACGCGAGTGGTATCAGAAGAATATCTCGAGAAATACTTGGAGCCCCTTTTCCGTGCGCCTTGGCACTGGGAACCCGAGGACATCGGCAAAGCATATGTGATGTCGCTCATGGGGCACCTGGTGACATCGGACCAACGGACCTTCAAGCAGGGAATCGGTTTTCTAACACGAGAACTCGCCAGTCGGCTCGATGTCCGGCTCGGCACCACTGTAGAAAACGTCCGCGAAATCCCAGAGGGTGGTGTGACTCTCAGGCTGAGCGACAATGACGGACAGCGCACCATCAACGTCGATGCTGTCGTCATGGCGATCGAAGGGGTTTATGTCACCAACGTAGTGGAAGGTCTCTCCCAAGCCGAAACGGACTTCTTCGATGCCGTCCGCTACAATCCAGGTGCCCGCGTCTATTACGGTCTGAAACAACGTGGCGTGGAAGATAAGCGCGACTGGTTTACGCGGTCCAGTCCTTCGAAGGTGTCATTGTTTCATGTGACGGACCAGGATCAGATTGTTCCCAAAGGTCATGTCCAACCTGCGACGATCCAGGCGGAACTGATCCCGGAACTGATTGCCCAAATTGCCGAAGAGGGCGGACAGGACCGTGTGGAAAGTTATATCCGCGACCAAATACGCGAATACTTCCCGACCATTGACGAAGATGTGGAGAGCATCGCCGAGCAATGGTGGGACGCTATGTTGCCGCTTTGGCCAATGGGGTATGCAACCAAAGTCGCTGACTTTCTGGAGAGCCAGGAGACATCGCCCAAACGTATCCTTTATTGCGGCGATTACCTTTCGCAGTCTCACACGGGTGGCGCGTGTGCAAGCGGTCGCGGCATTGCACGGCTTCTTCAGAGGAGCGTCGGCGAGAAGGCTCATGAACCCTCAGCATAAGTCTTCTTTGGATTCTGCGAGGCAAGCTCTGCCTGTTTTGGATCTATAGTCCTCAAACCTCCTCAGAGAATTGCTACTGACTAGATTTTACGACGAAAGTACACGTTGATGTCAGCATCCAAACTCGAACGACTGCGTGCTCTCGCAGAAAAGACAGATCTCAACGATCAAGTTCTCCAAGATTTTCTGGATGGCGATGCTGCTAGTGGAGTGGAGAAACGTGACCAAGTCGCAGCGCCATACACTGGCGTTTCGACTTTCCTGAGCACCGGGCAAAGGCAAGGCTTTGAAGGTCTAGACATCGCCCTTCTTGGGGTACCGTTCGACATGGGCGTTACGAACAGACCGGGTACCCGGTTCGGGCCAGGGCAAGTGCGTCAGATGTCGGCGATGGCCAACGGTCCCAAGAATCATGCCTCAGGCGTGATCCCGGGCAGACTGGCGCGCTTCGCCGATTGCGGCGATGTGCCAATCGCCAGCAGATACAACCTCGACGACGCCACTCGGGAGATCGAGGATTTCTATCATACGGTTATCGATGCTGGTGTGATCCCGTTGTCAGTTGGTGGTGACCATTCGATCAGCTACCCAATTCTCAAGGCGGTTGGCCGCGACGCTGCAGTTGGTCTGATCCAGATTGATGCCCATGCCGATACGGGCGGGCCATTCAACGGATCGCGTTTCCATCATGGTGGACCATTCAGAAATGCTGCCCTCGCCGGCGTACTGGATCCCGAGCGAACCATCCAAATCGGGATTCGGGGCCGGGCAGAGCCGCATTGGGATTTCTCCTACGACAGCGGGATGCGCGTGATCCATGTCGAAGAATTTTACGAACTGGGTCTGGAGGCAGTGCAGGAGGAAATCCGGCGTGTCGTGGGTGACGGTCCCACCTATGTTTCCTTCGACGTGGACAGTATTGACCCGGCATTCACACCGGGCACGGGTACCCCTGAAGTTGGTGGTCTCCTGCCGCGCGAAGTACAGGCGTTGATCCGGGGGGTGCAAGGTTTGAACCTCGTTGGAGGAGATGTTGTTGAGGTGTCCCCGCCGTTTGATCAATCGGGCAACACCGCTCTGGTTGCGGCAACGATGCTTTGGGAGATACTTTGCGTTCTGTCAGATAGCTTTGCACGCGACCGCTAGCTTGACGTCAGCTTCACTAATAAGACACCTCTTTTGAGTCACTTATCAGTCTATCCGCGTTGCGATGGCTAAACTGGCGTGTGGCGAAAACCCAGTTGGGAGTACACCCGTTATTGGAATCGCTTTGAGGCGGTACAGGCCAGAAGAGATAGTCATAAAGCTACGATAGGTTGAATTGCTTTTCGCCCGGGGGATGGCGCGAGTGGACGCGATCCACGAGGTGAACGTCACCAAACAAAGCTACAGTTGCTGTGAAAGGAGTATAGCGGGACGGACTTTGCATAACTCCCATCGGAAGTATGTATATTTACGGTGTAGACTACTATTCGAAGCCGTCACCGCTCTGCGAGGCGACTCGAATGGGACGAGTAAAGCAATCTGAAGGCTAGCGGACAGCATGAGAACCCTAACCAAGGCTGAAACGAAGTGAATGAGGTGTCTGGTAAGCCAATCGAGCCCGCCTCTACAGCCGATGCCGAACTAGAACGGCGTGCCATGGCCATCACTCGGCGCGCCAACTTGATAGCCGGCTTGGCTGGTGCTTTCGCGGCTTGGGCGTCGAATTCTCATGCGGTGCTTATGGACGGCCTCCTCTCGCTGGTCGGATATGTCTCTGCCGTTTTTGCGCTGCGGATCAGCCAGACCGCCGACATGCGCCCAGATCGCAATCGACCGTTTGGTTATGCGGCCGATGAGGCACTCTATGCCACTTTCCGAAGCCTGGCGCTTATGGGTTTGGTAACATTCGGGATCGCGCATGCGGCATTGAGTATCTTAGATTACTTTCAAAACGGAACGCGGGAAGAGCTGAATCTGCCCCCTATCGCAATTTACACTGCCCTCGTAACAAGTATTTGTTTTTGGCTTGCCTATGTTCAAAGGCGCGCTTGGCAACGAACAGGACGTCAAAGCGATATGCTCAGACTGGAGTCTTTAGCTTCCTTCTATGACGGACTGATAGCGGTGTTTGCGGGTGGGTCTTTGCTGTCAACTGCGCTAATGGCAAACACTATATTTGAGTCAATCGCACCAATTATGGACTCCATCGTATTGATCATCCTGTCCACATTTGCTCTTCTGAGTTATCTTCCGGCATTCCGACAAGGCATCGCGCAATTGGCTGGCGTGCCAGCGTCCTCGCAGGACCAAGCTGCACTGCGCCGAATTGCTAGTGGGATCGCGTCCGACGCGGGAGGTGAAGTCGTCGATATCGCAGCGGTCAGGTTGGGAAGAAAGCTCGACAGTGTCGTCTATTATGATCCCAAAAAGCCGGTCACCGTTGCCGAGATCGATGCGCTCACGCTGAGAATGGATACCGAGGTCAATTCCCAGGTTGGAACAGCCTCCATTTTGCTCGTAGTATCTCGTGCTGGACGGGACATAACCAAGCTGCAGGCCGGCATCGAAAACTGAGCGTCCCAGCAAGATCACTTGATGCTGTCCGTCAACGTGTTGCTTGGCAACACCCAGTCATAGCGACCAGCGGAACGGCATGAGATTTTGGTTGGTTTCGGCACGACCGATCCGTCGCTGCGCAATGGAGTTTACCTCGACAGATGGGCTAGGACAGCGTCTGCCATGACGGCCAGGAGGACCTTAAATGGACGGTACTGCGGCAAAGTTATCGCCAAGAACCGTCTTTGCGGCGAGCAGCGGGGATGTGCTCGAATGGTATGATTTCACCGCCTATCCCTTCCTTGCACCGATCCTCGGGCAGTCTTCTTTCCCTCCGACAATCACCTTGCCTCGCTCCTGTCCGCCTTCGCTGTCTTGGCGGTGGGATATCTAGCGCGGCCCTTCGCGCCAGCCTGATCTTCGGCCACATCGGCCACAGGATCGGGCGAAAGCCCGCGCTGCTGCTCTCGATCTTCCAGCCCGGCCTCGCCGAACGCTCAGATGCGATCGGACCACCGGTGGAGGGTGCTTTTCGGAACACCGAGATTTTCGAGCGTGCGTTTGATCGGCAGGTGCGAGCACTCGACGAGCCGGATGATTTCGAGTTTTTCCGAGGCGGGGTATCTCATTCGCCGTCGCCCTCATCCCCGAGCATGCGTTTTTTCAGCAGCCGGTTTTCAAGACTGGCCGCGTCACGCTGACGTGGCGGTGCGTCGACTACGCGTTTCAGCCTCAACACCGCCAGGATATGGTCACCGACAAGGGCCCAACGACCCAGAAAGATCGGGTGACCGGGTAGCGCCGGAACGCGCTGAACAAGTCGGACAGAAAACTGCCCCCCAGGGTCCACTGTGATTGTCGCATCCTGATAATCGAGGAAGACTTCAGTCACCGGGTAATACGCTTTGAAGACAGCTTCCTTGATGGCAAAGACGAGTTTGCCCCTGTCGACTGAGTCCGCGCCACTTTTGATAGGGTATTCAAAGGTAACACGTTCATTCGGCCGGCCAACAGTACTGTATAGCGAGGGCTCAAGCGGCGTCGCGGGCTCCAGGTCAACACCAAGACCGAGCACATGTTCGTTGCGCGCAGCAATCGCCGCACAAAGCGTGCCGCTATGGGTAATGGATCCCACGATACCAGCCGGCCAGACCGGGCGCCGGTCGTTCGTGCGCGGTATCGGTTGCGCGGCAACGCCGAGAGCCGCGAGGGCCGAACGCGCGACCGTTCGCCCCGCACGAAATTCCGCCTTACGGACCGGCGCAGCAGCCGCGATCTCCGCTTCTTCACAGGGAAACAGGGGCCCTTGAGCCTTCGAGATCGAGCTTGCGGCTGCTACAACGTCTCCGGATAGAAGGTAGCTGAGTTTGTCTGCCAAACTCCGCGTAATCTCATCTCCCGCTTCATCCATTTGATTGTTCGGCAATTGCTGCGTTCTCGCGGTGTCAGCTCAGATCGAAGTCGCTCGTACTGGTCCGTGACCTAGCGCGTGTCCCTCTCGATCTGCCCCAGGCCGAGCGAAGAGGAAACGCGCCAGATGTGGTTCACCTTGAGCGGGTCGCGGTCTAAGATGGATAGCTCGAGAGCCACGAACGAAGCGCCTTCTGTGTCGACCGGGCTGGGCGCCGCTTCACTGCTCTGGCGCTTTTACACTGTTGCGATGTCGTTCAAAACGCCATTCAGAAGGCAAAATAGTCCATCGCAGTGAGCCGCATCGCCATTGCCGTGACTGCAATTTGGCGATGAGACGTCACGCCGCCTGTTCAGTGCCGGGATGCATCGCAAAAACGCCCACTATGCTTAGCGATACGGCTCTACTCGTCTACGCCGCGACAACGTTGTCTTCGGTCTTTCTCGCCTTCGAAAATTCGCCAGTGAAGCGCGCGCGGAACGCCTTCGGATCGACAGTGTCGAAGGTGCCACCCTTGGAGAAATGCCACGCGAATGTTCGGCCAAGCGCATAGGTTATCGCGCCGTAGAGCGCCGGCATGGTGGCCAAACCAAGAACTGGTCCCGCGATCGGAACTGAGCGCATCAAGCTAAAACTTGCCGCCCCAAACCCTGTCAACGGGATAACCGAGGCTAGCAGTGATGATGCGGTGCTTTTGGCAACTTGTTGGGAGAAGGAAATACCATACAGCTCCGCGAGTTGTGCAATCATCCGCATCTGGACAGTACTCGCTGCTGTGAGATCGACCAGCGGGATCGGAATGACGCCGCTTGCAACGCCATAAACCGCATGGCGCTTGATCACCGCGTCCACGTCCCGCTGCAATGCACTGTCAGCGACGCCGCCTTCCTCCGCATCGTTCGGCGCGGCAACATCAAGCTCTTTGACCTCATCGCTCCGAGGCGTGTCCGGCTCGCCCGTTTCGCCGCTTGCAACCGCACCGTCGTCGTTCATCGTGGTGTCCTCATCCTCGGTACATCGGCATCCATCATCTGATGAACTGGCCGATCAAAGACGTGCTGGCGCGCCTGACCTTCAAGCGATTACGCCGTTGTTCGCCGTTAGGAATGACGGTGACGTCGATCCCGCATGAACCCTAGCACGAGAAGGTACCCGATGGCGGGCGTCAAAATCAACGACAAGATGAACGCGCCGAACCAACCCATCCGCGTCCGCCTTGCCAGAAAACCCACGCCGAGCGCACACACGATGTAAAGCACAAAGATGAGGTAGGGGAACATGGAAACCTCTGCTCACACTGGTTGTCTAAAACTCTATGCCACAGTCAGTCGACTGCCTATTGTCTCACCGCCGCTTCGGGTGACTGCTCTGTACGGGCCCCTTCAGCCGTTTGTTCGGAGCCCTGGCTATTTGACGGCGCCCGCTCCGCCCGCGGCAACAACGCGCTGTCGTCAAAGAGGTCCGGCAAGCTACGAAAATCAGGCAACTGCTCGAACGCACCAGGGTCGACCTCGAAGGATCGCCGATCAGTATCGAAGGGATCAGCTAAGCCGTCGCCTGAGCTATCGCCATCTGCTCCGGCCTCGCCACCGGTGCCGCGTGTGAGTTCGCCGCCCAAGATGATCGGGAGTTGATCGCGCCCCCCGCCAACAACGACGATCTTAGAGTTGGACGATCGCGCAAGTTGAACGGTCGCTTCGATCCCGCGCCACGTCAGAAGGTCGGGCGTCAGTGCTTGACGGACAATATCGTAGAAAACGCTGATGCCGATAGCCTCGATCCGCCGGCGCTCCGCCTCCTGGATCTGCGTCTGCAGTCGGTAATCGAACGACTGCAGCAGCTGCTCTTGTGAAAGCTTGTCCTCAATTGCCGAAATGAGCTTCTCCGGAAGCACCACCCGGGTGATGACGACGTCGACGAAGTCCACGTACTGAGAGATGGGATGGTCGGTAAGGTGTTCATCGATCAGCGCTTTGAAATCTGTAGCGTTCTCCGAATAAAGCGAAAATGCATTGAGGCTACCGACCGCCTCACGCACGGCAGCGACGGACACGGGCGCGACCACCCTTTCTACATACTGAGGGCCGATAGCCTCTTGCAGGTACGGCACTTGATCGGGCTTCGGCCTGAACAGCGTCGAAGCGCTAATTTCAATCTCCATGTCGTCTCTAGTGAGGGCATTCAAAACGAAGGCCGTACGTTGGGTGCGCATCTCGTAAACATAGACGCGGTCCCATGGAAGCTTCAGCGCAAATCCCGGCGGTATTGTGCGGTCGAGCACCGTACCACCAAACAACAGGCTAAAGCGCACGCCCGCTTCACCCGGCAAAATGCGCAGCGCGACCGCATGATAAAGGATGATGATGGCGAGCGTCACGACGATGAGCGCCCCAACACCGAAAGCCACAACGCGCTCCACCCGGGTCAGAAACGGGCCATCGTCCATGTCCGCCGCCTCAAGTCTTTGCTTATCCCCCATCGCCACGCCCCCTGTGTTCCACGGTTACGTTTCCCCCAGCGAACGTGACGAGTGTGTCGGCAAGGTCGAAGAAGCGGTCGTCGTGGCTTACCACGACAAGCGTTCGCCCGGCTGCACGCCAAGCTGGAATGAGCTCGCGATAGATCCGGCGGCGAAAATTCGGATCCTGATCGGCGGCGATTTCGTCCAGAATCAGAATTGGCCGATTTTCCAGCAAAGCCACCGCAAGCGCGAGGCGCTGGCGTTGCCCGCTCGACAGATCTGTCGTCGAAAAGGCACCGTCAACAACGTCGACGCGGTCAGCAATGCCCAAATCGCGGAGCATGTCATTGGCTTGCTGGTCAGTGACGTGTTCCAGGCCGTAGAGCCGATCAAACAAATGGAAGTCGGTGAACACGCATGAGAAGAGCGAGCGGTAACGCGCCACATCGCGCTCATCCAACACAGCGTCATCCACCCGAATTTGTCCATCAAGCGGCGAATAAAGCCTCGCGAGGAGCTTCAAAAAGGTAGACTTCCCCGCACCGTTCTCGCCGACGAGAAACACCGTTTGGCCACGTTCGATACTGAGCGACACCGGCCCGAGATAAAAGCCCTCGGACCGGTCGCCCTCGTGATATGAAAACGTCAGGTCTTCCACTGAAATCCGACGGAACTCGAGCGGTTCACCGTCGGCACTCGGAAGGTCGTGCAAGGCGTTTTGCAGATCATGATCGAGCAACACAATTTCCGAGAGTGAAGAAGACAAGTCGATAACCCCAGGAAGTTCAAGCACCAAAGCGAACAGATAGTTTCGAACGAAAATGGCGACGTAGAGGGCTTGAACCACAACAGCGGTGTCATCGACATAAAGCGGCAGCGCAGCAACGATGACAAATAATGATACCCAAGCAAAAACATTGACGATGCACAGCAAGCTGGCGTGAACTGCGTTTTCATCAATGGCCGCCTTACGTAACGTCATCGACGTGGGACCCAAGAAACCTTCAATCAGCGTCGACCGCCGATTCTCATGGAGGCGCACCTCCTTCTGTCCGGACAAGAGATGGCGCAGCAACTTGATATGCTCACCTTTTGCCGCGCGGGTGCGCTTCATAAGATCTGCAAGGCGTCGCTGCCCCACGAGGTAAGCGCCCGCGCCAATGGCAAAAAGCACCACGAATACAAGCAGGATCCAAGGCGCAAATAGGAGGATGACGAGCGCGGAAAGAACCAGGCTCGACGCAGAGGTTGCCACATTCGGCAGCCGGCGAGACATGGCCGAAACCTTGGCAAAGTCGGTCGACAGCACCTCTTCGATGCGTGCCGTACCGATGCGCCGCAGCTGTTCGAGATCGACCTTCGATATCGCCTCTTCGATGGCAAGACGCCGTGCCGAAATATCGGTTTCGACAATGACGCCGCACTGACGAACGGTCACGTAAAGCGCACCGGCGGAAACACAGGCTGTCACAAGAAATAAGAAAAGCGGACCATACAACACCACCCCGTCGACCAATCCGCCGATAACGATGGACATTAAAATAAGGCACAGGGTTGGACCGACCGCAGCAACGAGCGCCATTGCAAAAAACAACGCACGCCGCTTGCGATTTTTCAGGAATATCGCGACGACGTTTTTCAAGTCAAAGACCTTGGCCCCGGACGCACGATTGTATTGCCCCATGAATAAAGTCGGTTACCAAGGACCGCTTTACGCTGACACAGCATTGCGCTGACGCGCCTATCAATAGTGCGCGCGGAAGAGTAACTTGCTCGGGAAATCGCTTCAGCAAAGATACATCAGGCCTTGTTCGAGTCAGCTCTTACTGCAGCAAGCGCTTTGCGCACAGACAAAGGCGTGATATCGGTCCAAACTTCCTCAATATAAGCAAGGCACTCCTCTTTCTTCCCCACTGGACCCATTTGGCGCCATCCAGGTGGGATATCTTTAAATGTTGGCCAAAGCGAATGCTGTTCCTCATCATTCACCAAGACCATATACTCATATCGCTCATCGTCCATCTGACACTCTCCGTATGGCAGCGTATAGCATGCGTTGATGTCTATTGGCGGGCATGCGACGGCACAACCAACGCAGCGAGCCCCTTCGAATCAACAATCTGCCTGGTTTCGATCCATCGAACCACCTCATCCATGACCGCTGGCGCAGCGTCTGGGGCGAGCAATCGGTTGTGCCGGTAGGCAACATCGACAGTGTCGAGCTTACCGCTGAACGCACCCCATCCGAGCGCCGGATCGTTCACCTGTTCGGCGGTGTCCGAAGCACGCACCACCAGGACCGGGCCGTGGTAATGCGACGATGGCGGCCGACCTGCCACAAGCCGCCCATTGCTGTGGGCCACACGCAGGTGGCGCTCAACGGCGTCGGCATCATCTGGCGGACAGTCAAAATCGATGCCGTTGGCCGCAAGCATCGCCGAGCCCACAATACGATACCGGTCCGCCGGCGTTGATGCCTGCTGAAACATCTCCAATCGATCAGGCAAGAATTCGGTGACCAGACGCTCGACATACTCTTCAAACGACGGGCCTCTGGTTGCTCCCATCTGATCCAGGCTCGTTTCCGGTGTGTTGACGCTATCCAGGATCGCGACCCCGTGCACCATGCGCCCACGCCGCGAGAGCCGACTCGCGGCGTCATGGGCGAGGTAACCGCCCAGGGACCAGCCGACGAACACCAACGGGGTTGCATCGGTCAGCGCGGCAATCGCCTCGCAGTAGCACTCCAGCATTGCTTCATAATCGGCAAACGGCGCCTCACCGGGCTCGTGACCGCGCGATTGAACGCCAATCATGCGCCCCATGGGCAATAAGCGCTCTTTGACCGCGGGCTGTCCGTACACCGCCATGTGGCCGCTTGCCGGATGGAAGCACACAATCGCAGCGGATGGACCCAAGCGGGGCGGACAAAATGGCCGGGCAGAATCAACAATGTCGCAAAGCGGACGATAGGCTGGCCGGTCGGCGCGAACTGCTGCGCTGAGCGCTGCCACGTTCGGCATCTCGAACACCCTGCGTACGGGGAGCGCTTCGCCGGTCGCCGCCTGGATTGCCCGCACCAGACGGACTGCCATCAACGAATGACCACCGAGCGCAAAGAAATCGTCGTGACGGCTCACACGCTCCACGCGCAGGAGTTCTGCAAAGATGCCCGCCACCAGCACCTCGGTATCGCCCTCAGGGGCGATGTATTCGGCCGATGGCACGCTGATGTCGGGGTCCGGCAGCGCCTTTCGGTCGACCTTGCCTGACGACGTTAACGGCAAGTGCGAAATCAGCACAAACGCGGACGGGATCATGGGCTGCGGCAACGTTTCGGCGAGCGCGCCTCGAACCTCGGCGACGAGGTCTGGCGCAGCGCTCGTCACGACAGGTTCGCCAGACATCGCATCCTTGGCCGTCTCGGCCGCCTGAAATGTGGGGCTTGCCAAGACCAGATAAGCGACGACTACGATGTCCCCGCTCGCGTTACTCCGCGCCACCACGGCCGCACGGGACACGAACGCGAGAGCGGTCAGCGCCGCTTCGATTTCGATGGGCTCCACGCGCACACCGCGTACCTTAAACTGCCCGTCCATGCGGCCGAGATAATCAAGCCGTCCGTCAGCGCGCCAACGGGCCAGATCACCAGTGCGATAAAGCCGGGCGCCTGGGCGCAAGGAGAACGGGTCGGGAATGAAACGGCTTGCGCTCAGGCGGGGAGAACCGGCGTAGCCGCGAGCAAGCTGCGCTCCACCGATAAGGAGTTCCCCGGCCACCCCAATCGGCAACGGCTCCAGCTGGCTATCGACAACGTAGAGTTCGGTGTTGGCAACCGGCCGGCCGATGGGTGTCGATGGCTCCCCCGGTAGAGTTGTATGAGCGCAGACCTCCACGGCCGCCTCCGTCGGGCCGTATAGGTTGATGATGTCGAGGCCCGTGCGCCGGCGCCACTCGTCCGCGCTGCGGGCGGACAGCGCCTCGCCGCTCGCAAACGCGAAACGCAGGCTCGCATTGCGCAGGGCGTCCCGCTCGACGGTTTCAAGAAGGCTATCGAGCATACTCGGCACGAAGTGGATAACGGTGACACCGTGTCGGTGGACGGCAGCGACCACGGCCGCTGGATCCGTGTGCGCATCGGGAGCGAGGAGCACCACACGCGCGCCAGCGAGGGTCCACCAGAACAGCTCCCAAACCGAGACGTCAAAGGTCGTCGGCGTCTTTTGCAGAACCACATCATCCGGGCCGAGGGGAAAGTCGCGTTGGGCCCATTCCAGTCGGTTGAGGATGGCACCATGGTCCACCATGACGCCTTTGGGCTGCCCGGTGGATCCAGAGGTATAGATGACATAGGCAAGGTTGTGCGCTGACAGCGGTGCGGTTCGCTCGGCAAGCTGAACCGGTGCGGCCGAGCACGCCGCAATGGCCCGCGCGCTGGCGGCATCGTCGAGCACCAGCCTGGGGCAGTCGGTGGCAAACGCGCTCGCCCCAT
>ERZ1740058.752-NODE-752-length-21241-cov-8.592703_pt1 | contig 21241 bp, 26 predicted proteins | sample MGYA00581745_ERZ1740058 | MGnify/ENA primary metagenome ERZ1740058 (study PRJEB43018, sample SAMN04849742) | marine metagenome | isolation source: floating plastic debris | place: Pacific Ocean | collected 2008-08-30 | study: EMG produced TPA metagenomics assembly... | reverse complement strand
AGATGCTCTTATCCAGAGGATTTGAGTGCCTCACCCCTTAACAGGACAGTGCCCTGGCCCACGAGTCTGAAGGCCGTTAGGCGCAAATCGCGGGTAGCACGGTCCTCTTCCAGGACCTCTCGTGGGGCTGGGATGCCGATGCAGGCTAGGGCATCACCGGCTCGGGCACATCGATGCGTTCGTCGGGCCAAGGATGGACAGTCCCCGGCAGCTCAAGTTGCCACCACTCTAGCGGACTGATATTTGGCTCCGCTTCCTCATCTAGGTCAACGCCATTGCCAATGCTAATGGGAGTGCCGACAATGGTGGCTCCGGCCAAATTCACATTGTCCAGGGATGCGCCGGTGAAATCGACAAAGTAAAGTTGCGCTTGGGCCAAATTGGCATTGTCCAAATCAGCGTCAATCAGCGTCGCGTTCGTTAAAAACGCGCCGGTGAGATTGGCTTCGGTGAGATCGGCTCCGGTGAGATCAGCTCCTTCCAGATTAACCCATGAGAGGTTGGCCCCGGTGAGATCAGCATCGCGCAGATCGGCCCCAATCAGATGGGCACCGCTAAGATCTGTATCCGCTAAATCACAGCCAGGACAAAGATTTGTGGTTAGGAGCCGCTGCACATCCAACGGATCGTAATTTTCCGGTATTGGACTCTCAGCCAGGGCTGGACCGGTGAGACAGACCGTCGCCAGCAGAGAAAAGATCGCTGAATAGTAACGTTTCATTGCTTTCTCCTTCGGGTATGGCTGCTGTTGTAGAGGACTGCAGCCGAGTTGCCAGCCTTAAAAGTGCCGGGCTTTGAGCCAACTTGAGCGGTCAGCTGTGTCAATTGCTCCTAGCTGTTCCCAGATCGAGAAAAGGATGCTTTGCTCAATCTCAGCTCGGAGTTTTAAACGCATCTTCAGCAAGAGAGTGGGCTTTTCCGATAGGGAAGATGGACAAATGCTCAATCTTAATTGCTAGATGAAACATCAAACTGAAGGTATTAGGAAAATAGATTTCCTTCTACTTTACTCACCTTGATCATGGCATAAACAGCAGAAATTGAAGCATTTCAGTTATTAATCGCATTAAACGAAAGCCGAAGTGTTTCCTCATAAGTTCCTCAAATTGTTGATCTACAAAACGAGTGGAATCGATCAACGATTCTCTACAGTCTGTGTGGGATGAAGATTCATGACTCAAGCTATCTATGACGCCCCTATTGCCCCGCCTGCGACCACTGACTTGGTCCGCTGGTTTACTGATATCAGTATTGAGGATATTCCTCAGGTGGGGGGTAAGAATGCGTCGTTAGGAGAAATGATTCAGCAACTAGCGGCCAAAGGCGTACAGGTGCCGTCAGGCTTTGCGACCACCGCCGCTGCCTACCGCTACTTCATTCAACAGGCTGGCCTGGAGGAAAAACTAAGACGACTCTTTGCGGATCTGGATGTAGACGACGTGAGTGCCCTGCGTCAGTGTGGACATGAGGCCCGATCGCTGATTTTAGAAACCCCCTTTCCGGATGAGTTGACTACCGCGATCGCCCAGGCCTACTCGCAACTGTGTGAGCAAAGTCCGAATCAAAGTATTGATGTGGCGGTTCGCTCCAGCGCCACCGCCGAGGACTTACCCGATGCCAGCTTTGCTGGCCAGCAAGAAACCTACCTCAACGTCCACGGGGTAAAAGGTGTGCTGGAAGCCTGTCACAAGTGCTTTGCCTCCTTATTTACCGATCGCGCCATTTCCTATCGCACCCTAAAGGGCTTTGATCACTTCACCATCGCCCTATCAGTGGGCGTGCAGCGCATGGTGCGCTCCGATTTAGCCACGGCTGGTGTCATGTTTTCCATCGACACCGAAACCGGTTTTAAGCATGCCGCCCTGGTGACTGCTGCGTATGGTCTGGGTGAAAATGTCGTGCAGGGCACCGTCACCCCAGACGAGTATCTAGTCTTCAAGCCCACCCTGAAGCAGGGCTATTGCCCCATTCTGAAAAAGCGCTTGGGCAGCAAAGAACTCAAAATGGTGTACGACGTCGGCGGCAGTAAGCTGACCAAAAATGTGCCCGTTTCCGACGTTGATCGCCAGCGTTATGCCCTCACCGATGATGAAATTCTGACGCTGGCGCGCTGGGCCTGCATTATTGAAGATCACTATTCGCAGGTGCGCGGTGCCGATAGCCCCATGGATATCGAATGGGCTAAGGATGGCCTGACGGGTGAGTTGTTTATTGTCCAGGCCCGGCCTGAGACCGTGCAATCGCAAAAGTCAACATCGGTGCTGCGCAGCTATACCCTCCAGGCCGATGTCAAAGCCCTCACCCCGTTAGTCACCGGACAAGCAGTCGGAGAGATGATTGGCCAAGGACCAGTGCGCGTCATTCAATCCGTGCAAAATATCGCGGACTTTCAACCGGGCGACGTCTTGATTACCCAGCGCACTGACCCCGATTGGGAGCCGATTATGAAACGGGCCAGCGCGATCGTCACCGATCAAGGCGGACGCACCTGTCACGCAGCTATTATTGCCAGAGAAATGGGCATTCCGGCCATTGTCGGCTGTGGCAACGCCACCGATGCCCTCAAGACGGGGCAGTTAGTGACTGTCACCTGTGCCGCCGGGGAAGTGGGCAAGGTCTACGGTAGTTTACTGCCGTTTGAAGTGGAAGAAACCGCGATCGATCAGCTGCCGCCAACGCGCACGCAGATCATGATGAATGTCGGTAACCCGGAAGAAGCCTTCCGGCTAGCGGCCATTCCCTGTGATGGTGTGGGTTTAGCCCGGATGGAATTTATCATCGCCAATCACATCAGAGTGCATCCCTTGGCGTTACTGCATTTTGACCAGATTGCAGACGCCCAGACCCAGCGAGAAATTACGGCTCTGACGGCCCTCTATCCCCACAAGCCCGACTACTTTGTCGAACGGCTGGCCCACGGGATTGGCACGATTGCCGCCGCCTTTTATCCCAAACCCGTGGTCATTAGGCTGTCGGATTTCAAGAGCAATGAGTATGCCAATCTGCTCGGCGGCAAAGACTTCGAGCCCGTGGAAGAAAACCCGATGATTGGCTGGCGGGGGGCGGCTCGCTATACCGATCCGCGCTATCGCGATGCCTTTGCCTTGGAATGCCAAGCTTTGCAGCGCGTCCGTCACGACATGGGCTTAACCAATGTGATTCCCATGGTGCCGTTCTGCCGCACGCCGGAAGAAGGCCAGCAGATATTGGCAGAGATGGCCAAACAGGGCTTGGTGCGCGGCGAAGGCGGCTTGCAAGTCTACGTGATGTGCGAGATTCCCAACAACGTTATTCTGGCCCAGGAATTTAGCCAGGTCTTTGATGGCTTCTCCATTGGCTCTAATGACCTGACTCAACTAACCTTGGGCCTTGATCGCGATTCGGCCTTAGTCGCTCATCTGTTTAATGAGCGCAGCGCCGGGGTGATGGCGACCATCCGCACAGTCATCGAACGGGTGAAAGGTTGCCAGCGCAAAATCGGCATCTGTGGTCAGGCTCCCAGCGACTACCCTGAATTCGCCCAGTTTTTAGTCCAGCAAGGCATCGACTCGATTAGCCTTAACCCCGACTCAGTCATCAAAACCACGCTGGCAGTGGCGACGATGGAACAAAGCCTTACCGATACTTCAGGAGGATTTCCCCATGCTTAGCAATATTTTGGTCGCGATCGATAAATCAGTTGCCAGTCATCAAGCGTTTGATACTGCTTTGGCACTCGCTAAAGCGCTGGGCGCTCAGCTGACTCTGGTTCATGCTCTAGACGTATTTGCGCCGACCAGTCCCCAGCGACCGCAAGTCTCTGCTAACAGCTACTCCATAGAACTAGACACCCTGGTTCGAGAAAACTACGACCGGCAATGGGACGAGTTTGTGCAGCATTACGACTCGCTGCTTAAACAACAGCAGGCACAAGCCGAGGCGATGGGTGTTAACTGTACTTATTTACAGCCCTACGGTCGTCCCGGCCCCGCCATCTGCAGGGCCGCTAAAGACAGTCAAGTGGATTTGATTGTGGTGGGCAGTCATGCGCGCAAAGGCTTGAGTGAAATGCTCTTAGGCAGCGTCAGCAATCACATCACGCACCATGCCCCTTGTTCGGTAATGGTGATTCATCCTAATCGTGCTCGCACTCCCAACTCACGGCAGAAGTCTGCAGCGCCCACGACTGTGGGGTCAGTTGCTTAATGTCAGCAGCTCTCTTGAAGAGCAAGTCCCCCGTCAACAGTTGGGAGCGGGAGAGACGACAGTGACGTGTACCAGACATCGTGCCCGCTCCCGCTCCATTCATCACTCTCTTAATTCACTGCAATCTTTTATCGAGGAAATCATGATGTTCAGCAAAATTCTCGTTGCGCTTGACCAAGGGGATACCTGCACCTCCCTATTCAAAGAGACCGTAACGCTCGCTCAGGCGACCGACGCCGCGCTCATGCTGCTCAGTGTGATCGCTCCAGAAGGCGAAGGGGGCCTCACCGTTCCTGCCTCCTCGGGGCTAGCTTTCTATTCGCTCAGTGCGAGTGAGACCATTTGGGAGGCCTATCAAAAACACTTTCGGTAATATGAAGCCCAAAGTCTGGAGAGACTCCGTAACTTCTGTGCAGAGGCCGAATCTATGGGCTTACAGGCTGAATTCACTCAAAGTTTTGGCAGCCCAGAACGGGTAATCTGCAATTTGGCGCGCACCTGGGAAGCTGATCTCATTATGGTTGGTAGCCATCAGCGCACCGGCTTGAGCGAGTTGGTAATGGGCAGCGTGAGCAACTATGTGATGCACCATGCGCCTTGTTCGGTGCTGGTAACTCACGCCCCAACCAGCCCTCAGGCCACGGTTGAAGCGGCTGAGTTAGCGACAGTAGAAGGCTAATGAATCGTGCCTCAGCAGTAACTAAAACAAGTAGCCGCCCGGTCTCAGACCAGCGGCTACGGCTGCTAGCAGCCGCCATGAAGCGCCACCAGCATCGCCCTGATGCCTTAATTGAGGTGCTACACACGGCGCAGGAACTGTATGGTCATTTGGAGCTGGAGCTGCTGCTATATATTGCCCACAGCCTACGGCTACCGCCTAGCCAGGTCTACGGCGTCGCCACTTTCTATCACTTTTTCTCCCTGGAGCCCAAGGGGGCTCATAGCGGTGTTGTGTGCATGGGAACAGCCTGCTACGTCAAAGGTGCGGCCCAGTTGCTCAGCACTCTAGAACAGAAAACCGGTATCCAAGCGGGAGAAACCACTCCTGATCGCCAATTTTCGCTCATGACCGCTCGCTGTCTGGGAGCCTGCGGGATTGCCCCGGCGGTGGTTTTTGATGATCAGCTGGAAGGCCATCAAACCGCCGATACGATCTGCGATCGCCTCCATACCTGCCTGTCTGCCACTGAATAAGCCATGACGATACCAGTCTCCAATCCTCCCCAAAAGCCCTGTCGTATCCGCTGTTGTACCGTTGGGGGCTGTCTCTCTGCCAATAGCCTCGCGGTCAAACAACAACTGGAAACTGCAGTCACTGCAGCCGGACTTGATGACCAAGTAACGGTCTCGGGCGTTGGCTGCATGGGGCTTTGCAGTCAGGGGCCGCTCGTCCAAATTGATCCCTCTGGCGAACTTTACGCCAAAGTTATGCCCGACCAAGCCGTCCAAATTGTCGCTCAGGCCGGAGGCACGGGGCATGGAGACAGGATCGGCAGGGCTGAGTCTGAGCCTCATGAATTCGTCCGCCAAAATGCCAACGCCACTGCCGCTCATCCGCTCACCCCGCTCTCCGCCACCCTGCCCTTCTTCACCCGGCAGCATCGCATCGTGCTCGAAAATAGTGGCCTCATTGACCCCGAACGCATTGAGGACTACAGAGCTGCGAGAGGCTATGAGGCCCTACACCAGAGCCTACGGGACATGCCGCCGGCAGCGGTCATCGACGTGATTACCCGCAGTGGTCTGCGCGGGCGGGGTGGCGCCGGTTACCCCACCGGTTTGAAATGGGCGACCGTGGCCAAAATGCCGCCCGGTCAAAAATACGTGGTGTGCAACGCGGACGAAGGCGACCCTGGCGCCTATATGGATCGCAGCGTGCTAGAAAGTGACCCCCATCGCGTCTTGGAAGGCATGGCGATCGCGGCTTATGCAGTAGGAGCCAACCAGGGCTACATCTACGTTCGCGGCGAATATCCGCTGGCCATTAGTCATCTCCAAACTGCCATTCGTCAGGCCAAACGCCATGGTTTGCTCGGCAGCCAGATTTTTGACTCACCCTTCGACTTTCGGGTTGATCTGCGCATTGGGGCTGGGGCCTTTGTCTGTGGTGAAGAAACGGCCTTAATGGCATCGATTGAAGGTAAACGGGGGATTCCGCGACCGCGACCGCCTTATCCAGCGGAGTCAGGGCTTTGGGGGTGTCCCAGCTTAATTAACAACGTTGAAACCTTTGCCAACATTGCCCCGATTATTCGCAACGGCGCGGACTGGTTTGCTGCCATTGGCACCGCACACAGCAAGGGAACTAAGGTCTTTTCGCTCACGGGTAACGTGCAGCATGCGGGGCTGATTGAAGTCCCGATGGGCATTAGCCTCCGCACCGTTGTGGCAACCATGGGTCAGGGTGCCCCTGATGGCGCTCAGGTCAAAGCCGTGCAAACGGGTGGCCCCTCAGGCGGCTGCGTTCCGGCCGCCGCCTTTGACACACCCGTCGACTATGAATCGCTGAAAGCACTCGGCTCGATCATGGGCTCTGGCGGCATGATCGTTATGGATGAGCACACTCGGATGGTTGAGGTTGCTCAATTTTTCATGGAATTCTGTATGGATGAGTCCTGCGGCAAGTGCATTCCCTGCCGTGCCGGTACCGTTCAGCTCTATCAACTCCTGACCAAGTTCAAAAATCATCAAGCGACCCCCGCTGACCTAGATCAGCTCGAAACTCTCTGCGATATGGTCAAACATACCAGCCTCTGCGGCCTCGGTCAGGCCGCGCCCAATCCTGTACTGAGCACCCTCCGCTATTTTCGCAATGAGTACTTAGCAGCGATGGAACCGTTCCCTCATCACGTTCAGGCGTGAAACCCGCCTACCCAGAACCTGCCAGACGAGTGCCGCAAATAATCCGATGTCTCGCCCGCGATCGAGCAGGAGGGTATACCCTCCTGATGATTTAGCACCCAGCTACAGATCGGTTACTTATCCACTTCTTTGGCAAGCGTGAGCACCTTAGGATGGCCTCTTCGAACGGCCACTCGAATGCCTTGGCCGCCCTCCTGAGTCAAGTCTTCGATATATCCATTTTTGTGATGATGGGCTTCTTGAGAACTGGTGAAGGGGCCAAAAAAATAAACGCATTGAGGCACCTTAGTCTGAACTTTGACCCACCAAGGTGCGTGCAGCTTAAAAAAGGAAAACCACATTACGACCATCCCTTTGAATTGAATAACGCTCCGAGGCTACATCAGCAAACATGAAGAACTTGTGAGAAACCTGTGATTTGACAGGAAGCCAAAATCTAGCCTAAAGACAGGCTCATATTCTCGATGGGAGTCCCACCCTAACGTTAACCTTTCTCACTTTGGGGATTACCTTAAAATCTAGTTAAGCCGTGTTTGGCTAGTTGAAACACTTAGGCAAAAGCATAGTCAAATCAGTATTTGAGGCCACCTCGAAATCAACTCAGGTAGCTTTGGCTACATGCATAAACTCTTTTAAGACATCTCTCATCATCACTCTGAAATCCTCATAACTTCCTCAAGTTGTTTGCCTACCTTAGTAGTGGAGATTCCTAATTGCTGGAGAGATAGTTACTAGCCACCAGCTTAGGGGCAGCAATTTTGTTCTGAGTTCTGTACGGAGGTAGAAGCATGGCACTGACTCGTTGGAAACCTTTTCGTGACCTGAAACATTGGGAGCCTTTTGGCGAGGTCGATACTCTCAGAAAAGAAATGGACAATCTACTCGAACGATTTGTCCCTGACTTTGGGAGAAGCATGGATGGGGCTGTGTTTGTTCCCTCAGCCGAAATGGATGAAACAGACACTGAATTTCATCTGAAGCTAGAAGTTCCGGGTATGAGCGCGGACGATTTAGATATTGAAGTGAGTGACGAAGCCGTTTTGATCACTGGCGAACGCAAGTCTGAAACGAAATCTGAAGAAGACGGTGTCCGACGCTCTGAGTTCTATTACGGCAAATTCGAGCGCTATGTGCCCTTGCCGAGTCAAATTCAGCGAGACAAAGTGGCGGCTGAATACAAGGACGGCATCTTGACCCTGACTCTGCCAAAGTCTAAAGAGCCGAAAGAGAAGGCCGTCAAGGTCAAAGTGGCTGAAGTTTAGGGGTCATCCAATCGATCGCGATCCCGACAGCCGGGATGTTTCACATCACCAGAAACATCCCGGCATCAGTATTGCCGACCTTTGAGCTTGATCATTTACTGAATCAAGCGCGCCGTTGATACCTGCAACCATTGCCGCTCAAGAGCATGTCAGTCAATACCCTCACCATCGATCATCAGCTCGTCAGTGCCCGCCAAGGGGAAACTGTATTAGATGCGGCCCAAGGGGCAGGTATCTCGATTCCGACCCTTTGCTATCTAGAGGGGATATCGACGGTCGGTGCCTGTCGCCTCTGTTTAGTCGAGATTGAGGGTCAAGCCAAATTGCGCCCTGCCTGTGTCATGACAGCGGCAGAAGGGATGGTGGTGCTGACTCAGACCGATCGCCTGCAGCGCTACCGGCGCATGATTGTCGAACTCTTGCTGGCGGAAGGCAATCACACCTGCTCAGTCTGTGTTTCTAATGGCCATTGTGAGTTGCAAGACCTGGCGGTAGCGCTGGGGGTCGATCATGTGGGGCTCACCTACCAGTTTCCCGATCGCCCGGTCGATATTTCTCACGAGCGATTTGGCCTTGACCACAATCGCTGTGTGCTCTGTACTCGCTGTGTCCGAGCTTGCGATGAACTGGAAGGGGTACACACCTGGGATATGGCGGGTCGGGGTCGCACTTCTCATTTGGTGAGTGATCTCAACCAGCCGTGGGGGGAAGCGTCGAGCTGCACCTCGTGTGGCAAGTGCGTCAATGCCTGTCCGACCGGAGCCTTGTTCGATCGAGGGGCCACCGTCGGGGAAATGCAGCGCGATCGCGAGCGCCTCAGTTTCATTGCTAATGCCCGCCAAGAGCGACTTAGCCAGGTCACGAGAGGGCCGCATGAGCAGAGCTGAGGCCCCGCATCCGCACCCGAGGAGACGCCATGACTCGCATTAAGTTGGCAACGGTCTGGCTGGGCGGCTGTTCGGGTTGCCACATGTCATTTTTAGACTTGGATGAGTGGCTGCTTGAGCTCGCTCAACAGGTGGAGCTGGTCTATAGCCCCTTAGCCGATGTCAAAACCTATCCCGCCGGGGTGGATGTGGCCCTCGTTGAGGGCGCGGTGGCCAATCAAGACCACTGGGACATGATTCATCAGGTGCGCGATCGCACCCAATTTCTCATTGCCTTTGGCGACTGCGCCGTGACGGGCAACGTCACCGCAATTCGCAATATTTTAGGCAGCGCCGACCCCGTACTCACCCGCGCCTATCTGGAGTCTGCCGATGTGCAGCCGCAGCTACCCCAAGCTGATATTTTGCCGCCGCTGCTAGAGGCAGTAATCCCAGTACATCAAGTGGTGCCTGTGGACTGCTACTTACCAGGGTGTCCGCCTAATGCGGAACGGATCAGAGCCGTTTTGGCCCCCCTCTTGAGAGGCGATCAGCCGGTTTTGTCAGGCCCTGATCTCATTCAATTTGGGTAGTCAGCCTCAAACCAGGAAGTTATGTTGCTCCCTAGCCAGAAAAACCCATGACTCGCCAAGCCAACGTTGGGCAAATCGTCTGGCATGATCTCCTGACTCCCGACGTCACTGCCGCCATGCACTTTTATGCTGAATTGCTGGGATGGCAATATCAGATCGAGCATAGTACTGACTTTGTTTGGCACTCTGGGGCTGCCGACTACCCCCTCATTCTGGCCCATGGGGCAGCCCACGGTGGCTTCGTTGAGATGAGACAAAATTCCCTCTCTGGCTGGATCGCCTATATCCAGGTCGCAGCTGTGGATGCGATCACAGTTAAAGCCAAGGAACTGGGTGCCAGCGTCGAACGGACTCCCTTTGACATTCCGGGAGTCGGGCGTAGTGCGGTGATTCGCGATTTACAGGGCGCGGTTATTTGCCCGACCGTCCCGACGTACAGTTTCCCAACGCCTAGTGGAACGTTCTTGCGAGACGAACTCAACACAGCCGACGTTGAGATAGCGAAGGCGTTTTACAGGGCATTGTTTAGCGAGTCAGCCCAGGACGCTGATGGCCAGCCCTTAGGCCAATTCACGCTATTTGACCCAACCGATAATCACGCTGCGGTGGGCATTGTGAGGCGATCGCTGGCAACGGTCAATGCGGCCATTTGGCTACCCTATCTGGCCATCAACGATCTCAATGCGGCGGTGGACAGAGCCCAGACTTTGGGAGCAAACGTCATCTTAAACGCGGTGGGCCAACCTGGTGCAGCGCCGTTTGCCATTCTGACGGATCCACAAGGGGCGGTATTCGGCCTCTCAGCCCCGTGAGGCATGTCAAAAAGCTGAAAACTCTGAGCTGATAAACATCTCAAATCCTGGCTTTTATCTCATCTATCAAGGAAACACTGGATGTTTTTCTATCCATCAAGGAGGCGCTGTATTTTTTTCGTCATTGGAGTCTGTATTAATCAGATTTTTTCAAATTGCTTTAGATACTACTGTTTAAATTTGAGGTTGACTCATGTCTGAGGTTATCAATTTGACTCGAATTTTTGTAGATCAAAAAATCAGTGAGATTGTCCAAAAATCTCGCCATCCATATCACTCGGCGCTTTTTAATCTGAATTTACGGAAAAAGCTGATCGTTTGCATCTTGAATCAGCTCAAGCCTCGATATACATTTTTTGATCGAGACAATATGAGCTTCCATGAAATAAGCAAGGAATTTTCTGAGCACGAAAAAAAACGCATAGAGCGTTTGATCAGTAATGCGATCATTCCAGTACTGCAAGAAGCAGATGCTCTCAAGTATTTTCCCTGTCAGCCCCATAACATTCCACAACCAGACCTTTCACATCGGTTTGGCTAGCTCGATTTTCAGCCGTCTTATTTTCATTACTTGGCTCATTTCTGGATGGCAGAGTAGCCTTGTATTTTGAATGTAACTCTGAGGATCTGGGTTCCAAAAAGATCGTTTGTATTGAGGCCAGTATCAGGATGATACAGATGGTATTTCGTTTCTTCACAAGTTCCTCAAAGTATTGAGTTATAGAGGGCTTGTTACTGCAATAAAGACCCTGCTGTAATTGGGCTGCTGGGTCAGGAGGGGAGCGATGCTAACCGTCAGAGAGATTATGACCAAGGCCGTAGTAGTCATTCGCAGTTCTGCGACCGTACAGGATGCCAGTTTGCTGATGCGGGCCAAGCAACTGCGATCGCTGATTGTCGAGAAAACAGAAACCATCCCTTACGGCATCGTCACCGAAAAAGACATCGTCTTCAAGGTCATCGCCCGGAGAGATAATCCAGATTTGGTGAATGTCTGTGACATCATGCAACAGCCCTGTTTCTCCATCGCTGCCGATGCCACGGTGCCAGAAGCGGCCCAGTTCTTAGCTGATAAGGGTATTCATCGTGCCCCGGTGATTGAGAATGATGAGCTGCTAGGGATTATTTCTGTCACCGATATTTTGCGTAAAGGGCAACCAGATGTGGCCCCCCGCGATGAGCTGGCCCAGCGCATTCAAGCCGCCTTGCAACAGGCTCGCATCATTGACGATGAGGAAGCGCAGATGCGACAAGACTGCGACTTGGCCTGGCAGATCTTTGAAGAGATGCATCAAGATTCTCAAGTCGCCCGCTAACGTCCCGCTGGTGAATCGTCAGGATCACTCCCATGGCTAACCGAATTGTCATTGACCCCGTCACGCGGATTGAGGGTCATGCCAAAATTTCTATCTATCTCGATGATCAGGGTGAAGTTACCGACGCCCGGTTTCACGTCACCGAATTTCGGGGATTCGAGAAATTTTGCGAAGGGCGGCCCTTCTGGGAAATGCCTGCTATTACGGCCCGGATCTGCGGTATTTGTCCGGTGAGCCACCTGCTCGCCTCAGCGAAGGCGGGCGATCACCTGTTGGCGGTGCAAATTCCCCCGGCGGCAGCAAAGCTGCGGCGACTGATGAACCTGGGACAAATCATTCAGTCCCATGCGCTGAGCTTTTTTCACCTTAGCAGTCCCGATTTGCTGTTGGGCTGGGAGAGCGATCCGGCTGAGCGCAACGTCTTTGGTTTGATGGCGACAGAACCAGAGCTGGCGCGGAGTGGCATTCGGCTGCGTCAGTTTGGGCAAGTCGTCATCGAACAATTAGGTGGCCGCAAAATCCATCCCTCATGGGCCGTGCCTGGAGGCGTCCGCTCAAATCTGCTGGAAGCCGGACGTGCCGAGATCCGGGAGCGATTGCCAGAAGCCAAAGCCACGATTCTCACAACCCTGGAGCGGTTCCAACAGCTCCTCGCAGACCTACAGCAGGAAGTCCATATTTTTGGCAATTTCCCCAGTCTATTTATGGGATTGGTCGCGCCCGATGGCACCTGGGAGCACTACGACGGGACGCTGCGGTTTATCGATAGCGGCGGCAACATTATCGCCGATCGCCTCGACCCCAGCTGCTATCAGAAGTTTATTGGCGAGGCGGTGCAACCTGATTCCTATCTTAAGTCTCCTTACTATAAGCCCTTGGGCTACCCCGATCAAGCGCCGCACTGTCGGCTAGAAAATGGCTTATATCGGGTGGGTCCCCTGGCGCGGCTGAACATCTGCGATCGCATCGGCACCCCCCTAGCAGAACAAGAACTAAATATCTTCCGCCAGCACGGCACCGTCAATAGCTCCTTCTTTTATCATTACGCCCGCCTGATTGAAATCTTGACCTGTATTGAGCGCATTGAAGTGGCCCTGGATGATCCCGATCTGCAGAGTGAGCAGCTGCGGGCACGAGCCGATGTGAATCAACAGGAGGCGATCGGGGTGAGTGAAGCTCCCCGAGGCACTCTCTTTCATCACTACCACATTGATAAAACCGGCCTCTTGACTCAGGTCAACCTGATTATCGCCACCGGCCAAAATAACCTGGCGATGAATCGCACGATCACCCAAATTGCTCGCCATTACATTCATCGCCCCGAAATTCCCGAGCCTTTGCTCAATCGGGTCGAAGCCGGGATTCGCGCCTTTGATCCCTGTCTGAGTTGCTCTACCCACACTGCGGGACAGATGCCTTTGCACCTACAGCTCATGAGCACTGATGGAGAAGTTTTGCATCAGGTGTATCGATAACAGTGACGATTCAAGCCTCACAAGATCCTCAGCTCTACTGCCTATGCTCAAGCTAAAGCCCTTCGATTAACCAGGAGGTTGCCCCGTGCATCCCAAGACTTCCACGACTGAGGCTACTCATCGCCCATCGTTTCTTATTATTGGCTATGGCAACACGCTGCGAGGGGATGATGGGGTGGGGCCTCAGGTCGCTCGGGCAGTGGCCGACTGGCACTTACCCTCGGTTAAATCCCTGGCTGTGCCACAGCTATTGCCAGAACTGGCCGCCGATATCACGACAGCCACTTATGTCATCTTTGTCGACGCTTGTGGTCAAAGCTGTGCCCCCACTATTCAGCTCGATCCGATTGTGACCAACGAAGTGGTTTTAGCCCGCTGCACTGCCCCACTAATGAACCACGTCTTTCAGCCCTTAGGGTTGCTGGCCCTCACCCATCAGCTGTATGGTGACCATCCTCAAGCTTGGTTACTGCAGATCCCCACTGAACACGGTGACCTGGGTCGGTCTTTCTCGAATACAGCTCAACGCGGGATTGATAGCGCGGTGAGAACGATTGAGCAGTTTTTGACCACCTATCTACGTCAGCCTGCTTGTTTAGGAGCCTGAACAATGCATGAAGTCAGCCTGATGCAAGCGGCGCTGACGATCGCCCTAAACCATGCGGAAGCTGAAGGTGCCCGCCAGATTCATTACCTGACGCTACGGGTGGGCATCGCATCGGGGGTCGTGCCTGAGGCACTGGCCTTTGCGTTTGATATCGTCAGTGCCGGTACAGCAGCAGCAGGGGCTGAACTCAAGCTCAAAATCATTCCGACCCGGTGCTATTGTCCTCACTGTCAACAGGACTTTCAGCCCGCGGACTGGGTGTATGAATGCCCAGCCTGTCACAACATCAGCACTGACATTCGTCAGGGTCAAGACTTAGAACTCGCATCATTGGAGGTGTCATAAACATGTGTAGAAACTGTGGGTGTGGTGCTAGCCAAACAGAGACTATGACCGTAGATTCTCGACAGGTTTTGCATCTGCATCAAAACCTATTAGCCAAAAACGATCGCCTAGCCGAGCAAAATCGAGTCTTATTCAGCCACCTGCTCGCGCTCAATATCCTCTCTTCACCAGGGGCGGGTAAGACAGCGCTGGTGCAGCGCCTGCTGAGCGATCTGGATCTGATTGCGGTAGCCGCTCCGCTGAGTCGACAGGATGGCCCCGTCAAGGCTGGCGTCATTGTGGGCGATCTGGCGACCGATCGTGATGCGGCACGGCTGCGTCAAACCGGTGCTCCGGTCGTGCAGATTACCACCGGCACCCTTTGCCATTTAGAAGCGCGCATGGTGGCTCAGGCCGCGCAAACGCTTAACCTAGCCGACCTCGATCTGCTGATTATTGAGAATGTGGGCAACTTGGTCTGCCCAGCCGCCTATGATCTGGGGGAAGACCTACGCTTAGTGCTGATGTCGGTGACCGAGGGGGAAGATAAACCGCTGAAATATCCCACGGTCTTTAAGTCAGCCCAGGCCATTATCATCAGCAAAATCGACCTAGCTGAAATGGTTGGGTTCAATCGGGCTGAAGCCCTGCAGCATCTGCATTTGATGGCTCCCCAGGCACTGATCTTTGAACTCTCTGCCACAACCGGCGAAGGGCTAGCGAACTTCTACGCCTATCTGAATCAGATGCTCTTGAGATGCCCCAGCAAGGTGTCATAACTTCCTCATAATCTTGTTTTACGCTCAAAACAGTCACGTGATGCCCGTGAGTGAAAGGGTTTTTAGTCTGCTGGATGAGGCTTAAAGCGATGGAATTGCAACTGATCGATGTAGAGCTACCGTCTGAAAGCAATCTGATTTTGGGGCAAAGCCACTTTATTAAAACGGTGGAAGACCTGTATGAGGTGATGATGGCGACTGCTAGCCAGATCCGGTTTGGGTTGGCGTTTTGTGAAGCCTCGGGGCCTTGCCTGATTCGGGCGGCAGGGAATGACAAGACGCTACAGAAAGTCGCGATCGCCAACGCCGAGGCGATCGCGGCGGGGCATAGTTTCATCATCCTGATGCAGCAGGGCTTCCCCATCAATGTACTCAATGCCATCAAGCAGTGTCCGGAGGTTTGTCGCATTTACTGTGCTACGGCCAATCCGGTGCAGGTGGTGATTGCCGCTAGTGAGCAAGGACGCGGCATTTTAGGGGTGATCGATGGCTTTGCCCCCAAGGGCGTTGAAGGGCCAGAGGATGTGCGCGATCGTCAGCAGTTTCTGCGGCAAATTGGCTACAAGTTGGGATAAAAAACCTTGCCATCGGTCATGACGACAACCCGCCTCAGCCAGCATCGAATCTGTTTAACTGTGCAGGGCACTGTGCAGGGCGTGGGATTTCGCCCGTTTGTCTACCAGCTGGCGACAGAGCTGGACTTAGCTGGCGGCGTCAAGAATACGGCCCAGGGCGCTGTGATTGAGATTGAAGGCTCCGAAGCGACTCTGGGACTGTTTGTGCAGCGGTTGCAGGCGGAACTGCCCCCCCCCCGGAGCGATTCAGACCTTGACGCCCCAATCACTCCCCGTCCAGGGTTTAAAGCATTTTCAGATTTGGCCGTCTGACTGGGTTGAGGATGCCGCAACCGCGCCAATTCTGCCAGATCTATCTACCTGCCCCGACTGCTGGCAGGATATTTTTGACCCTCACAATCGTCGCTACCACTATCCTTTCACCAACTGCACCCATTGCGGCCCTCGCTTTAGCATCATCACTGCCCTGCCCTACGATCGCCCTCACACCACAATGGCGACCTTTGCGATGTGTCCAGACTGTGGGGCAGAGTATGCCAATGCTGACGATCGCCGCTTTCATGCTCAGCCCAATGCCTGTCCCCGCTGCGGCCCCCATCTGGAATTTTGGGTCGGCGGAAAAATTCAACCCGATGAACCGCTGCAAGGTGCGATGGTCAAAGACCGGATCTCAAGGGCCATTGCGGCATTGCGTCAAGGACACATGATTGCCCTTAAAGGGCTGGGCGGGTTTCAGCTGCTGGTAGATGCCCAGAACCCGGTTGCCGTGCAGCGACTGCGTCAGCGCAAGCATCGCCCTGATAAACCGCTGGCGCTGATGTATCCCATGCTAGAGCTGATTCGCCGCGACTGCGAGGTGTCTGAAGCGGCGGCGACACTACTGACCTCAGCTCCGGCCCCGATTGTCCTCTTACCTAAACGGCGGCAGGTCACAGCACTTGCTGGTGAGATCGCCCCCCACAATCCTTATTTGGGCGTCATGCTGCCGACGACACCGCTGCATCATCTGTTGTTACGCCAATATGGCTCTCCCCTGGTGGCCACGAGCGGCAATCGCTCAGGCGAGCCGATGTGTGCCGATGAACGCTTGGCTCAAGAGCAGCTAGGGGCGATCGCCGATGGCTTTCTGGTTCACAATCGTCCCATTCAGCGGCCAGTCGATGATTCGGTTGCGCAAATCATGCAGGGACAATCACAGGTTTTGCGCCATGCCCGAGGCTATGCTCCACAGGTCATTTCACTGCCGCCTTCGGTTGATGCCAATCAGCGCGTTCTCGCAGTCGGTGCCCATCTCAAAAACGCGATCGCCTTGTCTCTCGGCTCGCAAGTGCTACTGAGCCAGTACATCGGTGACTTAGAGACACCCCAGGCTCTGGCGCGATCGCGGCAGACGGTCGCTGACTTGCTGGCCCTCTATCATTGTCAGCCCACCGCCATCGCCTGTGACCTGCACCCCGACTATGGCTCAACTCGACTGGCCCAGACCCTGGCTCAGCGATGGGAAGTGCCGCTGATTCCGGTGCAGCATCACGAGGCCCATGTACTGTCCGCCATGGCGGAACATCAGCTGGCCCCACCGGTTCTTGGCGTGGCCTGGGATGGCACTGGCTATGGCCCCGACCACACGATCTGGGGCAGCGAATGTCTGCGTATGACCGATCGGGGTTTTGAGCGAGTGGCCCACCTGCGGCCATTTCTGCTGCCAGGGGGTGATCTGTGTAGTCGAGAGCCACGCCGCGCCGCGATCGGGCTGCTCTATGGCTGCTACGGGGAAGCCGCTTTTGAGATGACGGACTTAGCCCCTGTTCAAGCGTTTTCAACGTCTCAACGCACCGTTCTGCGGCAAATGCTCGCGAGCCACCTCAATACGCCCACCACCTCTAGCATGGGGCGGCTGTTTGATGGCATTGAGGCGTTGCTCGGCCTGCACCAAACCATCAGCTTCGAGGGACAGGCGGCCATGGCCCTGGAGTTTGCGGCCCGCCACACTGGGACGATAGAAGGCTACCCGTTTACTCTTTCGACCACCTCGCCCAGCGTATTTGACTGGCGACCCATGGTGCGATCGATCGTCCGAGAGCAGCGGCAGGGGGTGCCGTCTGACGTCATCGCGACGAAGTTTCACCAGACATTGGTCAATATGGCGGCAGCGATCGTCCAGCGCATGGGGATTGCCCAGGTAGTGCTGACCGGCGGCGGCTTTCAGAACCGCCTCCTGAGTCAGCAAACGATCCATCGTCTCCGCCAAGACGGGTTTAACCCCTACTGGCACCAGCGAGTGCCCCCCAACGATGGCGGTATTGCCGTAGGTCAGGTGGTGGCGGCCTTGCACCAGCTTTCTTATCTTTAGGAGTCGAACCATGTGCCTAGCAGTACCGGGAAAAATCATCAGCATCACCGGGGCAGACCTGAATCGCCTGGGTCGAGTCAGCTTTGGTGGGGTGGTGAAAAAAGTCAGTTTGGCTTATGTCCCCGAAGCACAGGTGGAAGATTACGTGATCGTTCATGTGGGGTTTGCCATCAGCAAACTCGACATCCAAGAGGCGGAGCAGACGTTGCACTATCTAGAGCAGATCAAAGATGACGACGGCGGCAACCAGGGAAGTGTCGTCATAAGTTCCTCATAAGTTGTCGATACCGTTAAGGGGTAAATCATTGAGGAAACTGGGCTATGGCGATTCCTCCTACAGAAACAACTCAAACTGTTGAGACCAACGCCTCAACAGTGGTCACCCCTGATAGTGAAAACAATCCCGAAGCGCGCGTCACGGTCGAAGAGTTCAAAATTTCGGGTGACGCATTAGCGACCAAAATCAAAGGTCTCATTCATCAAAGCAATATTCGCCGCATCATCATCAAGAATGAAACCGGTCGCACCCTGATTGAGATTCCCCTAACGGTTGGCGTCATCGGCGGGGCAGTTGGGGCAACCTTCTTTCCGGTCGTCGTCGCGTTGGGAGCAATTGGCGCACTCGTGACTCATTTGACGGTGGTAGTTGAGCGTCAAGCCTCCCCTGAGACGAATGAAGCAGATTCAACCTAAAGCAGCGATTCACCTCACCTCTACCAATGTCATGTCTACACAAGATTTTGCTGATCGACAGGCTTCACCGACACGATGGCTCATCCTGAGAGCAAGACTGCTGTACTTTGCAACGGTGTTTACCGTTGGTTTTGTCCTAGGGATGATGCGGGTGCTGTGGGCTGTTCCTCGATTTGGCGTCAGAGGGGCGGAACTCATGGAAATGCCCTTGATGCTAATGGCCAGCGTTTTAGCGGCGCTTTGGGTAGTCCACCGATTAGCGGTGCCGCCGGGTGTGGGGACGCGATTGAGTATGGGACTGGTGGCCCTAGGAGTTTTGCTGCTGGCTGAGTTCAGTGTGGTGCTGCGACTACGAGGATTATCGATCGCAGAGTATTGGACCAACCGCGACCCGGTGTCGGGCACCGTCTATATCTTGATGTTGGCTCTGTTTGGCCTGATGCCAGGGCTCATTGCCTGTCAGGCAGAGCAGTCATAGTTTTATCTATGCCGTGATGATTGATTTCATCCCTGTCATAGTTTGCCTATCCCCGGTTCATCGGTGTTCACACCAGTTCAGGAACCATATCTCCAGGTCATGCTCTAAAACTCAACGGATACCCGCAGGTATGCAGGTGGGAAGTCACAATGAAACGGGCCAAGATCGTCGGCGCTTTGATCACAGCTCTGGTTGTGGTCAGCGTATTTGCGCTAGTTGGGCAGTGGGACTGGTGGAGAGGATGGGCTTTTATCGGTCTGCTGCTGCTGGGTCGACTGATCAGCGCACCCTATCTATGGCACAAAAATCCGGAGTTGATGAAGCGCCGGGGAGAGATGGGTAAAGGCACCAAAACGTGGGATCTGATCGTACTCACGGTGTTTGGCGTCACCTTGTTAGCGATTCCGCTCGTGGCTGCTCTAGACATTCGCTATCACGGATCTATAATGCCTCTCTGGCTTTGGCCGGTAGGTGTGGCCTTGTACGTATTTTTTGTGACCGTCATTACCTGGTCGATGGCGGTCAATCCGTTTTTTGAAAAAACCGTGAGAATTCAAAGCGATCGCAACCGTCAGGTAATCGAGGCTGGCCCTTACCGCATCATCCGCCATCCCGGTTATGTCGCCATCATCTTGGGCCTAGTGCTGGCGATGCCGTTGCTGCTCGGTTCGTGGTGGGCCTTAGTGCCAGCGCTCCTATGCACGCTATCCCTCATTCTCCGTACCGCACTTGAAGACCGGACATTGCAGAAAGAACTGCCGGGGTACGAAGCGTATACCCGGAAAGTGCATTATCGACTGATACCAGGATTATGGTGAGGGGCGATCGCCAATAGCTGAGATGTGTAACGACCGTGTTTAGCGGTGGCAAGTGAATCTTGTCTTGACATCAAGACTTCGACAACATCTCCTGCGACACGGTTGTTAGGGTTGATGGGCTTTCATAAATCGAGATCATCCATAAATCGGGATATCTCGAACATTTCATTGGGACTATAGTCAAGTTCTCTAATCACTATAGTCAAACGTTCAGTAATGGGGACTGAGCGATTTGCAATAGCGAAAGAAATTAGAATTAACTGAATTAACGAAATACGGGAAGCTGGAGCTCTTCCAATTCTCGATCCTAATACAGGTACAGCAATTGGAGAATTACCTCCTTTACTTTTGACTGCTGTCCAAAGATTGCAAAACCCCAACCAAATATCTTCCTTGGCAGTATCATGAAGCTCTTGCTTTATATGGTCATACCTTTGGTTAATCAGAAAGAATATGTTCTTATCATTGATCTCAACTGTTGCGATACTGTTAATCGCCACTTCATACACATGATCACTCTTTTTTATCACTTGTTTTCTAGGCAAGGAATTCAGAATATCCTTATCAAGTGCTTCTGCTCTTCCGGCATAGAAATCAGCAACTATTTGGGATCTCAAACTTTTCCTATTAAGCCTACTCAACTGAGTAGAAAAACAATTATGCTTACCTACGGCCACGTGACTTACACCACTTTTAAGGTGACTCAACAAATCGCCAACTTCAACTGATATTTCAACGTTTGACTTTCTATACTTTCGCGTATATGAAAGCCTCGGAAACGACACATAGAGAGCTATTATTGTAGAGAATATTATTGTGAATATAAAAATCTCAAATCGAGCAATGACAAGATGACTTTCAAAAAAGAAGGAAAGTGATTCCATAAAAAGCCATATTGTTCCAAATATCGCTATAAAGATCTGCAATCCCTTTCCAAGGACTCGTCTGTCAAATAAAAAGCCAACTCGCGCACCTAACCTGCTCACCATATTTCAAGCATTAAATCATTTTTTGTAGCTTAGCAATAAAACTTGATCAGTCGTCAATAGAATCAATATTTTGCCCGCCATGCTTCCGGCAAGAATCAACCAATATCATTATTCCGAAGTGGCATCCTGCGGCTAATCCTGTCTAGTGTTTCTGTCTCGGGAGGCTGCCATGTATCGAAAGGCGCTACTGCCATACGAACAATAGGGCACCTCGATTAATTGAAAAAGCAGTCTCAGTATGAGATCTTAGGAGCACT
>ERZ1740058.751-NODE-751-length-21258-cov-9.394142_pt1 | contig 21258 bp, 19 predicted proteins | sample MGYA00581745_ERZ1740058 | MGnify/ENA primary metagenome ERZ1740058 (study PRJEB43018, sample SAMN04849742) | marine metagenome | isolation source: floating plastic debris | place: Pacific Ocean | collected 2008-08-30 | study: EMG produced TPA metagenomics assembly... | reverse complement strand
TAGGCCTGGGTGCCCCCAACGGTCATTCCATTGATGCGAAGGGTTGGCTGGCCGACGCCCACCGGAACCCACTGGCCCTGCTTGCCGCAGGTGCCGATCCCGCCGTCGAGGGCCATGTCGTTGCCAACGCCGTCGATGCGGGTCAGGGCGTCCGGACCGTTGCCGATCAACATCGCGCCGCGCACAGGCTCTGCGATCTTGCCGTCGCGCAGCCGGTAGCCCTCGGTGCACTGGAAGACGAACTTGCCGGACGTGATGTCCACCTGTCCGCCGCCGAAGGAGACCATGTAAAGCCCGTCTTTCACACCGCCGCGGATCTCGTCCGGATCGCGGTCGCCGCTTTTCATGATCGTATTCGTCATGCGCGGCATAATGGTGTGGGCGTAGGACTGCCGGCGGCCGTTTCCGGTGGGGATCATACCCATGAGCCGCGCGTTCTGTCGGTCCTGCATGTAGCCTACAAGGCGCCCGTCATCGATCAGGACGGTCTCGCTGGTGGGGGTGCCTTCATCGTCGATCGTGAGTGAGCCGCGGCGGTCGCCGATGGTTCCGTCATCGACGACTGTAACACCGTGGGAGGCCACGCGCTCGCCCATGAGAGCGGCGAAGGCTGACGTCTCACGACGGTTAAAGTCCCCCTCAAGGCCATGTCCGACGGCCTCGTGGAGCAGGATGCCGGGCCAGCCGGGGCCAAGCACCACATCGAAGGTGCCTGCCGGGGCGGGGACAGCCGACAAGTTCACCAGCGCCCGTCGTAGCGCTTCATCGACACCGGCTTTCCAGGCGTCTTCAACGAGGAAGGTGTCGAACAGCTGCCGTCCGCCGGCGCCGTAAGTTCCGGTCTCTTGGCGGTCGCCGTCGCCGACGATCACTGAAACAGTAAAGCGCACCAGCGGGCGCACATCGGCATAACGCTCGCCATCGGCGCGCATGATGTTGACCACCTGGCGCTCAGCGTTGAGGCCTATGCTCACCTGGCGCACACGCGGATCAAGCCCGCGGGCGTAGGCGTCCATTTCGGCCATCAGCGACGTTTTGGTCGCGAAATCCGGCCCTTCCAGCGGATCGACGTCGGCGTAGCGGCTCGTATTCGTGCGTTGCGGTGCGACATCCACATGGGCCTTGTGGCCACGCCCGGCGGAGGCGACCGCGTCGGCGGCCCGGCGCAGCGCAGCAAGGTCGAGCGTGGCGCTGTGCGCTGTTGCCACCACCTCACCGGCCACCGCGCGGAGTCCGAAGCCGTCGCTCTCATCATAGGCGGCGGAGCGCATGGTTCCGTTATCGAACGTCAGGCTCTCGGCGACCTTGTGCTCGATGAACAGTTCACCGTCGTCCGAGCCTTTGAGGCCATCAGCCACCAACTCAGCCACCGAGGCGGCGTTCAAGCCATGGCGTTCGATGAGATCGTTGGTCATGGGCGTCTCCGGCGACGGATCGGTCTGTTGTTAGCGTGGTGGTGCCCGCCGCGCTCCACTGTCGCTGGACGGAAGTTGGCGTCGCTTGGGCGCTGGGGCAAGCGGACGCGCGGGGCGCGGTGCGGGATCCTCCACCGCAATGAGTTCCTCTTCGTCCTCATCATAGTCGTGGAAGTCGGAGAGATCGTCGGGATCGTTACGGCGGCGGCCACCGCGCATCGCAAGGACGAGAACGAGGGCAATCAGCGCAAGGACGCCAAAAAAGCCCGCAACCACCCACGGCAAAAACTCGCTGTCGAGAAGCTGATCAATGATCGTGCCGTCATCGGCCGGGATGTCGAACTGCTGCGATGCTTCCGCGACGGTCGGTGGCAATTGAGCGCCGCCAGTGACGGGCGGGGATACCACCTCTCGCGGCGGATCGACTGTGCCGTCGGTCGGGATAGGTTGATCTAGCGCAGCAAAGCCGGTGCTGAAGCCGTCCAGCGAAATGGGGATGCCGATGCCCGCTTCCGGCGTTTGGAAAATGACGAAGGTTGCCGTGCTGCCCGCTTCAAACTGGCTGACGAGTTGTTCGTCTAGCTCAACCTCTGCGACGCACCCCTCCGGCAAGCAGCGCACAAAGCCGGCGAGCCCCACTTCGGTGTCATCAATGGACAGCCCGAGGCCTGAGGGCAGGAGCACGCCCAACGGAGCCAGCACGCGAAGAATGCGAGATTGCAGGTCAGCCGTGCGCAGGAAAATGACCGTGAGGCCCACGTTCGCCCGGTCTTCCGCCTCGACGTTCTGAACCAGGGCGCATTGCTCGGCGGGTGCACCGACTGGTCGCTCGCAGCGAATTTGCCAGTCACCGTGCCGATCAACGATGCGGCCTTGTGCCCAAGCTGGTGCGGCGCTTGCGAGCACACCGACCATCAAGGCGACAAATAAGCCGGCGGACTGTACGGTTTTAGGCATGATGTCCGATCCTCGCCGGCGAAAAGGGCCCGGCCGCGTCCCGCGTCTACCTAAGCGATCCCGGCCACTGTTGCAGCGCCAAAGCGTGGAATGCCAGTGGAAAGGCTGTCAGGCCACTGGTGTTTTCCCCACGCTGGGACGGGGCGAGCGTGTTGCGGTCTCTGCGTCGATTTGAGGATGCTCCAAAGTCGCTTGGACGGTGGACACAGAAAGCGGATTCAAGCAAACCTGGAACGTATCAAATGTGGCGCGGCCGTGTTAGGCGGCAGCGACACAGCGTTGGGAGGCGTTTGACATGTGGCACAGACTTGGCGCCCTCGTTTTGGCGGGGGTGGCGCTCATGACCGGAGCAGCGTCAGCATCGGCAGAAGTGCTTGGCCAGCCTGAGCCATGGGGTATGGGCTTCCAAACTGCCGTCACCGACATCATGGCGCAAACCGCATGGTTTGAGCGTTACACGCTGATCATCATCACGGGCATCGCCATCTTCGTGTTGGCACTGCTGATTTTCGTCGTTCTAAGGTTCAACGAGAAAGCGAACCCGGAGCCCGACGGCGTCTCGCACAACACGATGGTTGAGGTGGTCTGGACGATTGTGCCGGTCCTCATACTGGTGGCGATCGCATTTCCGTCATTCCGTCTCCTCTACGCACAAACCACAATCCCGACGCCGGACATCACGGTGAAGGCTTCCGGCGGTCAGTGGTACTGGGTTTATGACTACATGGACGAAGAGCACGCCGACCTGCCCTCGTTCACGTCCTACATGCTGAGCGATGAGGATCGCGAAGAGCGCAAACAAGAGTACGGTTTCACCGACCAGGAAGTGCCGCGCCTGCTGGCCGTGGACTACCCGTTGGTGGTGCCGGTCGATGCCGTGGTCCACGTCCTGTCGACCTCGCTTGATGTGAACCACGCGGTGGCGGTCCCGGCTTTCGGGATCAAGCACGACGCAATCCAGGGCCGGCTTAACGAAAGCTGGTTTGAGGCCGATACCGAGGGCGTGTTCTACGGCCAATGCTCCCAGCTGTGCGGCCGGTTGCATGCCTTCATGCCGCTGGAAGTTCGCGTCCTTAGCCAAGAGCGGTTCGATCAGTGGGTCGAGATGGCGAAAGAAGATGACGATGCTGCCCGCGACCAGCTTCTGGTCTGGCAGCAAGAAGACATGGGCCAACCGGTTGCTGCGTTGACAGAGCGCTGACCACCGGTGGTTCGGGTCGGCTGACCCGGCGGCGGCAATTCGAGACCAACTTGCGGGTTGGCGACTAGATTTTGGGGCTCAGGCCCCGGGACGTTGAGGAGAACGACGATGGTCTACGCGGCAGCGGACCAAGGCCACGGCTATCCCACAGGGTGGCGCCGCTGGCTTTTTTCCACAAACCATAAAGACATCGGTATTTTGTACCTATTCTTTGCGATCTTCGCAGGTTTCGTGGGCGGCGGGTTGTCGTTCGTCATGCGTCTGGAGCTGCAAGAGCCCGGCATGCAGTTCTTCGCCAGCGAACACATGTATAATGTGTTCACCACATCGCACGCGCTGATCATGATCTTCTTCATGGTGATGCCGGCGATGATTGGCGGCTTCGCCAACTACTTTGTGCCCATCATGATCGGTGCGCCGGACATGGCGTTCCCGCGGATGAACAACATCTCGTTCTGGCTGCTGCCGGCCTCGTTCATCTTGCTGTTGATGTCGCTGTTTGTGCCTGGCCCCGCCGGCGCCAACGGTTTTGGCGGCGGTTGGGATATCATGCCGCCGCTATCGACTACGGGTAATCCCGGGCCTGCGATGGACTTTGCGATCCTGTCGCTGCACGTGGCGGGCGCATCGTCGATCTTGGGCGCGATTAACTTCATCACCACCATCCTCAACATGCGCGCGCCGGGCATGACGATGCACAAGATGCCACTGTTTGTGTGGTCGGTGCTTGTGACGGCGTTCCTGCTTCTGCTTTCGCTGCCGGTGTTGGCTGGCGCCATCACCATGCTCCTTACCGACCGCAACTTCGGCACGACCTTCTTTACGCCAGCGGGCGGTGGTGACCCGGTGTTGTTCGCGCACCTCTTCTGGTTCTTCGGTCACCCCGAAGTGTACATCCTGATCCTGCCGGGCTTCGGCATCATCAGCCACGTGGTGTCGACGTTCTCCCGTCAGCCCGTGTTCGGCTACCTGGGCATGGTCTACGCCATGGTGGGGATCGGCGTGGTCGGCTTCGTGGTGTGGGCGCACCACATGTACACGATCGGCATTTCCCCAGACACGCAGGCCTACTTCACCTTCGCAACGCTGGTGATTGCGGTGCCAACAGGGATCAAGGTGTTTTCCTGGATTGCCACGATGTGGGGCGGTTCGATCCGCTTCACGACGCCCATGATGTGGGCGCTTGGCTTCATTTTCCTGTTCACCGTTGGCGGCCTTACCGGCGTGCAGCTCGCCAACGCAGGCCTCGACCGCTCCTTCCACGACACCTACTACGTGGTGGCGCACTTCCACTACGTGCTGTCGATGGGTGCAGTCTTCGCGATCTTTGCAGGCTGGTACTACTGGTACCCCAAAATGTTCGGCCATATGTACAGCGAGTTCCTCGGCAAGCTGCACTTTTGGGTCATGTTTGTGGGCGTGAACGTCATATTCTTCCCGCAGCACTTCTTGGGTCTGCAGGGGATGCCGCGCCGCTATGTTGACTACCCGGACGCTTTCGCGGGCTGGAACCTGGTGTCATCCATCGGGGCCTACATCACCTTTGCCGCTATGCTGGTCTTTATCTGGGTGATGGTCGATGCGGTCGTTAGAAATCGCAAGGCTGCTGACAACCCTTGGGGCGAAGGCGCCACGACGCTGGAGTGGACGCTGTCCTCGCCGCCGCCCTACCACCAGTTTGAGACGCTGCCGCGGATCAAGTAACGCAACGTGCGCGACCGGCATGTGGCCGGGCGCGCACTTTCACACTGCCACTAAGGCGCCGTTGTTTACGCTGGGAGGCGTGGAAGCGGGGCACTGAAGGACCGAGATGAGCGACATCAGCCATAGCAACGGGGTAGCGGATCCCGTTCCGGCAGACTTTTGGACCCTGCTGAAACCCCGGGTCATGTCGCTGGTCATCTTCACGGCCCTGGCTGGCGTTCTCCTCGCCCCCGGCGACATTCACCCCGTCCTGGCGATCGTCTCGCTCTGCGCCATCGCCGTTGGCGCGGGTGCGTCTGGCGCGCTCAACATGGGCTTCGACGCTGACATTGATGCCATCATGAAGCGCACGGCGAGCCGACCGGTTCCCGCTGGCAGGGTGGGCCGCGAAGAAGCGCTCACCTTTGGTGCCATGCTGTCGGTGCTGTCGGTGATGGTTCTGACGCTGTCGGCCAATCCGTTTGCCGCGGCGCTCCTCGCCTTCACCATCTTCTTTTACGTCGTGATCTACACGCTCTGGCTGAAGCGCTGGACGCCGCAGAATATCGTGATCGGCGGCGCTGCGGGTGCGCTTCCTCCCATGGTCGGCTGGGCGGCCGTCACCGGCTCCATGGCGTGGGAGCCGGTGCTGATGTTCCTCATCATATTTGTCTGGACGCCAGCGCACTTCTGGGCGCTCGCGATCCTGACACGCGATGACTATGCACGGGCGCGCCTGCCGATGCTGCCTGTGGTGGCGAGCGCCCGCACGACCCGCATCAACATTTTCGTCTATGCGCTACTCACCGCGATCACGGGCGTTTTACCGGCGGTCTTCGGTTATGTGAGCCCGGTCTACGGCGTCATCGCCGCCGGCCTTGGGATTTGGTTCGCCCAGCGCGCTTGGGCCTTGATCGGGGCTGACGAGGACAGCGAGCGCAGGCTCGCCGGAAGAACATTCGCCGTCTCGATCATCTATCTGTTCGCCATCTTCGGTGCCATGATGGCAGATCACTTGATCACGGAGCTTTTGTGAGCACGCCGCTCAGCGATGAGGAGATCAAGCGTCGGCGCAAGGTCCGCTCGCTCGCACTCGCTGGCTGCCTCCTTGGCCTCGTGGTGCTGTTCTACATCCTCACCATTGTGCAATTATCGAACAACGTTTGACGGAGCGACATGATGATGAGCCTCGGCAAACCGCAAAAAATTGCAGCCTCCTGCGTCCTGTTCGTGGGCTTTATGGTCGGTGCGGCCTACGCGTCAGTGCCGCTGTATGACTGGTTCTGCCGCGTGACCGGATTTGACGGCACACCCGCCGTCGCCACCGCCGACGTCCTCCCGGGCATCGAGGTGGGCGAGCGCGAAGTCACGATCCGGTTTGACGCCAACGTCGTCCCGGGCCTGCCTTGGGAGTTCCAGCCTGAAGAGCGCACCAAGACGGTACGCGTCGGCGAGTTGGCGCAGGTCAACTACATCGTGAAGAACAATGCGAGCTACGACACCGTCGGAACTTCGTCTTTTATGGTCGCACCGACCCAAAGCGGCGGCTACTTCACGAAAATCGATTGTTTCTGCTTCCAGGCGCAGCCCATGGCGGCGGGCGAAGAGCGGACAATGGCGGTGGTGTTTTACGTGGACCCATCCTTCGCGGAGGATCCCCACGCCAGCGGCACCAACGTCCTGACGCTGTCGTATACCTTCTATGAGTTGAAAGGTGCGCAGGGCTGAGGCCGGCTCGCGCTGGAGCATTGAGGGGATCAGAACGATCCTTTAGAACGACTTCAATGCCGAGGGAGACGGCACATCGATTGGCGGGCCTTAGCCCCGGGAGAGACCATGGCGAGCGGTAAGCCTAATCACGATTATCACATTCTCGACCCGAGCCCGTGGCCTCTCGTGGGGTCTGTCGGTGCGCTGATCATGGCCATTGGCGCCATCTGCATGATGCAGTGGAACAAGGGTAACTCCCTTTATCTGTTCGGCATCGACATGGCTGGCTACGGCATTTTCGTCGTCGGCTTGGCCATCATCGTAACGACCATGATCGGGTGGTGGATCGACACCGTCAAAGAGTCGCTCAACGACGAACACACCCCAGTGGTGAAGCTCCACCTGCGCTACGGGATGATCCTGTTCATCGCGTCCGAGGTGATGTTCTTCGTCGCGTGGTTCTGGGCCTACTTCGACGTGGCGCTCTTCCCCGATCCGAGCACCGTTCCCTCCCGCACCGTGGCAACCGGCGGAGTATGGCCGCCCGAAAGCATCGAGACGTTCGATCCGTGGCACCTGCCGTTGTTCAACACCATGATTTTGCTGTTGTCCGGCACGACCATCACCTGGGCGCACCACGCGCTCATCGAGGGCGACCGCAACGGCCTCCTCAAAGGCCTGATTTGCACCGTGGTGCTGGGCGCATTCTTCTCGTTCTGGCAGGCCTACGAATACGGCCACGCGGCATTTTCATTCGACGGCCACATCTACGGTGCCACATTCTTTATGGCGACCGGCTTCCATGGCTTCCACGTCCTGGTGGGCACCATCTTCCTCGCCGTGTGCCTCTGGCGCGCATACGTCTACCACTTCAGCGTGGAGCGGCACTTCGGCTTCGAGGCAGCTGCCTGGTATTGGCACTTCGTCGACGTGGTGTGGCTGTTCCTGTTTGTGGCCATCTACGTGTGGGGCGCGGGCCAGTATGCCGGGCACTGATGGCTAAACGCTCCAAGGCAGCGAAAGTCGGACTGGCCGTGGCAATCGCCGCGGCCTTTTCCGTTTTGATGTGGCTCGGCACGTGGCAGGTCCAGCGCCTCCATTGGAAAGAGGCGCTCATTGCAGCGGCTAACCAGCGCCCGAGCCTGCCACCCGTTGTGGCGCCGGGGCCTGATGAGTGGGCTGGACTTTCCATGGAGGACTGGGAGTATCGCCCGGTCACGCTGAGCGGCGAGTTTGGCGAGGGCGAAGCGCTTTATTTCATCCAGCTCACCGATCCCCGCGGCCCGGTCGGTGGGACGGGCTATTTTGTGCTCGCCCCGTTCGTCACTGACGGCGGTTGGACTGTGATGGTCAATCGCGGCTTCGTGCCCGAGGCGATGCTAGATCCTGCGGCGCGACCTGCCGACATGGCGCCGCCCGTCGGTACCATCGAGGTGACCGGCATTGTCCGCCCGGACGACCCAGCGAACTTCCTGCAGCCCCTGCCCAAACCTGGCGAGAGTATGTTCCTGTCCCGCGACATCGCTGGGATGGCCGCGGCAGCGGGTGCCCAGGGTGTGATCGCCCCCTATCAGGTGGATCTGTCCGACGATCACACTCCCGCCGCCGGCCTGCCTCAGGCGGGCGAATGGCGCATCGCCTTCACCAACAACCACCTCGCCTATGCCATCACGTGGTACGGCATTGGAGCGGGGTTGGTGCTTGTGGTCGTCCTTTCAGCGCTACGGGGACGCCGGCCTAAAAGTTAAGCGCGGCGTCAAGTGCTGAGAGCGGCGTCACGGTGGTGAGCGCGGTACGGGCATCAGCGCTGTCTTTGTCGAGCTGCGCCTTCAGCGCGTCGAGGCCGTCGAACTTCGTGTTGGCCCGCAGAAACGACACGAACGTCACCGACAGTGTCTGGCCATACAGATCGCCTGAATAGTCGAAGACGTGCGTCTCGAGGAGCGGAGCGCCATTGTCGAACGTCGGGCGGCTGCCAAAGCTCGCAACGCCATCGTACCGGGCGCCGTCGACCTTTACCCGCACCGCGTAAACGCCCTGGCGCAGTCCGTTCGTTGGGTCGAGCGCTTGGTTGGCTGTGGGGTAGTTCATCTGCCGGCCGCGCTTTTGCCCATGCAAGACGGGGCCGGTCACGTTGTAGCGGTATCCCAGAAGCGCGCCAGCCAGCGGCAGATCGCCCTCACCGAGCGCCCGCCGGATGCGCGTCGAGGAAATCACCGACCCATCATCGGCGGCCACCGCGCTGACCGTCGTGGTGGAGAAGCCTTTTGCCTCACCCCACTCTGTCAGCCGCTCGGCGTTGCCCCCGCGGGCGGCGCCAAAGTGAAAATCATGGCCGACCGCCACATGGCGCGGCTTCAGCCCGTCCACCACCACGCGGTCGACAAAATCCTCGGCCGGTTCGCGAGCGAGCGCAGCGTCGAACGGCAACGCCACCACGCCCGCACAGCCGAGCGCCCGGACAGCCGCAGCTTTCTGTGGCGGCGTCGTGATCCGGAAGAGGGGTTGGCTTGAGAAAAACTGCCTCGGATGCGGCTCGAACGTCAGGACCAGAACGGGCTTTGCACCCTGGGCCGCGGCAGCCAAAACGGCTTGGTGCCCAAGGTGGACGCCGTCAAAGTTGCCGATGGCCACCGCGCCGCCCTTCAGTTCGTCGGGGACCGTCTCCAGCGCATAAACCCCATCCACGCCGCCGGGCGGCATCTCATCCGTCATCGCCGCACTACCAGACCAAGCGCGGCGCGTAGTGCTCGACGGAAAGGCCGGCATCGCTCACGAACTGCGCGACCTTGTCGTGGTCCGGATTGGCGTGGTCGCCAAGGTGCTCTTTGTGGATGCCGCCGGTGACGAACAACGAATCAAAGCCATGGGTGTTGGCGCCCGTAATGTCGGTGTTGAGCGCATCGCCGACGGCCAGGATCCGCGACGCGTCGGGCGCCAAAGCGCGGACCCTCGCAATCGCAGTCTCATAGATCGGCGCGTGCGGTTTGCCGAAGTGAAGAACGGTGCCGCCGATGTTCTCGTACGCTTGCGCCAGCGCACCCGCACATGGGACGAGCTCCCCGCCGCGCTCCACGACGATATCGGGGTTGGCACACATGAACGGCAGACCCAGCGGCAGCATGGCGGCAAGCTCGTCGGCGTAGTCTTCGGCGGTCTCGGTGTAGTCGTCGCGAAGGCCAGCGGCGACCACCACCTCCGCCTCCTCGAGCCGATCCACCACCTTCGCGTTTGTGTCCACATAAAGCGGCAGATCGCGGTCCGGCCCGATGTGAAACACTGTCCGTGTGTCGTTGTCGATCAGGCGCTGGCGAATGACGTCGCCGGACGACACAATGTCGGAGTAAGCCGAGCGGGGCACACCCAGTCCCTTAAGCTGGTCTACCACCGGCTGCGCGGGGCGCGGGGCGTTGGTGATCAGCACCACGGGCGCGTGGGCCTGAAATTCTGTGAGCGCCTCCACAACGCCGGGGTGCACGGTGAGCCCGTCGTGAAGCACCCCCCAAACATCGCAAAGGATTGCATCGTACTGGTGCGCGACGGCACGCAGACCGGTAAGCCGGACCGGGTCAGCCATGAAGTCTCCGACACCGGGCCTCCTGTGCAAAGACCCGGAAAAGTGAGGAAAGGTATGAGGCGGTGCCCCATCTCTTGAGCCAGCCACCTAGCGCAAGCTTTTCCTCAACGCTAGGCGTCAGGGCATCTGCAGGCCGATGGGTGAGGCTTTGACGAGTGCAACCATGAGCCCAGTCGAGACGTTCGCGTCGCAAGGCGCGGCCCTGGCGCCGCGAGTGCGCCGGCTCGACGATGCGCTGGTCGACCAAATTGCCGCCGGCGAGGTGGTGGAACGCCCCGCGAGCGTTGTGAAAGAGCTGCTGGAAAACGCCATCGACGCTGGCGCCCGGCAGATCGACATCACCGTGGAGGCCGGCGGCGTTGGGCTCATCGAGGTGGCGGACGATGGGCACGGGATCGCGCACGACGACCTCGCTGCAGCGCTGTCGCGGCACTGCACGTCAAAGCTGACATGCGCTGCCGATCTTAGCGCCATCGGAACTCTCGGCTTTCGCGGCGAAGCGCTCCCGTCCATTGGCGCCGTCGCAGAGTTGACGCTGACATCGCGGGTCCGCGGCAGTGGCGATGGGTTCGCTCAGACGCTCCACAGCGGGCGCCTTGCACCGCCAGTGCCGGCCGCGCGGGGCGAGGGGACGACAGTGTCGGTCCGCGATCTCTTTGCCGCGGTGCCTGCGCGGCTCAAGTTCCTGAAAACGGAGCGGACAGAAGCCGGCGCCATCACCGATACGGTCCGGCGCCTCGCCCTCGCCGCCCCCCAGGTGGCCATCACGCTCGATCTTGACGGCAAAGTGACCCGCTACGCCGCCGCCAGCGCGTTTGAGCGGATGCGCGATGTGATGGGCGCTGCCTTTGCCGACGAGGCCCTCCCGCTAGACGAACAGCGCGAGGATGTTCGCCTCACCGGCTGGCTCGGCCTTCCCACAGCCGGCCGCTCCAACGCATTGGCGCAGTACGTCACCGTCAACGGGCGCACGGTCCGGGACCGGATGATCGGCCAGGCGCTGAGGGCCGGCTACATGGACGTCATGGCGCGCGATCGCCATCCGGTCGCCGTGATCGACATCGAGATCAATCCCGCGGCGGTGGACGTCAACGTGCACCCCCAAAAAGCGGATGTGCGGTTTGCCGATGCGTCGGCCGTCAGAGGCTTCATCGTCTCTGCGCTGCGCCGCCGCCTTGCTGAGGCGCCGCCCCGCACCGCGGGCGCCATCGCCAGCGCGGCGCTCGCAGCGCTGCGGCCCGCCGAAACGGCGGGCTTTGCCGAGCAACAGTCGGGCTTCGACACCCCGCATCGCGCAAGGCCTGCCGCCACGGCGGCCATCCGGCCGATTTCGCCGCCGCAATCAAGGCCGCAGCCCAGCGCGCCGCCGGCGCGTTTCGCCGGTCTTGCGCCCGGTGCCCGCACCGCGGGAGCGCGGGTCGCTCCACCGGCCGAAACCGGCGAACTCGACCTTCATCCGCTCGGTGCCGCGGTGGCGCAAATCCACTCCAGCTACATCCTTGCCCAGACCGCTGACGGGATGATCCTCGTTGATCAGCACGCCGCCCATGAGCGCATCGTCTATGAGGGTCTGAAGGCGGCCGCCGCGATCAAGCGTCCCCTGTCCCAGGGCCTTCTCATCCCGGAAATTGTCGAATTGCCCGCCGACGCCATCGCGGGGCTCCTCGAAGCCGCACCGCTCCTGTCGTCCCTCGGATTAGAGATCGACGCGTTTGGGCCGGGCGCTGTCGCTGTGCGCGCGGTTCCTGCATCGCTTGGCCAGTGCGACGTTGCGGCGCTCGTGCGCGATTTGGCCGACGGGGTGGACGAACTCGCCGGTGCGTCGGCGTTGGAGGCCAAGCTCAACTACGCTGCCGCCACCATGGCGTGCCACAATTCGGTGCGTGCCGGCCGGGCCATGCGGATCGACGAGATGAACGCCCTGCTGCGACAGATCGAAGAGACGCCGGCCGCCAGCCAGTGCAACCACGGCCGGCCGACCTTCATCAGGCTGTCGCTCACTGACATCGAAAAGCTGTTCGAGCGGCGCTGAGCGATGCCGGATCAAAGTGCTCTAAAGGTGCGGGTCTACTTCGAGGACACCGACTTTTCGGGCCGTGTCTATCACGGCGCCTATGTGCGGTTTTTGGAGCGCGCTCGCACCGAGTGGCTGCGTGGGCTGGGTCTCGATCACAGCGCCTTCGCAGCCATGGACCCGCCGCTTTATTTCACGCTGCGCAAACTCAGCCTGTCCTTCCAAGGCGCTGCCGTGATCGATGACCTCCTTACCGTGACCGCGACCCCTGAAGTGATTACCGGCGCCACAATCACCGTGACCCAGAGTGTGTTGCGCGATGACACCGTGCTTGTGCGCGCCTCGGCGGAACTTTGCGTGATCGATGGGGCAGGGCGGCCGCGTCGTCTGCCCCCGGCGCTCGTCGACGCGCTGGCTGCATGAGTGCGGCTCGCCGGCGCGCGCTGAGATCAAGTCTGAGTTGATGAGCGCTTGGCGCTTTGCAGCGGGCGCGTTGCTGCGCTATGCAGCCGCCGTGGGACAAGGGTGTGTTGAGTTGACAGTGTTTTCCCAGTCACGCGGCCGAGCTGCCGCGGCCACCGGACGGATTTAGATGAACGACGTTGAAACAGCCGCGCTGGAGGCGCCTGGCGACTTTTCGCTTATGGCGCTGTTTTTCGAGGCGCAGCTCCTCGTGCAAGTGGTCATGATCGGGCTGATCCTGTCCTCTGTGTGGTGCTGGGCGATCATCGGCTTCAAAATGCTGGCGTTTAGTCGCCTCAAGCGCCGTATGCGCGACTTTGAAGACGAGTTCTGGTCCGGGCAGTCGCTGGAGGAGCTTTATGCGGCCCAGGCCGACGAGGAATCGGACGGCTTTGCTGCCATTTTCGTGGCCGCCATGCGCGAGTGGAAGCGCTCGCACGAGGGCAATAAGCCAGCGCTCACCTCACTCACACAGCGCATCGACCGCGTCATGACCATGACGCTAGCGCGGGAGGGGGAGGAGATGGAAAAGGGCCTGATGGTGCTCGCCTCCACCGGCTCCGCCGCGCCCTTTGTGGGCCTTTTCGGCACCGTCTGGGGCATCATGACCTCGTTCCAGGCCATTGCCGCGGCCGAAAGCACCAACCTTGCCGTTGTGGCGCCTGGCATCGCCGAAGCGCTGCTTGCGACAGCGCTTGGCCTTCTCGCTGCCATTCCAGCAACCATTTTCTACAATAAGCTTGCCAGCGATGTCGGCCGAATCACAGGGCAGATGGAAGGCTTTGCCGATGAGTTCCTGGCGATCCTGTCGCGGGAAATCGACGAACGGCTTTCGCCGGGACCCGCTGCGTCTGCGGCAGGTGGAGCGGCGGCAGCGACTGCATCAGCGGCCGCGGCAAAGAGTGCGTAATCTGGTGCGTGTGAAAGAGGACGCGTGAGTTATGGGCGCTTCCATGAACATGCCGGGCGGCGGTGGACGGCGGGGCCGTCGCGCGCGCCGCTTCCAGCCTCAGTCGGAGATTAACGTCACGCCCTTCGTGGACGTGATGCTTGTGCTCCTCATCATTTTCATGGTGTCGGCGCCGCTTCTCACCGTGGGCGTTCCCATCGACCTGCCCGAAAGCGCAGCTAACCCGCTGGAAGGGGACACCGACCCCCTCACCATCTCTATCGAAGCGGATGGCACGATCTATCTGCAAGAAAACGAGATCACCCTCGACACGCTGATTGCCCGGCTCGAAGCCATTGCCGAGACCGGCTACGAGGAGCGCGTCCTTGTCCGCGGTGACACCGCGTCAAACTACGGCGTGATCATGCGCGTGATGGGCCGGCTCAATCAGGCGGGGTTCAACAGGATCGGCCTTGTAACGGTCGAGGGCGACGGTTGAGGTGCGCTCAGCGTTTCTCGCATCCCTATTTGCCCATGTGGCGCTCTTGGCGGCGCTTCTAATCACCCTGCCCACCGCCACGCCCATGGCGACACCTGGCGTCGATGCGCTCCCGGTGGAGCTGGTGACGATCGCCGACGAAACCGATTTGGCCATCGGCGACGAGCTTGCGACCGAGGTTGTCGAAACGCCGAGCCCTGAAACCGTCGAGGCGCCCGAACCCGCCACCGAGACGCCCGGCGCCAACAATCAAGAGGCCGATACCGTCGCCCGCGACGCTGATGCCATCGTAAGCTCTGAGCAGTCCGCTGCCCCCGAGCCGGCGGCCGCAGAGACACCGCCGGAGCCCGAGGCTGCCGAGCCGCAAGAGGAGACTGAGGTGGCGGCCATCGCGCCGGAACCAGCGAGGGTGCCCGAAACCGTGACACCGCGGCGCAGACCCCCACCACCACCGCGCCAAACCGCGCGTGCGCAGGCTGCGTCCGAAAGTGCGTTCGATGCCGACCGGCTCTCCAATCTTATCAACCGGGCGGACAACTCCGGCGGAGGCAGCGGTGGCGGACAGGCGAGCATTGGCTCAGCCACAGGTCGGCAGTCTGCCGCCCTCACGCTGAGTGAAAAGGACGCGCTGCGGGCTCAGATGCAGCGCTGTTGGAGCCCGCCCATTGGCCTTGCGCTCGGTGCATCAGAGATTGTTGCGCTTAAAATCGAGCTTTCGGTCGAGGGGAATGTGGATGAGCTGGAAACCATGCCAGGCAGGGGCTCCGGCGTCCTCTACGATGCTGCCGTAAGCTCCGCGCGGCGGGCTGTGCTGACCTGTCAGCCCTACACGCTGCCGGTGGCCAAGTATGATTTGTGGAAGAGCGTTTTGGTGACGTTCGATCCGAGGGACCTTTACTGACGTGCAGAAGCTTCTCGCGACCCGCATCCTCCTCGCTGTTTTCGCGCTGATCCTGGCCGTGGCGCCAGCGCGCGCGCTGGTTTCCATTGACGTGACCCAGGGCGAGGTCCGCGCGCTCCCCATCGCTATTCCCGCGTTCGGCGGCAGCGACCCGACCCTGGGCGCGGAGATTGCCCAGGTGGTGAGTGCGGATTTGCAAAGTTCCGGGCTGTTTGCCCCGCTGAACCCCGCCTCGTTCATCACGCCCACGATCCCGGTGGCGAGCGTTCCGCGCTTTCCCGACTGGCGGGCCATCGGAGCTGAAGCGGTGGTCTCGGGCGAGGTGGAGCGGCAGGGCGGGCGCGTGGTGGTCAACATGCGCCTGTGGGATCCGGTCCAGCAGGAGCAGGTGATTGGCGAAAGCTTCACCACCGATGCGCAAAACTGGCGCCGCGTCGCGCATATGGTGGCCGACGCCATCTATGAGCGGCTGACCGGCGAAACCGGCTATTTCGCTACCCGGATCGTGTTTGCTGCGGAAACCGGACCGAAGAACCAGCGGATCACGCGCCTTGCGATCATGGATCAGGCCGGCGCGAATCTGAAGTACCTTACCGATGGGCGCGATCTGGTGCTGACGCCTCGCTTCAGCCCGGCCGGGCAGACAGTGGCTTACATGAGCTATGAGGGCGGCCAGCCGCAGGTCTATCTTCTCGATGTGGAGACCGGGCAGCGCCAGCGCCTTGCCGATTCGCGCGCGATGAGCTTCGCGCCGCGCTTTTCACCCGACGGCAGCCAAGTGGTGATGAGCCTGCAGGAGGGCGCGAACTCAAACATCTTCTCCATGAGCGTGCGTGGCGGTCAGCCGCGCCGCCTCACCAACACGCCCGCCATCGACACGAGCCCGTCCTTTTCGCCGGACGGTCAGCGGATCGTGTTTGAGAGCGACCGCGGCGGCAGCCAGCAGCTTTATGTGATGAGCGCATCGGGCGGGCCGGCCGAACGCATCTCGTTTGGGCCTGGCAGATACTCAACGCCGGTCTGGTCACCCAAAGGTGATCTCATTGCATTTACGCGCCAATCGAGCGGGCGCTTTGCCATCGGGGTGATGCGCCCGGATGGTTCCGGCGAGCGGATTCTCACTGAAGGCTTTCACAATGAGGGGCCAACTTGGGCGCCGAACGGCCGGGTTCTGGCGTTTTTTCGCGAAGAGGGGCCGGGGTCGCGTGTCTTCACCGTTGATGTGACAGGCCGAGCCGTACGGCCGCTTCAGACCCCGGGTCTGGCCAGCGATCCTGCATGGTCGCCCCGCAGACAATAAATCTTTACGCTCTTTGCAGACCGGTTTTTAACCACCGGCGTGAAAGGTGCCCTGATCAACGCATCCGGCGCACCCGCGTGAAAGACGCGTTTGGAGTGAGTAATCATGCGTATCGTTCAAATGACCCGCCGTGCTGCGGTGGCTGCCGCGTTGCTGGCTCTCGCGGCCTGCGCCCAGACGCCGACCAACGTCACCGGCGCTGCCACCCCCGGTTCCCCGCAGGACTTCCAGACCAATGTGGGTGACCGCGTGCTGTTCACGGTCGATTCGTCCGCCATCAACCCGACGGCCGCTGGGATTCTTGATCGGCAAGCGGCATGGCTGGGGCGCTATCCGCGCTACCAGATCACTGTTGAGGGGCATGCCGACGAGCGGGGCACGCGCGAGTACAACATCGCCTTGTCCGCGCGGCGCGCGAATGCTGCCCGCAATTACCTCGCGAGTCGCGGCGTGAATGCCAGCCGGATCAATACGCTGTCGTTCGGGAAAGAGCGGCCAGTGGCGCCGTGTGAGAACGAATCGTGTTGGTCGCAAAACCGGCGGGCAGTGACTGTTCTGCGCGGCAACTAGACCGCTGATTTGTGGGCAGCGCCTCAGCTGTCTATAAGCGGCTCAGTTTCGTCGGTTGAGAGCCGAGTTCATGATGGCAATCCGGTTTGCTTTGGCATTGGCCGTCGGTCTGGCGTGTGCGTCAGGCGCGGCGGCGTTTCCTGTTGTGGCGCCGCCGCCCGTTGATCGCGATCTTGTGTCGGTGCAGGATCGCTTCTTGCCGCGGATCTTTGGACGGGGTGAGCAGCAACCGCCCGCAAACGCCGCTGTGCGGATCGACCAGCTAGAAGCTGAGGTCCGCAGGCTGACTGGTGAAATGGAACAGCTTCGCTTCACCGTGCAGCGCCTTGAAGCAGCGCTTGGGGTAACGGGTGCTGTGGTGCCGCAGCAGCAAGGTGCGGCTCAACCAGCGCCCCAGCAGCGCACGGCCGAGCAGCCGCAAACGCCTGCCACCACCCCCACTGCGCCCGCGGCCGAAACCCAGGCCGTCGCCATTCCCAGCGGCCCCATTGACCTCTCAGCGCTCAACTCGCGCTTTGATAACGCTGCGGCGGACGGCTTTGGTGCCCCGCAAGGCTCTGTGGTGCAGCCGGACGTGTCGCTCGACAACCCGAGCCTTTCTGAGGCCCGGATGCTGATGAACTCCGGCCGTTACCAGCTTGCGATGGAGAAGGTCGTCGGCGTCCTTGGTTCCAGCCCGAGCACCGCTGAAGCCAGCGAAGCGCGCTTCTTGGCCGGCGAGGCGCTGATGGCGCAAGGCGACCTGCGCGGCGCAGCAAACTACTTTTTGGAGAACTACACCACCGACCCCAACGGGGCACGGGCACCGGAAAGCCTTGTGCGGCTAAGCCGTGCCTTCAACCAATTGGGGGAGGGGCAGGCGGCCTGCTCGTCCATTGAAGAGCTGTTCGGCGCTTACCCCAACGTGCCGGCGAACCTGCGGGCGCAGGCTGAGGCGGAGCGCCAGGCGGCGCGCTGTTCCTGACTGGCCTTGAGGCGGCACATTGGGCGCCTCTGCGTAATTATGACCGGATTGGGCTCGCGGTCTCAGGTGGCGGCGATAGTGTCGCGATGGCCGTTCTTGCGGCCGATGCGGTGGGGCGGGATCGCCTTGCCATCTTCTCCATCGACCATGGCCTGAGGGCAGCCGCTGCTGAGGAAGTGGCGCTCGTGCGCAAGCTCGCAGGCGATCTCGGCGTTCCGTTTGCCGCGGGTACGCTGGGCTTGCCCGCCGGCGCGTCGCAGGACACAGCACGGCAAGCCCGCTACGCTGCGCTGCATGAGCTGGCGCAATCCCACGGCGTGAACGCCCTTGCCACGGCTCACACCTTGGAGGACCAGGCCGAAACGGTCCTGATGCGCCTTGGCAAAAAATCGTCCGTCGCGGGTCTATCGGGTATCGGCGACGCGAGTTTTCGGGGTCTGCCGATCCTTCGGCCGCTGCTCGGCGTTGCTCGAGAACCGCTGCGTGCTTGTCTCCGCGCCCGCGGCATTGCCTGGTGCGACGATCCATCCAACGAGGATGACGCCTACCAGCGCATCGCGGTGCGCAAGCTGATGCCGGCGTTGGCGGCCGCTGGGATCACGGCGGAGGCGATCGCAGGGAGCGCAGCGCGTCTTCGCGATGCCCATGACGCGCTCAGCAGTGTCTTCGAGGCGCGCTGGGCGGACCTTGTCAGGCCGCATCACTCGCTCTGGCTCTCGTGGAATGCGGCCCGGTATCGCGAGGAGCCGCGCGAGATCCGCTGCCGCATTTTAGAGCGTGCCTCGCGGCTCGTGGGCGGTGCTGATCGACCGCGCCGCAGCGTAATGGAGGGCATGGACCACGCGCTTTTCGCTGGCGAGCCCACAACCGGCGCGCGCTGCCTTGCCCGGCTGATGGGCGCTGACATCGCGATGTTTCGCGAGGCGCGAGCCATCACCCCCATCAGCCTGGCGCCAGGCGAGGCGGGCATTTTCGATGCGCGGTTTGCGTGCCGGGCAATTGCGGATGTTCCGATCACAATTGCGCCCGCAGACTCGCTCGGCTTGGACTGCCCGCCAGGCCTGCCCGCAGAGGCCATGCGGACCGCTCCGGCTGTGCTGATCGGCGGCCAAGCTGAGGGTTGCCTCATGGTTGGCGAACCGTGGGGGCCGGCTGCCTCAAACATTGCGGAGATGGCGCCTCTGCACGAATGGCCGGCCGGAGGGCTTTCCGAGGGCCGCTGGTTAACACAGGAGTCCCGCGCCCGTTAACGCTGCAACCGTCATAAAATTCCGACACCACGTCGCACGGGTTTGGCAGTCGCTGCGTTCTCCCCTATTTTAAGCAGTGGCGCGGCGAAGGCTCTCGCCACGACCGATGCGGCACAATCCAAGGTCTGCTCAATGAACACACATTTCCGAAACTTCGCGCTGTGGGTGGTGATAGCGCTTCTGCTGATCGCGCTTTTCCAGCTGTTCCAGTCGCCGGGACAACGGCAGAACGCCACGGAGATTGCGTTCTCACAATTCATGACGCAGGTGCGGAACGGCAACGTTCGCGAAGTGACCATTCAGCAGCAGACCATATCCGGTCAGTACAGCAATGGCGGAACGTTCCAGACTTACGCTCCCAATGGCGCAGATTATGTGCCCGACCTTGAAGCGCAGGACGTCGAGATCCGCGCAGAGCCGCCCGAAAGCGGGATTTCATTCTGGGGCATTCTAGCCACCTGGTTCCCAATGCTTCTGATCTTGGGCATTTGGCTCTTCCTCATGCGCCAGATGCAAGGTGGTGGTGCCGGCAAGGCCATGGGCTTCGGTAAGTCCAAAGCCAAAATGCTGACCGAGGCGCACGGGCGCGTCATGTTCGAGGACGTCGCCGGCGTCGACGAAGCCAAGGAAGACCTGCAAGAGATCGTCGACTTCCTGAAGGATCCCTCGCGGTTCCAAAAGCTCGGCGGCAAGATTCCGCGCGGCGTTCTGCTGGTGGGTCCTCCGGGGACGGGTAAAACGCTGCTTGCGCGGGCCATCGCCGGTGAAGCCAACGTGCCGTTCTTCTCCATCTCCGGCTCGGACTTCGTGGAGATGTTCGTGGGTGTCGGCGCAAGTCGCGTGCGCGACATGTTCGAGCAAGCCAAGAAGAACGCTCCATGCATCATCTTCATTGACGAGATTGATGCTGTGGGTCGTCACCGTGGCGCCGGTCTTGGCGGCGGTAACGACGAGCGGGAGCAGACGCTCAACCAGCTCCTCGTGGAGATGGACGGCTTTGAGGCCAACGAAGGGATTATTCTGATCGCGGCCACCAACCGGCCCGACGTGCTTGATCCGGCGCTTCTGCGGCCCGGCCGCTTCGACCGTCAGATCGTTGTTCCGAACCCCGATCTGATCGGGCGCGAGAAGATCCTCAAAGTGCACGTGCGCAAGGTCCCTCTCGCGCCGGACGTGAACCTCAAGACTTTGGCGCGCGGCACCCCGGGTTTTGCCGGTGCTGATCTTGCCAACCTCGTGAACGAAGCAGCCCTTATGGCGGCGCGTCGCAACAAGCGCCTCGTCACAATGCAGGACTTCGAGGACGCCAAGGACAAGGTCATGATGGGCGCTGAGCGCCGCACCCTCGTGATGACCGATGAGGAGAAGAAGCTCACCGCCTATCACGAAGCCGGTCACGCGCTGGTTGCGCTGCACATGCCGGCGTCCGATCCGATCCACAAGGCCACCATCATCCCGCGTGGCCGAGCGCTTGGTATGGTCATGCGCTTGCCGGAGCGCGATCAGGTTTCGCTCACACGCGCTAAGTGTAAGGCTGACCTTGCAGTGGCTATGGGCGGCCGCGTCGCTGAAGAGCTCATCTTCGGCCATGAAAAGGTGACGTCTGGCGCTTCGGCGGACATCAAGATGGCCACCAAGCTGTCAAAGGCCATGGCCACCCAATTCGGTATGTCCGACGAGCTCGGCCCTCTGCTTTACTCCGAAATTGAGGAAGAGGTGTTTCTGGGTCATTCCGTTGCGCGCCAACAGGCGGTGTCCGAGAAGACGCAGGAGTTGGTCGACAGCGAAGTGAAGCGTTTCGATGATGAGGGTTACGACACCGCCATGGCCGTGATCAAAAACAACCTCGATCAGCTTCACACAGTC
>ERZ1740058.750-NODE-750-length-21269-cov-14.300792_pt1 | contig 21269 bp, 23 predicted proteins | sample MGYA00581745_ERZ1740058 | MGnify/ENA primary metagenome ERZ1740058 (study PRJEB43018, sample SAMN04849742) | marine metagenome | isolation source: floating plastic debris | place: Pacific Ocean | collected 2008-08-30 | study: EMG produced TPA metagenomics... | reverse complement strand
TCGCAACTTTAGCGAATCCCTAAGCCCCATTCCCTAAGATTTATTTATCTTCCTGGGACGGTTACGGAATATTAGGATTGAATACCGCTTTCCTACAACTTACAAGAGGGAATTTTGAAGGAAAACTGTCGCTGGATGTTCGTCAATTTCATGAGGCATGCAACGGCCACGGCCCAGATTGGGTTAAGAAGCATGATGCTTGTCTACTTATGACTCATCATCCTCCTGGCTGGCTAACAGAAGAAGGAAAACGACATATGGACGAGGAAATTTATAGTTCACCAGAGCGTTTTGTATTGCATCTCTATGGACATATGCACGAATCTAGACTCACTAGCCTATCTGAAGGCGGTGCCAATCCTCGTTGCAGATTACAGGGACTTTCTCTTTTTGGCATGGAAGGCTGGGGCACTTCGAAAGAAGCCCATCGTCTGCATGGTTACTCTTTAGGACAGTTATCAATAAATGATACCAAGGGCGAAATACGAATTTATCCCCGTAAAGCTGAGAAGAAATCAGATGGTTGGAAAATAGAGCGAGATTTGGGATTTTCGCTACCAAGAGGCGAAGATTCAACAATTCCGTACACAGTTGAACTGCAGAGATTAGGCAATGATCTAAACTCCTTTACTTCTGCCGAGGTTATGGAGGGCAACCATATTCAGGTGCTATCACCTAAAAACAAACAAGTTACTGAAGAGACAAACGACCAAAGCTTTAGCAACAATTCCACTTCAAACATTAGACAAAAAAGGCTAGAAGAAGACAGAAATGATACTCATCTACCTTCTGCCAATTTACTCAACCAATCCTTGGATAAATCAGACGATGTATCTTACTCAAAGCTAAATGTCATTGATCAGGAGAAAATATTGGCTCTAGTCAAACAGCTAGATAACCTGATAGTCTTCTTAGAATCTTTAGATCGCCGCCTTCAACAACAAATTGCTCTTGAATTCTCAACAATTGTAAGCATTAGGGACTTGCCGAGACTTCCAGAGAGTTTATCAGAAGAGTCTGAAAGCTATTTTCGGAGAAAACAAGTTTGGTTATCAGACATAGACAGAATTGATGAAATAAGCCCTAGTATAAATAAAAACCTGGCTAAGATTTTAGCTAGAACAACTTGGCTAGAGTATCATGACGCTGATTCATTCGGATATAAAAATCATGTCAAAAAAGTAGTCTACATAGTCGAATCAATAAAAAAAGATGCCAATAGATTAAGAAGAATATACCAAAAGATTTTATTTAAGATTAGATCATAGTTGAATCAATAAACTTGAGCTTGTGAGACATAATCATTCCCAGTCAGTCAAATTTATTTCAATGCGTGACTTAATTATTTAGGCCTGAAATAAGTATGGTTCAATCTGTAAATTGGCCAAATCCCAACGTCAATTCTACAGATAACTTGTGTCAACTTCTTAGAAATCTAACGGAGTATCAAAAAGTATTGAATTCTCGCAAAGAGCCTAAGTTGGAGAGATTAGAAGAAATTGAGGAATTCCTTAATAAATTCAGAAAAAATATCAAAATAATGGAAAGAAAAATACAAAATGAACCTGAAAACAAGGAGAAAAATACGTACCTTAAATTAGTCAGATACATCAAAAAAGAGTTCGAAGAGCGAAATACTAGAGGATTATTTTTCTCTTACTTCGAAGCATGGGAGGATGCTGATAGAAATGAAACAAGAATTTTACCAGCAGAGCGGGGTTGTAGATTTAAAGCTGGAGATGTATTTGAGGATTTAGCTGGAAATATGATCAAGACCATGGGAGAGACGTGCGGGCAAAATTTGGATTGGGATGTAAGTTGATAACTTTCACGCTTATTGATAAATCCTTATAAGAAATACTATTTATATTTTCCTGAGCAAGTAGTCACGAGAAAATTTACAGCTCTCGCCCTTTGAGCAAATAGGCACCCGACACGCCGATTGGGACGGAGCTGACTCAGATTAAGCTGGCTACAGCGCAGATTCAGCAGACTACCCAAACCTTGGGGACAACGCTGAAGAGCTTATCGACTGCGAATTACAGGCTCCTGTCGCCCAAAGCGAGCCCATCAAAAAGCCTCCTGAAGTGGAGCTTTAGAGCAGTTATCGCGGCTCTGCTGACCGTAAGCTTCCTGGGGCTGGGCCTCTGGCAGTACCGCGAGATGGAATTCATCAAGCAGCGGATGACCTGGTCGCAAATCAAGCTACAGCGAATTGAACACCTCATGGGAATCGATTCAAAGGGATAGGTTTCGCTTTTGATTCAAGATTTGAACTATTTGTTTGCTAATTGTACTAAAACTCTGGCAACAAATTCGAGATCAACAGATACACCCATCTCCTTTAAGCGGATGAGGCTGTCAACGACTTCCTTTTGTCTCTGGGTTCTCAGCTCGCACATCAAGCGCCTATCTTCAGCAATGGCTTTATCTCTCTCGTCAATGAGCTTTTGTCTCTCTAAATCAAGGTTCTCAAGCTGCGCAAGGGCTTTAGTTTTAATCTCAGCCGCTTTTGCGGATTCTTGTTCACCTCTACCCTGAACATAATTCATTGCGCCAGCAAGGCTGCAATCAAATAGCTCTTCAATAGCTTTTCTAAGTTCTTGCCTAAGTTCTTGTAAAAGCTCAGGAGAGCTACCAGGCAACTGACGCATTCTAATATGATGGCGCTCATCCATGATTAAGCCCCTACTAGCTCACGAGTAGGTATTAAGATTTCCCAGTCGCCAATTTCTAGTCCATTGCCTCCCTGTGCAATGTGGTAAGCATTTAAGGCCTTGCACAGCGTTGCCAATTCTTCGGCAGCAGCATCAACCGGGGAGTATTTGCCTATTTCAACACTTACAATAAGAGCTTTCTCATCTTTATCTGAATGTGAGACAGCGTTGGAAGATGCAAATGCACCAGGGCCGTAGTTCTCTATAATCTCACCAGTTTCAGCACTTGTGACCATAAGGTAATCACAGTGAGGGCATTGGGTGCGGACGCGATCGCTAAGAAAGTAGCGTCCTGCATGTCCGCCACAGTTTGGACAGTTCACGATATGGCTAGCGTGGTTCATTTTACTTTTCTCAGCACTAGGTCACCTCACATTTAATTATATTCCCTATGTAAATGCCTGCTGTGCCATACCTTCTGCAAAGATACATCTACAAGATAAACCTCTTTTTCGTCAGAACTTTTACTGACTTGGCTGTAGAGAATTTGCATTCTGCTACAGCGAACCGAAGCTAGTGAAGCAGAAGGAGATTGGTCGCCCCAGTACTTATGCCCCGACAATCAAAACCCTGCGGCAACGAGAGTATGTGGGCTTGCTGCAAGGCAAGCTGCAACCAACTGCGTTGGGGTTAGAACTGGACGGGGCGTTGGAAAAGCTATTGCCGGACTTGATTCAGCCGGAGTTCACAGCTCAGATGGAAACGGCGTCGGATGCGATGGCCCTCTGGGCCGGTCTTCGACCATCGCCACGGGCGAGCAAGAATGGCAAGCCTATCTGATTGGTTGGAACCAGGACTATTTTGCCCCTGCGATCGCCAAGGCCAAATCGCAACTGCTGTCCCTGCCAACGTTTGTCGAACATCAGCCAACACGGACAGCAACAGTTTCTGAGCGATCGCCAGTCCCTAAGACCAGACCCGCCAAAGGAAAAACCACCAAAACCAAATGCCCCACCTGCGGCGAGGCGATGACCAAAGTCCCTTCCCGTTCCAAGAAGATGAAGGCCAAGCACTTCCTCAAGTGCTCGGGAGCTGGCTGTGGCACCGTGATGTTCTGGAATGCCAAAGCCAAGCGCTATGAACTGCCCCACGCTCAACGGCAAGCCCTGAATCCGGAGATGTTCGTCGATCATCCCTGTCCAGTTTGTGGAGCGATGCTGGAGCGATATGCCTACACCAAAGATGGGCAAGACAAAGTCATGTTGCGCTGCTCTATCTTGGACAACCGGCGCAGCAAGTGCAAAGAGGTCGCCTACTTCCAGAGTCGAGGGGAGTTCTGGTCGCCCAAGTTTGGAACACTGAAATTGCCGGAGCCTCAGGTTTAACGCTGACTAATGCATCAGGTACTCAGCTTTTGGATAAGGTTTCAGACATCTGTTCGAAGACCGTCTTGAATCGCAGCTTGGCCTGCTCGAACTGAGGCACCCGCCAATCAGGAACCCTGGACTCTGCCAACAGTTGCTCATCCAAATAAACGGGGTAGCGCACCTCAATCTGAAGCGCCTCAACCTTGGGTAAACGGCCATAATGCTGGGTGATGTAGCCGCCGTTGAAGACTTTGTTGCGTACCACCCCAAAGCCTGCGTGGGTAAAGGCTTTGTCTACTGTGTCGATGAAGAAATCCGAGCCGCTTTTGCCATTGGCATTACCCAAACAGATGTCGTCGATGATGGGGCCATAGAAACTGTGCAGGTCAAGCAGATAGACTCTGCCAAATCGCTCAATCAGTTGGTTGAGCTGAGACTCCAACTCAGCATGATAGGGCCGATAGTAATCCTCCAGCCGTTGCTCAACTGCCTCTGGAGTGGGCTGAGTTGCATACAGCGGTGCATTGAAGGCGGTCTTCTCTGCCACTACGGCACTCCAGAAATCGCCAAAGTAAGGCGGCTTCGGGGCTCGATTGAGATCCACTACGTAGCGACTATGGGTTGCTTGCAGCATCGTGATACCCAATGCTGGCAGAAAGTCGTAGAGCTGATCCAGGTGCCAGTCTTGATGGGGCAGGAAGGATTGGTGAGCTTCGGTGAGTTGCCCTCGAATCTCATCCGGGACAAAAAGGCCGCTATGAGGAAGATTCGCCAGATGCAAAATCACCCCAACTTCGGGCTCATGGCAACTTTTGGTGATCCAAATGCCCCTCAGAGAGATACATAGGAACTATCTCCAAAAAACTTTGTCCTATGGAACTTCTAGAGTGTTTTCTGCCCGATGCTTCAGCGTTGAATTTGAAGAACTGGGATATGGATGCCGAGCATCATCAGATGGTCGTCACCGTTTGCTCGACCCAAACCGTGGCCTGTTGCCCGCTTTGCCAGTCGCTGACAGGACGGGTTCATAGCCGCTATGAGCGCACACTCAAAGACTTGCCCCTAGCTCAGTTCGGTCTCACCATCTTGTTGGAAGTCTGTAAGTTCTTTTGCCTGAATGAGGCCTGTCGTCGTCGCATCTTCACGGAGCGCTTGCCGACTATCGTTGCACCTTGGGCACGGCGGACGCTTCGTTATGCTGAACAGCTCACGGCTATCGCACTCAGCTTGGGCGGTTCAGCCGCTGTCCGTCTCGGTCAACACTTGAATGCTGAGGCCAGCCGCAACACCTTTCTGCGTTTTGTCACCCGCTTGTCGTTGCCTGAAAAGCGCACGCCGCGCATCGTCGGCGTGGATGATTTTGCCCTACGACGTGGTCATCAATACGGGACGATTGTGGTCGATCTTGAAACCCATCAACCGATCGCGCTTTTACCCGACCGAACGGCTGAGACTTTGGCCGCGTGGCTGAAGGCACATCCGGGCATTGAAATCTTGTCCCGCGACCGCTCCAAAACGTACAAGCGTGGCATGAGTGAAGGCGCACCCGATGCCATCCAGGTCGCGGATCGCTTTCATTTACTGCAGAACCTTGAGGAGACTCTGGAGAAAGCGTTCAAAGGTCACACGCATGTCTTTAGGCGGGTTGAACAGGCCACATTAGCGCCTCAAGACAGCACTTCTGCTCAGCCTCTTACGCCTGTGCTGTTGGTCACAACACAAGAAGCTGAAAGTAAGCGGGCTCAACGCTTAGAGCGCTATGAGCAAGTCCATGCGTTACGACAGCAAGGCTATCGAATCAAAGACATTGCTCATCATCTTGGGATGGGCAAACGCACCGTTTATACCTACCTGTCCCATGAGACGTTTCCGGAATGGCAACCCTCGATTCGACGACGCGGCAGTGACCTTGACCCTTACAAAAGCTATCTCCTTGAGCAATGGCAGCAAGGCCACCCACAAACCAAACAACTGTTCATTGACATCCAACAGCAAGGCTACCAAGGCAGCTACGCCACAGTTGCCCGTTACACGCGACAACTACGCCAGTCACAGCCTCAAACTCAGCCCTCACCTGAGACCCTCAACGATTTACCCGGGCGAGGGCCTGCGCCTCAAAATCAAACCGCTTCGTCCACTTCCTTGAGTGCTCGCCGTGCGGCTTGGTTACTCTTGCAGCGGGCTGAAACCCTCACTGCCGATGCGGAGCAAACGCTGGAGCATCTCTGTCAACAACCCGAGCTGACTGACGCGATCACCCTCGCCCAAGGCTTTATCAAACTGGTGCGTCAGCGGCTACCAGAGGATTTGGACGGTTGGTTGGCGAAGGCCGCCAAGAACTCTATCAAAGTATTCCAGACCTTTGCCAAGGGCCTCAAGGAAGACTACGATGCCGTCAAAGCTGCTTTGACTCTAGACGTCAGCAATGGTCCCGTAGAAGGCCTCAACAATCGGCTCAAAATGCTGAAACGACAGATGTTTGGCCGCGCTGGACTGGATTTGTTGGCCAAACGGTTCATCTTGACCAGTTGAGGATCACCAAAAGTTGCCATGAGCCATCCTTTTGCAGATGATATCGTTAAGCAAAGGCTCGGAAAGCTTGATCATGCTTCAGACGAACCCCCTCTACGATCGCGACTTCAATCTTTGGGTGGCAGCACAGCAAACCGCCCTTAAAGAACATCGCTACACCGATTTAGATTTGCCCAACTTAATAGAGGAACTGAACGGCTTGACCAAGCGAGACCAGCGGGCGTTAAAAAGCCATCTGCGCGTTTTACTCACCCATCTCCTGAAGTGGCAATATCAGCCCCAAAAACGTTCACCCAGTTGGCAAGCTTTCATTGATAACGCCCGAGTCGAAATTGCCGACATCTTGGACGATAGTCCTAGCCTGCGCAACTACTTACCTGAAATTTTCTCCCAGTGCTATTGGTTCGCTCGCAAACAAGCAGCCAAAGAAACGCACCTCTCGGCTGACACCTTTCCAAGCGACTGCTCCTACTCTTTGGAGCAAGCCCTTTAGGGTGATGAGGAACAACCCATTGCGCTTTGATGAAACGGGGCTGAGAGTCGGTGGCGCGAGTAAGTCGAGTATCCAGACACTCCGTCCGACCCAACAACGGAAAATCAACAAAGGCCTCCAAGCTCGATCCTTGGGAGTAAATTGAACTAAGGCACAGCACGGCTTAAGTCTGACTTTTCTCAGATTGGGGAATGCAGGAGTCGTCCGTATAATTTTTTATTGCGATCGCTAACCGGCCCTAGGCGTCTTCGCGCTCGATGTATAGGAAGAGAAAGGCCATTGCAGCAGCAGGAAACGCTAGGCCCACTAACGGAACCAAAATTGCGGGTAAAAAGGAAGCTGCCATAAGCTGTTTTCCATCATTCGATACAGTGCTAAAAGCCCATCAACATTGACGTTGAATCATTAGGCTTCAAAACTACCCTACTGTGAAATCGCGGGAAGCATTGCGTTTTTTAGCCGCGATCGCAATATTTCTTAACACTGTCCAGGACCACATCAGCAGACAGCGTCAGCACACCCTACGGTCCCGTGATCAGATAGCCTACAGCGCCTCATCAACCCCGGGTTCGGGTAGGTCGCTCGGAATGATGGAGCGCACTTCACTAATTTTGTAGCTTTCTTGCTGGGTTGCTAGGTCAATGGCGATCGCTTCAAACCTCGCCTCAATGCTGCCCAGGGGCACCTGTAGTTGCAGAAACGCCGTTTGTTCGTTGTCCTCTGGAGAAGGGTTCCAGTTCATTAACCACCGGGGACGATCAACCAGGGTGCGGCTTTGCACGTCGGTGACCCATACCTTGACCGCCAATCGCTGCGGATAAGCCGGTAGCCGAATTGTCAGGGGCAGCGGTGTGCCCGCCAATAATTCACCGGCGGGCAAGTTCCAACTGGGCACCGGCACGTCCCCCAGTTCCTGCTGTTCTGGCTCTCCTGGCGGCAATACCTCAATGATGGGTTCGCGATCGCTCTCCGGCAGATTCACGATGGGCGGGGCTTCTGGCTCATACACCACCACTTCATAGTTGATTGGGGCTTGGGAAGCGGCGGCATCAGCTATGGCTTCATCGGAGACAGTTGCAGTTTCAGCAGCGTCTACGCCCGCTGCTTCGAGCTGCGCTTGATAGTCTGCTGCCGTTTTTTGCGCCTCTGCCGCCAGCGCACTTAACCGTTCCCAAAATCGTCCCTGCAAATCCGGTTCAAAAGCTGGTGGCGAGGAAGATTGGGCTTTGGTCTCATGTAAGGACGCCGAGGCTTCTGGCTCACTTGAAGGAGCGGCGGGCGGATTGCCAAAATTGGGTAACTCTACCGGTGATTCAGCAGGGGCGGTAGGCTCCAGGTTAGCGATCGCGGGCTCCGTGGCTTGATTGGTGACTTTGCCGCCGCCTTTAGCGGCACCGCCCAAAGGCGGCAGCGTTAGAGACTTGGCGGGCGGGGTAGGCAACTCCGACGTTTCGTTGTCGTGGTCGCCGGCGCGATCGCGGCCCGGCAAAAAGGCAGGTAGCGTTGGAGCGCCCACAGTCTTCTTATCCAGCGGCTGATAAATGACCGGCGGTAGCGTCAGGCCGTTGGCAGGCAAATAAATGAGGCGAAAGGGCACTGACCGCGGCGACAGCGGCGTCACAATGCCATCTTTGCTGTCGTTGGTATCGGCATCGCTTGCTGCTGCCGTTGCGCCGTCATCTGCTGTTGTGGTCTCGGTCAGATCATCAAAACTGGCAGTGGCGGACTGCTCTGCTTGATTAGCCACTGACTCCAACAGGGCATCCAGGTTTAGCGTAATGGTAAATCCTTGGATCGCTAAAACCTGGGGCGGATTGGCAGCGGTCCACAGGCTCAACTCCCCCACGAGCAGTCGGGTGGTCGGGGTGGCCGGCGGTGTAATTGAGAGCTCAAAGCGGCTGGGTAACTTGGCGATTGACAGGGCCTGGGTGGTCTGATGCACGACTGTCCCGGTCTCAGGATTCCGCAACTGCATGGCGAGTGTGCCTTCGCCGACCAGTCCTTCAACTTGCGAAAACGTGGTGACCTGTCCCGGTAAAGTGAGGGGCGCGTTATTTTGAGCCACCAGGGCTTGATGCTGTAGCTGTAGCCGCAGCGGCAAATCAGCGATCGCTGTCTGTGGGGTAAATGATGCCGCTGCTTGGGAGCCTTGATCCGACCATTCAGACGCTGCAGACGCCGGTGGCATCGCCTGGAAACCATCGTCAATGGTCACTGTTGAAGCTTGACTGGTCAGTTGTTCGGCCAGCACCGCCTCGTCTCGTTCCGTTTCCCAATATTCGCTACCCGATTCGATCGCCAATACCTGCAGCTGCACGCCAAATTCCCAAGCGTCTGCGGCCTCGCCGTGAGCGGAGCAAGTGACCGTCCAATGGCCGGGAGTGAGGTGCGTAAACGGAATGACCACCATTAACCCGCTCGGATTAGTGGTGCCGATGCGCTTTAGCGATTTCTTTCTGGGCGGCATTTGCTCAGTTAACAATCGACTAAGGCGAATATTTACGTCAGTATCGCAGTAGCTTGTGTGGGCAATGATGCGGTATCGCCCTTCGGAAATTTCAACATGGGCAGTCTCTAACGGCAGCCAGTCGTGGTCGCCCTCCTTTTGTAATAAAAACTCCCAATACGCCATAGCCTATCCTGCGCCAGCACATCCAAGGTTTTCGCAGTATAGCGGTCATCCTAGCGACTGGTATCAATTCCGGCAAATGTTTGTGAAGTCAGGCCGCCTGTTGTGCTTGCCGAACCTGCTGCCGCAGATCATCGGCCTGCGTGGTGAGCGCTTGCTGGCTCATTTCAGTTTGTTCTCCTGAAGTTAGCCACTTGAGCTGCACCGTACCCTGTTCGGCTTCGGCCTCACCCAAAATAATGCACAGCACCGCCCCGCTGCGATCGGCTCGCTTGAACTGTTTGCCAAAGGCGGAGCCACTTAAATCCATTTCGACTGCCAAACCTGCCTGTCGCAGCGTTTGGGCCACCTGCAGGGCTTTGCTAGCAGTGGCCTCTCCCCGGGAGACCACATAAACATCCATGGCCGTGCTGGGCTCCACCGCCAACTGCTTCAGCAGCAGGGTCAGCCGTTCTAGGCCGATCGCCCAGCCAATTGCCGGCGTATCAGCGCCCCCCAATTGAGCAATCAGTCCGTCATAGCGACCGCCGCCGCACACCGTTGCCTGCGCCCCCAAATCCGCCGACTGAATCTCGAAGGCGGTATGAGTGTAATAGTCTAATCCTCGCACTAGCCGCGGATTGAGCTGGTAAGCAATGCCCAAATCGGTGAGATATTGCTGCACTTGGTCAAAGTGGTGCTGCGAATCAGGACTGAGAAAATCCAGCAGACTGGGAGCCGTCTGCACAATTTCTTGGGTTTTTTTATCCTTGCTGTCTAGGATGCGCAGGGGATTAGTGTTGAGGCGATTTTGGGAATCTTCGTCCAGTTCGGCTTTGTAGGGAGTGAGAAAATCGACCAAGGCATTGCGATAGTCCTGGCGATCGCTGCCGCTGCCAACGGAGTTGAGATCCATCGTTAGGGACTTGAGACCCAGGCTCTGCAGCAGCGTTGTGGCGATCGCAATCACCTCGGCATCAGCCCGCGGATCGCGACTTCCCAGCAGTTCCACATCCAGTTGGTGAAACTGCCGCTGCCGCCCCGCTTGCGGTCGCTCATATCGAAAAGCCGGTCCCACGTGCCAGAGCCGCAATACGCTGCCTTGGGCTGTCAGCTTATGCTCATTAACTGCCCGCACCAACCCCGCCGTAATTTCTGGTCGCAAGGTAATGGAGCGGCCACCTCGATCCTCAAAGGTATACATTTCCTTGCCCACCACGTCGGTAGCTTCGCCAATGCCGCGCTCGAACAGGGCGGTCTGCTCCATCATCGGGGGGCGAATTTCGCCGTAGGCAGCCCGCTGCAGCAGTTCCCGAGCCGTCGTTTCCACCCACTGCCACAGAGGAGTTTCGTCTGGAAGAATATCGCGCGTGCCGCGCAGCGCTTGCATTGTGGTCATAACCCGATATGGACTTTTGGTTTTAGATCAATGATTTTAGATTAATCGGTGGTCGCTCTGAAAGGCCGTTAAGCAGCTTGCTTGTCATCTGGGAAACTGACTGCTGGATTACGTTAAGGGCTTTGTGGGTAAATAAAGTGCTTGGTTGGGTGGCAGGGTTGTTGGGTAGCAAGGTAGGAGAGTGTGATTGGGAGGTGATTAATTGGTACATCCCTAAATGCCCGTAATGACTGACAGCGGCACTCGGTCTAGCGTTGTGCACGCTGATTGCCTACGGGACTGATTCTACTTACTCAACGTTTCCCACTGCCCATAGCGATCGCCATAGTAAGTTAAAACAGCTTCAACCTGAGATTGGCAGCGCTCGGCAGCCTCAGCATCGTAACGAATCCAGAGTCCTCCAGCCTGGCTTTGCAAATAGTCGAACTCTTTAGCCGTTTGCGGCAACAGCCCAGTACTGACCCCATCGATCTGGCGCAAATGGGCAGCCACCTCTCGGTAAACCGCTAGCGGCAGCCGAGGACTATGAAATCGGTATTCCACCTGCTGAGGAGTAGCCGCATCGACGGAAGGCTTGCGGTCATCTTTACCGGCGGCGGCGGGACCATTTTGCTCTGCTGAATTCGCCATTAGTTTAGGCCAGGCCCCCGTCTAATCCACAGTGGGCAGCGTGCAGCAGTTCACATCGTTAATGCAGACTTTGCCCCACTGCAAAGCCCAACGCACTAACGCTACCCGATTGCCGGTAGCCGTCTTGGTCAAAATATTGCTGATGTGATTATCGACGGTGCGCTTGCTGATCTCTAGTTGTTCAGAAATTTCCTGATTGGTCAGACCGGCGGTGACCAGTTCAACAATTTGCAGCTCTCGTTCTGAAAGAGTGCCTTGAATTTGAGTCTTAGGAATGTCGCTGGCTGCCATGGGTATACAAAAGGTTTGTGTATATATGCCTATTAGTTTACTGCTATTGGTCAGCTTATGCTGACATCAACTCGCAATTATGCAATCTGCAAAAGCCCTCAACTCAGCTCATGGTTCTGGATGACATACCAGTTAATGAGTCAAATGAAGTACTTAATTAACAAAATCTCACTAATAGCAAGAAAAAGCCACAAATCATAAAACAAGATTATCTTAAATGGTATATGAATTTGCAGTTTTTATCGTTGCTCGATTCCTATGCTGAATTAGCACTCACAAACGGTTGGTAATGACTTACACCACTACAGTTTCTACTCCCTCTGCTCCAGCGACTCAACCCACCCAAACAACTGCAGCACCCACTCTAGAGATGCGATTGCAGGCAGCACTAGAGCATGCTCGTCGACTTACTGAAATGCGCGGTACCGCTGATATTGAAGTGGCGATCGCGTGGGAAACTGTGGAAGAGCTGCAGGTAGCCCGGGCCCGCAAGCGGGAGAAGACCTTGACTACCTTTGCGCAATACTGCATTGACTACCCTGAGGCTCCCGAATGCCGGCTGTATGAAGATTAGCGGCAGGGTCAACAAACAATCAAAATGGGCAATCGTTATTCAGTAACGGTTGCCCATTGTTGTATTTTGTATTTTTCCATTCCACCGGTTACAGGGTGGGAGAGCAGCGATCGCTGTCACAAGCAGGATATTCGGATTCGTAAAGTGAGTCGCGGCCACCGAAGAGGGTGTAGCGATGATCTCGAATAAATCGATAAAAGCCGTCGCCGGCTGATTTTGCTCCCGGCAGCGCCCGATAAGCCTGCACAAACGGATTACCCAGCGGCAGCAAGCGGCCAATCTCTTCAGCGGCATCGCTTCCCTGCCAGCGCACCTGGGGTTGCTCAGGATCGAGCAAAATCATGCCCTGTTCGCAATCAGCGGCTGTAATCTGCCACTGGTCGAGCGTGGCCTCATCCTGCATCGGTACGTAGCGAAACTGGTCTCCTCGATCAAGCTTTTCGAGTAAGCGCACTAGAGTGACACATAAATTACAGGTGCCGTCGTAGATGACTGCATACATGAATTCTGTCCGTCGCTAATAATTAGACTTACGTTTACCCTAAACGATTTGCAGGCAAATCAGGGTCCGTGGATGTTTACAGCAGTGGACCAAAAGTTTCGGAAATGCTTGTGGACATGTCTGCTGCGCTGAACGATGTCGCCATCTGCTTAGACGATTCATAAAAGCCCTGGCGACTTCTACAAATATCAACTGAAGGTTAAAGCGTCCTTAAACGGTTCTTTACGGCTGCTCTATAAAATGCCGCTGGCGCTAAAACGCTTTTTTAAAGGATGCCCGAGCGGTTCAATGAGGGCGACTTGCTTCACGACGGTTGAAGCGATCGCTGATTGGCCTGATCTCTGTGGTTACATAAGTTCCCACTTCCCATAACTAAATGTCTGTAGAAATGTCTTCAGAAAATGGTTCCAGTCTTTGGCAAGCGAACTACAAACGGGCCAAGCGTCTCGAAAACATTATCAAATTCCTCTGCGGGATCTGTGCGATTATTTCCATCGCGACCACCGCTGGAATTATTGGCACGCTCATTTTTGAGACCATCGAGTTTTTTAAAGAGGTGCCTTTCTGGCGATTCCTCACAGATACTCGTTGGACGCCACTATTTCAGAGCAAACAGTTTGGTATTTTTGTTTTAATTAGCGCCACCCTGAGAACGTCTGGAATTGCAATTTTGGTGGCGGTGCCGCTGGGATTGCTGTCAGCTATTTTTCTCAGCGAGTTCGCTTCGCTCCGCGTCCGCAAGGTACTAAAGCCTCTGCTGGAAATCCTAGCGGGTATTCCTTCCGTGGTCTTTGGCTACTTTGCACTGCTGACCGTCACGCCTGTCCTGCAGGCATTCTTCGACTTTATTCGAACGCCCGTGATGATTCCGCCCTGGCTCGACTTTCTGCCATTCACTAACTATTACGAGCCGGATTATTTTTTGGAAATTCCATTTCCCTATCTGCAGGGATTTAATGCCCTGAGTGCTGGGCTGGTGCTGGGAATCAGCATTACGCCACTGGTGGCATCTCTGAGCGAAGACGCTATTTACTCAGTGCCTCAAGACCTACGCGCCGGCGCTTATGCCCTGGGGGCAACCCAACGAGAAACGATTTTGGCGGTGGTGATTCCCGCCGCGCTTTCGGGCATTGTGGCGTCGGTGATTTTGGCCATTTCCCGCGCCGTTGGCGAAACCATGATCGTGACTCTGGCAGCGGGGCAAAACCCCCACCTGGGGCTAAATCCGTTTGTCCCCGTCATGACCATGACGGCCTACATTGTGCAGGTCAGTTTGGGAGATACGGCTGTGGGCACCCTGCCTTACAAAACTATCTTTGCAGTCGGCATGACGCTGTTTCTGATTACGCTGGTCTTGAATATTTTTAGCTTCTGGTTTGTCCGTCGTTTCCGCGAGAGGTACGAGTAGTTTCTATGACCGGTATCTCTGATACGCCCATAACTGGCGCTCCGGTGGCTGATGCGGCAAAGTTTGTGCCGCAACGGCGGTGGCGCTATCGTCTTGATCGCGCTTTTCAAATTGCCACGATCGCGGCCACTGCGATCGCTATCCTGGTGCTGGCTTGGCTCCTAATCGACGTGCTGTGGAATGGCTTGGGTAGCTTGAGCTGGACGCTGTTGACCAGTTTTCCCTCTCGTAAGCCCGAGGAGGCTGGCATTCTGGCCGCCCTGGCTGGCACCGGCTGGATCATGCTGCTGGTAGCGATTTTTTCTTTCCCCATTGGCGTGGGCTCCGGCCTGTTTCTAGAGGAATTTTCCGACGACACTTGGTTCGCTCGCTTCGTCGAAATCAACATCAGTAACCTGGCCGGCGTTCCCTCCATCATCTACGGTCTGCTGGGGCTAACGGCTTTCGTCATCGTGTTAGGCGACTACACGGGAGGACGCAGCATTCTGACGGGAGCCTTGACCCTAACGCTGCTGATTTTACCCATCATCATTGTGGCCACGCGGGAATCGCTGCGGGCAGTGCCCAACAGCCTTCGTCAGGCCGGCTATGCCCTAGGCGGCAATCGCTGGCAGGTGATTTGGAACCATACATTACCCGCATCGTTTCCCGGCATTCTGACCGGCGTCATTTTGGCACTTTCCCGCGCCATTGGTGAAACGGCGCCGCTGATTACGATTGGGGCGTTGACCTTCGTGCCCTTTTTGCCCGACGGCCCCCTGTCTCCTTTCACCGTATTGCCGATTCAGGTTTACAACTGGGTCAGTCGTCCCCAAAAGGAGTTTCATGACATTGCAGCAGCGGGCATCTTAGTGCTGCTAGTGGTGCTGCTGCTAATGAATTCTGTGGCGGTTCTTCTACGTAGCCGATTTCAGAAGGATCGCTGAGGCTTTCTTAACCTTCTGTTTACAAGGTTGTTGTAGTCTCTTGTTGTCGTTCGTCCTTTAACCATGCAAGGCATTTCTTCTCCCACCAAGACTGACGTGGCCATTTCCGTCGAGCAGCTCAACGTCTACTACGGCTCTAACCTGGCTGTGCGGGACGTTTATCTGGATGTTCCACGCCATCAAATTGCAGCTTTTATTGGTCCTTCTGGCTGTGGCAAGAGTACGGTGCTGCGATGCCTCAATCGGATGAACGATCTGATTGCCAGCGCCCGAGTCGAAGGCAATATTTTCTTTGAGGGGCAAAATATTTATCCCGCCGGTGAAGCGGCCAAGAAATTTGATCCCGTTGAGCTGCGGCGTCGGGTGGGCATGGTGTTTCAAAAGCCCAATCCGTTTCCTAAATCGATTTACGAAAATGTGGCCTGGGGCGCCCGCATCAACGGCTACAAAGGCAATATGGATGAGCTGGTAGAGCGCTCGCTACGCGGTGCCGCCATTTGGGATGAGGTGAAGGATAAGCTGAAGCAGAGCGGTCTTTCTATTTCGGGTGGCCAGCAGCAGCGGCTTTGTATTGCTCGGGCGATCGCGATTGAACCCGAGGTCATTCTGATGGACGAGCCTTGTTCGGCCCTTGACCCCATTTCCACCCTGAAAATTGAAGAACTCATGTCTTCTCTGAAGGAGAAATTCACCATCGTGATTGTGACGCACAACATGCAGCAGGCTTCCCGCGTCTCTGATCGCACCGCCTTCTTCAACGCTGAGGCCACAGACGCTGGCGGCAAGGTTGGCTATCTGGTGGAATATGACGACACCGAGGTTATCTTTGGCAATCCTAAAGAAAAGTACACTCGCGACTACGTTTCTGGCCGTTTTGGCTAAATTTGGCAAATAAAGAAATTAGTTCTTAGCTCTTCATTCCTGGTTCTTGATTTCCAGTTCTCTATTGAGGTTGTGAGCTAGATGCTTGCTTGACCTGATACTTCCACGCCCTACCCTCTCATTACTCCATAATCCGATCACTCTGCCAGCTGGCCAACTGAAACAAATCCTGATTTTTGACAAACAAAACGTCAAATTTTCCTGAACTTTTCCCTGCCGACTCATCAATAGGGTTCAGCTATTTCATTGGCAAATTAGCTTATTGAATACGGATAATGGATAACTAACCAATCCTTACCATCTCCAGTATGGTGGAATTTCTGTTCAACAGGGGGATGGTAAACTCTCTGGCCACTCGCATAATTGACGACGCTAGAAAAGCATTGGTAGTCAACAGCTTTCTTATGAAAAGATAACCGTTTGACTACTTGACCTATAACGCTGTTTATTGATGATGAATGGCCAGCTTTTGAATGGCAAAGGCGAGTCGACAGCAGCAAGAATTGTGCATTTTGCTATCCCCAGACTATTAACAAAATCAAAAATCTTCAGATTATGTAGTCCAAATCAGGACAGAGCCGATTAAATATGGGGCGATCGCGTTCTCAGCCAATTCTGGGCTTTGCGTAGCTGCGTCACTGTCGCCACATGAGGGTTTATCACCATGCATCGCGTCCTGATTTTTAGCGTCACTGCTGTGATGGGCAGCACGTTAATTTTAGAGCAGGCGGTCTCCCAAAACTCTCCTGCGCAAACCTTTGAACGCTTATCGGCCTGTCGCAAGCTGGATGCGATCGCGCGAGCCGGCAAATCAGTGCCCAAATATATTGCGGGTTCGGGCTACAGGCAGTTTGATAATGAGATCAGAAGCACCTGCACCTGGCACTTGGAGTCCCTCAATGTGGCTCTCGTTAGTCTGGGCTTAGACCCAACATTCGAAGCGTTGACCGCCTGTGAAAAGCTAGAGGCGATTGAGAAAGCGGGGAAGTCAGTCGTTGATTATCTGGTTGGTTCAGGACTCGGTGAGTTTGCTAATGACATTGGCAATAATTGCCCAGAATACTTGCTAGAGCTTGATCAGGCTCTGGAAGAGGCCACTGGCGGTCCCGGTCCGGCGGCGCCATTCGCCGTGCTGCCCCGCTGCACTCAACTCGACATTATCGATAGCGACCCCAACAAGGATGTGGTTGAGCATATCGTCGGCTCGGGCATTGAGGTTTATGCTGAGCCCGTCAGAAATAAGTGCGATCGTCATTTATCGGCTTTGGAGGAGGCTGAAAGGCGCGTCGGCGTAGTTGCCAACAGCTCTGATTCGAGAGAAATTAGCTCAGCGTTTGAAGCGCTGGCCCCGTGCCAAAAACTCGATGTCATTGACGACGCTGGCAAATCGGTGCCGCAGTATCTCGCTGGTTCTGGCCTGCAGGAATTTTCGCCGGATATTTATTCTGTGTGCCGCCGCCACGAAAGTGCCCTGACTGAAGCCCAAAGACTTCTCAACGTGGCAAACTAATACTGGATTGGCGAACATGGAGGTGCGGCCACTGTCTGGGCTCTCAGTCGTCAATCTTAGGCAATGCTGCTTTTCAAGTTTCGTTGTTTTTCTCCTTGAGAAAGGTCAGCACTTCATCGCACCAGGCGATCCAGTCTTGCTCGTAGCGGATGCCGCGTCGCAGGGTGAGATAGCGGTATTGCTCTTGTAGGGGCAGGTCGGGCTGACTTTGGAAATAAGCCTCCATCTCTTGATAAGACGACAGTTGCGTTTGGTGCAGTTGTCGTCGCCGCTGGAGCTCGTGCATCAGGCTGTCGTTGGGCATGTGGGCACCGCCCAACACCTTCACCAGCAAATCTTCGCGAATGGGAGCGGGCTCGGTTGGCGCCGGATACCAGCGGGTTAGCTCTTGCTGTCCGGCCTCGGTAATGTCGTAAATCTTTTTGTCGGGTTTACCGGCCTGGGGCACCAGCTCAAACGACACCCAGCCCTTTGCTTCCATCTTGCCGAGTTCGCGGTAAATCTGCTGCTGGCTGGCTTTCCAGTAGCAGCTCACGGTTTTTTCAAACTGCTTGCTGATGTCGTAGCCGCTGGCGGGATGTTCGCACAAGACGGTGAGGATGGTGTGGGCAAGGGCCATAGGGGAAAATTTTGAACCGCTGTTGACATACTCAATAAGTTGAGTATAAGCTCAAGCCAGCTACACAACAAGTTGAATACCAACTTGTTGATAAAAATTCTTTGGGTATGTCTTATGGTGTCTGATCCTGGAATGCTGCCATCAGCTCCGGCTGCCGATCGCCCCACTCCCGAGTCTCGTCCTCGTCGCTGGCGGCGCTATCGCTGGGGCTTGGTGCCCATGGTGATCGCCCTTTCCCTCGGGGGCGTCACGCTCTACCGCTCGGTGGCCCAGACGGAACCCACCCCAGAAGTCGCGGCAGCCCTCCCCGTGGAGGTGACCGTGGCAGAATCCGTCAGCGAATACACCACCCAGCGGGAATATACCGGTGAACTAGTGGCCGGACGCAGCAGCACCTTGGGATTTGAGCGACCCGGTACCGTCGTGACCGTATTGGTGGATGAGGGCGATCGCGTCGTGGCCGGTCAACCCTTGGCGCGACTGGACATTCGCACACTGGAAGCCCAGCGCCAGCAGCTCGAAGCCCAGCGTCAAACGGCTGTCGCCCAACTGCGGGAGTTGCAGGCCGGCCCCCGACAGGAAGACATTGCCACTGCTCAGGCCACCGTCGGAGAAATTGAGCAGCAGCTAGCGCTGGCGAGATTGCAGCGCGATCGCCGCGAGGACCTCTACACCCAAGGCGCAATTTCCCGCGAAGAATTTGACCAGGAGGCGTACAACACCAGCGCTCTCGAAAATCGGCTAGCCCAGGCCCAGAGCCAGCTCAGCGAACTGCAAACCGGCACCCGCATCGAGCAGCTTGACGCCCAAGCCGCCCAGGTCAGCCAGATCGAGGCCAGCATTCGTCAGATTGATGTGGATTTGGACAAGAGCGTGCTGCGATCGCCCTTTGACGGCACGGTCGGCACCCGCCTTGTGGATGAAGGCGTCGTCGTTGCCAGCGGTCAGGCGATTTTGAGTCTGGTGGAAGCAGGGCCATTGGAAGCGCGAGTCGGGGTGCCTCCAGCGGTAGCCGATACCCTAGCGGCAGGTGAGGAAGTGGCAGTGAGTGTCGGAGATCGCCCCTATGCCGCCACTCTCACCGCCCTCTTGCCGGAACTGGACGCTACCAGCCGTACCGTTACCCTCGTCCTGCAAGTCGCGGCGGCGGATCTCACCGTCGGCCAAACCGTACGACTCAACCGGGCCGAAACCCAACCCGCCGACGGCATTTGGCTACCCACCACGGCGCTAGTGCCCAGCGAACGCGGCCTCTGGTCAGTCTACGTGCTCAGCGATGCCGACGCCGACGCCGACGCCGACCTGCCCCCCGATGTCTACACTGTCAGCCGCCGCGAAGTCGAAATGGTGCATACCGACGGCGATCGCGCCCTCGTGCGCGGCACCTTGCAACCGGGCGAACGCGCAATTTCGTCCGGCACCCACCGCCTCGCCCCTGGTCAGCAAGTCACCTGGAGCCCTTAAGAAATGTCTGATTTAGGAACTGGAGAGGTGGATTTGGCTTCTCTACGGCTGTTTCTAAAACCAGTTTTCTGATTTTGACCAACGGAGGCCAGCACATGCAGCGGTTAGTTTTAGCAGGGATATTGACAGGCTTCGCGATCGCCAACGGCGCGCCGGGTGAAATTGCCTCTTCACCACCGCTGTCGCTGTCGTCCGACACCCGCTACGAGGTTTCTCTCGATGGGCAGCGGGGAGTGCGCTTTCTCTATCCCGAAGGCTATTTCGTCGATAGCGCCATGTTTTACCGCTCTCCCGAACCGGACGCGGCTCTGCAATACCGCTGGGATATCTGGCAAGAGTCAGACTACCTGCCCTTTGGCCAACGCTATGTCGAAGCCGTAGCCGAGACCGAACAGCCGCCACACATCAGCATCGAGATTTTCCGTAATCCTGACGGTCAGTCGCTACCGGAATGGGTAGAGGGGGCTGCAGTTCCCGCTGAGACCGTCACCGTGGCCGGACAAGAGGCGATCGCCTACAGCACCACCGGGTCATATGATGCCGATGTCGTGCTGCTCAACCATCCCAACGGCGAGGTGATGAAGCTGCAGGTGCAGTATGTAGATGCGGCGAACCCCATGCGGCAGGTCTTTCAGACCGTCTTGGCGAGCCTCACCCTCGATCAGGTCGATGAAACTGGAGCCCTTGTCGAGATTGACTACCAGCGTCTGCAAGACACCCTGCAAACCGGCGACTGGTACGGGGCAAATCTGGAAACCATCGCCATTTTGATGCAGCTCTCGGGTCGATACGACTACTTCTATCCCTACATCGAAACCGACGATATCGTTGCCCTGCCCTGCGCCGACCTGCAAACCATTGATGCCCTCTGGAACCGCCACAGCGAGGGGCGATATGGACTCACTGCCCAGCAGGAAATTTGGCGATCGCTGCCCTCAACCGATTCCAGCCGTCGCGCCGAACATTACGGCGACCAACTGGGCTGGCAAAACACTGAGCCCCATAGCGAAGGTTTTCCAATCCCCAACCTCTGGCGCTCTGACACCGAACTGCTCTATGTTGCCGACGCACCCGTTGGGCACCTGCCCTGGCCCGGCGTCCCTTCTCTGACCACCTATCGTATGGCGCAAAACAGCGGTGCGGGCTGCGGCACTTGCGGCATCGACGCCGTGTACATCGACAGCGATCGCCTCCCCGATTTCCTCGACGTCTTCATGGCCCGCGTTGAGGAATGCCTGTGTTCCGACCAATCCTCCGCGATTGAGGGAACAGGGAACGGAGAACAGGGAGCAGTTTTGAGTTCTCAGTTTTGAGTTTTAAGTTAATTCAAAATTCTCTCACCTCACCCCATCACCCCATCACCCCGTCACCCCATCACCCCATCACCCCATCACCCCATTACTCCAT
>ERZ1740058.749-NODE-749-length-21281-cov-7.037360_pt1 | contig 21281 bp, 19 predicted proteins | sample MGYA00581745_ERZ1740058 | MGnify/ENA primary metagenome ERZ1740058 (study PRJEB43018, sample SAMN04849742) | marine metagenome | isolation source: floating plastic debris | place: Pacific Ocean | collected 2008-08-30 | study: EMG produced TPA metagenomics assembly... | reverse complement strand
TTGGTAACTTTGGTCCCTTTGGTGAGCCTAACATTGTCACAGGCGATCAAGATATTGGTTCCACAACTGTTGGAGCTAACGGTTCTAACGTGGTTAGCGCTAACGATCAAGACCAAACCAACGTTCTGATCGATAGTGATGCTAGTAACTATTATCCCTGGTATCCTCAGCCTATTTATGGTGAGTACTAAGGGGCTGGCTATTTGCACCATCGGCTTTAGCCTGAATCGCTATTTGTTAGCTGCCGCATTTGCGGCTGGTTATCAAGCCGATGGTTGTTTTTTTGAGTTACTCGCCTAACACTCAGCAGCAAACAACAGCTAAACGGTTGCGCGGTAAACTCTTTTCCTTGATAAAACAGGAGACCCCTGCCATGCTAAATCGATGTAAAACCCTTGGACTACTTTCCATTGTGTCTATTCTATCTTTCTCTTCCGCTGCTTTTGCAGACCAAAGTAGCTATCAAAGCGTCTCTGGTTCAACTAGCGCCTCGGGCGCAAATACCGCTTCCATGAGTCGTACCGAGCAATCGGTGTACCAGTCAGGTGTCGGAACCCAGCAGCTTTGGCAAAATGTTGAAGCGGGCACCCTATCTGAGGGTAATGGCACTGCTGCCACAACGCAGATAGACCAGGTTGCAACCCAAGATTCTATTGGGGCGTGGGCTGAGAGTCACACGCAACAGCTGCTACAACAAGCTGGCATTAGCAATGCTGCGCTGGGCGATCGCACGACAACCGAAAGCAGCACCAGCCAAAATTCTACCCAGGTATTGGTTGAATTCTAAGTCGGTCGTCTAGGGTCATTTTTATGTCCAAACCCTTGTTTGTAGGCCCCTGGATTATTTACAAGAGTGAGCAGTGAGATCTTTTGGCGTGAGACCTTTTGGCTTGCTATGAGCGTTTGACGCCCTCTAAACAACCAGACGTACTGTTCACTCATTTTCTCTTTTTGCCCTTCTAAACCCCATAGAGAACCATGAAATTTCCTATTCTTTCCCTTGGTTTACTTTCTCTTTCTGCGCTGTCTATTACCATAATGCCTTCTGAGGCCCAAGCGGTCTGTGTCGGCGTAGATGTAGCGACTCAAGTCGCGATTCATGGACAGAACACTGAGGCCAATCAACACAGTGAATCACACTTTGAGGCTGAGCCCGGATGCTTTGGCAGTACTACCGTTCACACGGGTACTCAGGTTTATACCGGTCAAGGGGATATTGATCAAAGCCAATCAAACTCTCACTATTTGGGCGGATCAGACGAATCAGGTGCCGATGCTGCCCCCTATGTAGACACCGATCCTCTGTTTTTCTCGGTGCCGACGCAGGTGGAACTCGACGTATTGCCTGATCCTTCCACGAATGGCTACTACGGCACGTTTGACGGTAGCAGCGATGACTTTAGCTAAGATGCCTTTACCTGTTATGGGCAGTTCACCCAGGAGGATGTCATGAGTTTATCCAATTTATCGGTCTCTGGGGCGGTCATATTATTTACCGCCGTTGGGCTGCCCTCAACAGGGACATCGTTAAAGGCACCGACTTCTGTTGTCGCATCCAGGCAGAAAGAGGGTCGAACGATACGCATTACCGATTCCATGGTTGAAGTAACTGGAGGCGCGAACAATGGAACCATTCGAATTATGAATCGTCCAGGGTCTCGTTATCCCTCTGGCCATTCTTCTGAACATCGTAGCCAACAGGGTCAAAACAGTGTTCGCCAGCCAGCTAGTCGTGTCGATGAATCCTATCAGTTAACGGTTGAGACTACAGCCCGATCGCTCAACGCCACGCTTAAAATTGACGGCGAAACTATCAAATCTCTCACGAGCGCGTCAGAAACTATCACGCTCTCTCCTTATCTCTCGGCAGCGGGAATGCATACTCTTGAAATCGTGGGGACTTATTCGCCAGCTACAGACAATGTTCAAATTCTACTAACGGGTCCAGGCACTCAGATGTCTCAGCAGGTCAGCGGCAGTGGGCGGCTCCGCCAGACCCTGCGAATTTCAGTTCCGTAATCGTTTTTACAAGAATTCAGACGCCCCTTCACAGATTTCCATAAGAAATAGACCATAAAAAAAATCTATGGGTCTAGCGAGAATCGTGATGGCTAAAAAGAAAGATAGCTCAGTATCTGTACGTAGATATACAACTGCTGAATGACACCACAGATTAAATAAGGCAATTCACAAGGAGTTGCCTAGCTATGAAGCCGAACCACACTTGGTTAAAGAGACTTTCTATTACCTGCGCTCTAACCCTCTCTGCTACGCTCGTAACCGCCTGTTCTACCCCTTCAGAAACAGCAACAGTAGGAGAAGAGGCCGCTGAGAGCGCCAGTGCCGGATCTAATAGCGGCAAAACCATTCGAATTTCTATTGGGACTCAAGACCAAGTTATCAATACAGCCGTTGGCGGCGCCACGGTTAGAGAGTTGGGGCTTTTAGAAAAACACTTGCCCACAACTGGGAAATACGAAGGCGTAGAGTACGAAATTGAGTGGTCTAGCTACACGTCCGGGCCGCCTATTACTAATAAAATGCTTGCCGATCAGATTGACATCGGCCTTATGGGTGATTTCCCGGCCGTTATCAACCTGATTAAGTTTCAAGAGGAAGTAGAAGACGTTACCTCTACCTTTATTGGAACGCTGGCCTATAGCCCAAACGGGGCAGGCAATGCGGTCGTTGTGCCAAAAGACAGTGACGTGACGTCTTTGGCCGACCTCAAAGGTGGCTCAGTATCTGTTCCCTTCGGGTCGGCGGCGCACGGCATGGTGTTAAAGGCGCTCGATGATGCAGGCGTTGACCCAGAATCAGATGTGGAATTGATCAGTCAAGCACCTGAAGTGGGCGGCACCAGTTTGCGCACAGGACAAATTGACGCCCATGCAGACTTTGTTCCGTTTGGAGAGCTGTTTCCCTACCGGGGCTTTGCTAAAAAGATTTTTGACGGTGCGCAAACCGGCGTTCCAACGCTACATGGCATTGTTGTTCGTTCTGACTTTTCTGAAGAATATCCAGAGATTGTAGAGGCTTACCTCCAGGCAATGCTGGAGGCCAATCAAACATTCCGAGAAAAGCCGGAAGAGATTTCTGCTCAAATTGAAGAATGGTCTGGAATTGAAAAAGAAGTGGTTTACATGTTCTTGGGGCCATCAGGGTTGCAGCCGATTAATCCCAGCATTGGTGAGGTACAGCTGGATGCGCTTAAAAACAGCATTGCCACACTGATCAGCCTTGGAAAAATTGAATCGCCTGTGGACCCTGAAGATGTGACAGGTTGGGTGGATGAAGGCTTTTTAAGAGGCGCTATGGAGAACGCTGGGCTCGACTACGACGAGGTGATCGCAGAGGGTGAAAGCTATGTTATTTCTGGTCAGGATGCTTTGACAGATGAGGAGATTACAGATCCGAAAATGGCGGCACAGCTATGGATTCAAGAAGAGCCGACGGTGACTAATTTTGCATCGATCCCGAATATGGTGAAACAGCTGAATACGCTGCAAGGGGAAGGAAAGGCTGCCGATGTGATCTTTGTTCATGACCGCAATCAGGGCTGGAAGCTGTTTGCAGAGAATGCTTACTACGTGGCAAATGGCGATGAGGTATCTGCTTTCTTGCTAGCAGACGATGCCGAAGCTTTTGCAGCCGAATCTGGGGGCGAAGTAGCGAGCTTTAAAGACCTGTTGCAAACCTATGCCAGCGGGCCGCAGCCTGTGCGGGTCAGCCGACTAACGAAAGACCGCTTACTGCTGGCGTTGGAACGGGTACTGCCTTTGCTAGTGGGGTAGTCTTGAGCGCACTCAACTACACTTTATAGCGTTTCCTGACTGACTTTTTCTGACTGACTTTTTCTAACTAGCGTTTCCTGATAGCGCTTCTTGAATATATCCAGGAAACGCTAGTTACTTGACCCGTTAGTTTGCAAGGCATTCAGTCAGACAACTGTGTCATACCCAGTGATCAAAGCTATCGTCTTGACCCAACAAATCCTATTCAACAAGTCCCTCCCACTATGGCTAGCACCCTTCCCCAAACTCGCGTTCGTGCTGAGAGTGCTTCTCCAGCAGCGCAGCTCTCTCGGCGCTTGAGAAATCTCTTTTTCGCCAATCGCTCTGCGACTCGCTGTCTATCTCTCATCCTGTTCTTCAGCATCTGGCAGGTACTATGCATCATTGGCTTCAACTTTTTTATTAACTTTCAGCTGGTGCCTTCGCCAGTAGAAGTGCTTGAGGCAACGGTAGAGTTTTTTACCAGTGAACCAGGCGTACATATTCGCTCTAGCATTTATCGGGTGCTAGTCGGCTTTTGCGTGGCTTCTGGGCTGGGGATTGTTTTAGGCTTATTTATTGGCTGGTTTCAGATTGTTGAAGATCTGATGATGCCTTGGTTAGAATTGCTCAGACCGATTCCAGCAGTTGCCTGGATTCCGCTGGCTATTCTCATGTTTCCGACAGCAGAGACTGGGATGATTTATATCACGTTTATCGGTGCATTTTTTCCTGTATTAATCAGTACGATTCGCGCAGTAGAAAACATTCTGCATGACATTGTGCTGATTCGAGTCGGACAGTGCCTGGGTGCCAATAAATGGTTTATTTTCAAAGATATTGTGCTGCCAGGTTCGCTGCCAGGCATTGCGAGTGGACTGACGATTGGCATGGGAAATGCCTGGTTTTGTTTAGTGACTGCTGAGATTTTGGCAGGGCGATACGGTGTGGGCTATATCACCTGGGAGTCTTATGTGACGTCGAACTATCCACCGATTGTGATGGGAATGTTGTTGATTGGCCTGATGGGCGCGATGAGTTCGTGGGCAGTAGGCCGTGGAATGCAGGCTTTGATGCCTTGGCGCGTTATTAAAAAGCAGAATGCTTAAATCACGGCCTACGCTTAGGCTGAAAGAGGTGATAGTGCTGAAAGAATTCTACGAGGGGCGATCGCAATGGTTCAAGAAACCTTACCTAAACTGAAAGTGCCTGTTGACTCTACAAAAGGTGCGGTGAACGTGGAAGGCGTGTCGATGATTTTTAGCGACCGTGGCCAAACCAATCAAGTTTTAGATTCAGTAAACTTTCAAATTAAGCCGGGTGAGCTGGCCTGTTTACTGGGGCCATCGGGCTGCGGTAAGTCGACTCTGTTGAACATTATTGCAGGCTTCATTAGACCGACATCGGGCTATGTCATGGTCGATCAGCAGCAGGTCACTAAGCCAGGGGCAGATCGAGGGTTTGTGTTTCAACAGTATTCTTTGCTGCCTTGGAAAACCACTTTTCAAAACGTAGAGCTGGGATTGAAGATCAAGGGAATTCCCAAAGCAGAGCGACAGGACATGGTGGGGGAGTATCTGAATTTGGTGGGATTAGCGAAGTATCGGAATGCTTATCCTAGCCAGCTATCTGGGGGGATGAAGCAGCGAGCGAGCATTGTCCGAGCCTTAATCAATTCGCCGTCGGTACTGCTAATGGATGAACCGTTTGCAGCGCTAGATGCGCAGACGCGGCATATGATGCAAGCGCTGCTGTTGAATGTGTGGGAAACGTTGAAAACAACAATTGTGTTCGTCACTCACGATATTGAGGAGGCGGTGTTTTTAGCCGACCGCATTTTTGTGATGGGTGTACAGCCAGGCCGAATCAAGGCTGAACTAGAGGTTTCCTTGCCCAGACCGCGCCACCTAGACGACGTTATGACATCAGAGTTCACGCAAACTAGCCGACAGGTCTTTAATTTGATTCGAGAAGAGACGCTGAAAAGTATGGAACATTAGCCGATCGTATTGATAAAAGCGTTGTAGCCTCTATGGGGATCGGGTATGGCTATAGGGAAGACAGTGCAGCTTCTAACAACTGCGGTTGAATCCAGGCTGATAGATCTAGCTCACCTATGGCCTCGTTTCCAGAAATTGTAGAGAGCTGTCGCACGTGTTCTTCTACCCAGTCGGTGCGAATTTTGGTATCAGGAAAAAACAGCCCTGAGGCATCTGAGCTGTAGTCAGCTAATGTTTTTGCAACAATTTTGGCTTCTAGCCCAACCCATTTACTGACTAGCGACAGCGCGTTTGGTGTGGTTTCGTACCAATACTGCGCCGCAATTAGCGCCTTTAGATAAGCAATTACCAGCTCAGGATGTTCATCGGCAAAGGCCTCTCTAGCAACAATGCCATGAAATGTTGGCAGTTGCTCTACATTACCTTCTATCAGACGACGAAATTTTCCTTTATGGCTAGCAATATCGTGCAGGGGTGCAAAATAAGCATAGCCATCCGCCTGATTATCGCGGGGGGTGAGTCGGTGAATGTTGAGATTGTTTATTGATGTTAGCGTTACCTCTGGCAACAGGCCCTCTTGAGAGAGCGATCGCATAATCATGCCATGAGCCGCTGAGGCAAACGGCACCGCAATGACCCGATGGCGTAAGTCATCTAGACTTGTCAGCGGAGATCGATTTGGCACAATCACTGTGTTGCCTGCACCGTCTGGATTACTGGCGACGAAGCTAACTAGCCGAGTCTTCGCTACGGGAATAGCAACAGGCCTATTGCTGTTTGTTGAATAGCTTACTGGCAATGTCCCGCTCAGCAGCAGAGGATAGTCTCCCAAAATGCCAATATCCAATTTATCGGACTGCAATCCAGCTGCAATGGGAGCCCCTGATGTAAAATCACGCCACTGAATTTGATACTCAGTGTTGCGATATCGTCCATCACGGGGCAGAAAGTGTTCTAACAGCCCTAGCTGCTGAATAATAATTCCTGCGGTGACTGTCTGAATTGTTTTATTTTGAGTGCCGATCGAAATTGTTTGTTTTTCGGGCGCATTGAGACGACGAACAGACACCCCTAGAGACTGTAGATAAACTGGTGGAGAAGAGGCCGGTGATGCTGTTGTATTATCAGAGGGGACATAACCGTAGCCTGCTCTTTTTTTCACTAGCTGAATAAGCTGCTGTAGGGGCTTTTTTGATAGCTTTTTTTTAGACTGTTTTTTAGTCTGATGCCTTTTAGGTTGGCTGCTTTTGACCTCTCGTGCTAGCTGTAGCATAAACAGTTTAAGATCTAGCGAAAATTCCTGGAGTGGAATTGCCGTCAAAACATTTGCTTTGCATTCAGTTTGAAACTGTAGGCTAGAGGCAAAGCCCAAATAGTGTCCTTGACTCAAGAACGGACTCATTAAGCTAGCAGAGTGTACAATTTCATGATTTTTAAAGTCTGAGACCTCCATCCCTAGCTCACCGAGTCTGGTGTCAAGGGCAAGCCGCTCTGGCATGGTTTTTGCAGGAAATACCCAAGCTTCTGACGTGAGGTGTCTTAAGCTTAACCAGTCTGCCTTGGCCAGTCGGTGGTCAGTGGCTACTATCAGACAATACTGAAAGCTATCAATCGCAGTAGATTCTATTTCGTCAAACGCCTTTAGATCTGTTTCAGAAAAGCCAACGTCGATCTCTCCTAGTGTCATCGCTTTATGCAGCCGCTGCGCAGACTCAAACGGCAAACACTGTACATCAACCTCTGGATACTTCTGACGATATTCAAACAAAATCTTCGGTAGCCAGCCATTGGCAACACTCACGGTGCAGCCAATTCTCAAATGGCTATATTTGCCTTGCTTAATCTCTTCGATTTCTGTAGTCAGCCGATTCTCTAGATCCAACAGGCCCGGTCCCATCTCCAACAGATAGTCACCTACTGCCGTTAGTTTGATTTTACGCCCTAACCGATGAAATAACTCTGCGCCTAGACTAGCTTCTAACGATTTTATTTTGGCACTCACCGCAGGCTGCGTCAGGTTTAGCGCGTCAGCAGCCTCGGTAAAGCTCAGATAGTGTGCAACTTCTAAAAAGACTTTGAGCTGGTAGATTTCCACAGTGCGATCGCCCGCCTTTTGGCAGCGCTTTGCTATCACAGCGCCCCCGGCAGCCCCCATTACTGATTTCTATCAGTGTATAAAAGAAATCAATCGGCAAACAGTGTGTTTAGATACCAACTCGCTGGAGACATTCTTTAACCCCTTTAAAGTAAGAGGTAGAAGCCTGAGGAATTTGTGTGAATATTCAGAATCTGAAAACAGATTTTTTGGTGATTGGGGGTGGTACGGCTGGCACCATGGCTGGCATTAAGGCCAAGCAGGCCAACCCAGACGCAGACGTATTGATTTTGGAGAAAGCAAATATTCGTCGCAGTGGTGCGATCGCAATGGGCATGGACGGCGTCAACACCGCAGTCATCCCTGGCAACTCTACGCCTGAACAGTACGTCAGAGAAATCACCATCGCCAACGACGGCATCTTAAACCAAAGATCGGTGTACCAAACCGGTCGTTGGGGCTATGAGGTTATTCAAGAACTCGAAAGCTGGGGCGTTAAGTTCCAAAAAGATCACGAAGGCAACTATGACTTAAAGCAGGTTCACCGAGTCGGCAAATATGTACTGCCCATGCCAGAGGGCAAAGACCTGAAAAAGATTCTCACTCGCCAGGTGAAACGCCACAAGGTACGTGTGACCAACCGCGTGATGGCCACCCGTGTCATGGTGAAAGATGGCCGCGCTATCGGGGCTGTTGGCTTTGATGTGCGAAAAGGCGACTTTGTTGTTATTCAGGCAAAAGCTGTTGTGCTTTGCACCGGCGCCTGTGGACGCCTCGGCCTACCTGCCTCTGGCTATCTCTATGGCACTTACGAGAACCCTACTAATGCAGGCGACGGCTATTCTATGGCCTATCACGCTGGCGCTGAACTCACCAACATCGAATGCTTTCAAATCAATCCACTCATTAAAGACTACAACGGCCCAGCCTGTGCCTATGTTGCCAGTCCTTTCGGCGCCTACACGGCTAATGCAGAAGGCAATCGGTTCATTAACTGCGACTATTGGAGCGGCCAAATGATGCTCGAAACCTGGAAAGAGCTGAACTCTGGGAAAGGGCCCGTGCACCTCAAAATGTATCATCTGGATGACGACACTATTTCTGAGATTGAGCGAGTGCTGTGGGCAAACGAGCGGCCTAGCCGAGAGCGCTTTCACGAAGGCCGAAAAGAGAACTACCGCACCCACGGGGTAGAAATGAACATTTCTGAAATTGGTCTATGTAGCGGCCACAGCGCCTCTGGCGTTTGGGTAAACGAGAAAGCAGAAACAACTGTTCCGGGCCTCTATGCCGCCGGAGATATGGCCAGCGTGCCACACAACTACATGATTGGTGCTTTTGTTTCTGGGCGGCTGTCCGGCATTAATGCCATGGAATACGTGCAAGGCGTGAAGCATATAGAGCCCGACCCAGACTTTTTGGAGGCGGAAAAAGCTCGCATTTACGCGCCGCTAAACCGGCCCGATGGCGTGCCGCATACGCAAGTAGAGTACAAGCTGCGGCGCTATGTTAATGACTATCTTCAGCCGCCCAAGTCGCCGACAAATATGGACATTGGCCTGGCCGCCTTCGAGCGCTATCACGATACCTTAGACCTAATGGGCGCACGCGACCCGCACGAGCTGATGCGCTGTATGGAAGTGCACTTCATTCGTGACTGTGCAGAGATGGCGGCGCGGGCTTCGCTATACCGGAAGGAGAGTCGTTGGGGACTGTACCACTATCGGTTGGACTACCCCGACAAGAACGATGAGGAGTGGTTCTGTCACGCGAATTTGAAGAAAGGAGAAAACGGTGAAATGGAAATGTTTAAGCGTGAGGTAGCGCCCTATATCGTGGATGTGAATCTGGATCAGGAAGTGTATGACGTGGCGGTGAGGTAAGGGACTCTCGGCTGATTCTACACAAGCGGTGATGGGGTGAGTCCGACGAGTTTACTCCCACCCGAATTTCTCTTTTCTGATTGCCTTTTTACCTCAAAATTACCCATGGCTTTAACCACCCAACGCGTTGACGTCCCTGTCATTGTCGATGAATCTAAATGTCTTGAAAAATGCACTGCCTGCATCGAAGTCTGCCCACTCGACGTATTGGTAAAAAATCCAGAAACCGGCAAAGCCTATATGAAATACGACGAATGTTGGTTCTGTCTTCCGTGTGAAAAGGAATGCCCGACCAATGCCATTACCGTCCAGATTCCATTTTTGTTGCGTTAGGGAGATTTTGTAAACATGGCCCAAGCAGATATCCGAACAGACCTTGATCCTGAGGTGGTGCAGTGGGTGGAGATGCTACAATCTCCCGACCTGAACGATCGCCTCGTCGCCGCGAAAACGCTTCAGCATCTGGGCGATGAAGACACGATTGATAACCTCATCCTGGCCCTAAAAGATGACAGCCCAAAAGTTCAAGAGATAGCTGTCATGGCGCTTTGGGAGATGGCTAACCCCGTAGCGATTCCCCCTTTGTTGGCGTGTTTGAGTTCTACGCACGAAGAGTCTGTTCGCGTAGAGGCACTTTCTGCGCTCAAAGAAATGGTGTCGCCAGATGACCTCCTGACGCTGCTGGATGCAATCCAAATCAAGGACGAAACCGTACAGCTAAACGTGCTAATTCTGCTGCGCAAAATTCATGACGCGCAGGCATTACCCTATATCGCGCCCTTCTTTGAATCGGCAAGTCCGGCGCTGCGAGAGGCGGCTGTTGTCACTTTGCGCTATCTCAATCAGGTCGTGAAGTTTGAGCCTGCTCTGACCTTGGCCACTGATGAGAGCGACGAAGTGCGGCGTTCAGCAACTCTCACTTTAGGCCACTTGAATGACGAAGCTGTTGTGCCCACCCTCTGTAGCGCGCTGATTACGGATCCTGACTGGCAGGTGAGACGCAATGCTGCTCAGGCGCTAGACCTACATGCCACCGAAAAGGCGATTCCCGCACTGACCAGCGCCCTGGCAGATGACCATTGGCAAGTGCGCAAGTTTACGGCGCGGGCGCTACAGCGAGTTGCAGATGATACGGCGATTCCTTGCTTGGTAAAAGCCTTGTCTGATGAGTATTCGGACGTACGACGAGACGCGGCGATCGCACTCGGAAACCTGGGCAATCCAGACGTAATCTCAGCGCTAAAACAAACCCTCGACGACCCTGATCGCGACGTTCAGATCTTCTCTGGCCGGGCCATCCAAAAAATTCAGGACAAGCTGGCGGAAACCACGAATGCCTAATCACAGCTCTCCTTTCATTCGTCAGTCCTTTAACGAAAGCGATCGCCCGCCGGAATCCAACCTTGCAGCTGCGGCACGAAAGCAAGCTGCGATCGCCTGTCTCAAGCAAGTCATAGAACCCAGCCTAAACAACAACATTGTTGAACTAGGCATGGTGCGCAACCTGCGCGTTGTGGATAACTACGTATACTTTAGGCTATACATCGGTACCCATCAGCACGGATTAAAAGATCAAGCACAGCTAGCGCTCGGCGATTTGGGCTGGTGTGAAAAGGCTTACATTGAGCTGTGTAGCATTCCTGGCGTGCGGACAACCCTAGCAGTCTCTAGTGGGAAAGGCGGCGTGGGGAAATCTACGACAGCTATCAACCTAGCCGCAGCGCTTGCCAAATCTGGTGCCAAGGTAGGTGTGCTAGATGCTGATATTTACGGACCTAACGTGCCGCAGATGTTGGGGTTATCTCAAGCCGATGTGGAGATTGTAAAAACGGCTGAAGGCGATCGGTTTAAGCCGTTAGAAGCCCATGGCATTAAGGTGATGTCTGTCGGGCTGTTGGCAGCGCCCGATCATCCACTGGCATGGCGAGGGCCCGTGCTCCACAAAATTATCACTCAGTTTATTCAGGAGGTGGACTGGGGAGAGCTAGATTATCTTCTCATTGACCTGCCGCCAGGGACTGGTGATGCACAAATTACGATTATTCAAGAGAGTCCGATTTGTGGAGTAGTGATGGTCACAACGCCGCAACAGGTGGCTGTTTCGGACGTGCGGCGAAGTATTCATATGTTCCGACAGGTGGGTGTGCCGGTGCTGGGCCTAGTGGAGAATATGAGCTATTTAATCTGTGGGTGCTGTGGCGATCGCACTTCAATTTTCGGTACGGGTGGCGGTGAGCAAATGGCCGCAGAGCTATCTGTGCCGCTGCTGGGTAAAGTGCCGATTGATCCTAAGATTTGTGCGGGAGGCGATTTGGGACAGCCTTTGCCATTGGCCGATGAGAACGCGCCCTTGTCGAAAGTATTTGAGGCGATCGCACTTGGCCTAAACAACACTTTTTCACCTAGTCTTATTGCTCGTCCTACTACTGTTAGCACGCCATCGATATGAGACAACTGGGCATAAGAAAACTGGGCATGAAAAAACTGAGAAATCTGGGCGTTCCACTGACTGTCTCTAGCTTGCAGCAGCAATACAGAGCGGGTGAACTTTCTCCTCAAACTGTTGTTGAAGCACTAATTGCTGAGCTAAAGGTTCGAGGAGACGACGGCATTTGGATATACAGGCTGCCAGAAGATGATTTGCGATCGCGTGCCCGCGCTTTAGAGAAAGCTGCTGAAGAAAAAACCACGGGTCAAACGCACCCTCTCTGGGGTATTCCCTTTAGCATTAAAGACTGCATCGACGTCGCCGGACTGCCGACATCGGCCGGTTCTCCTGGCTTTGTTTATACCGCTACTCACACCAACCCGGTTGTTCAAAACTTATTGGATGCGGGCGCTATTCTAATCGGCAAAACCAATCTTGATCAGTTTGCTACAGGGCTCGTCGGCATTCGTACTGGCTACACGGTGCCTCATAATGCCTTCTCTAAATCTCATATTCCTGGTGGATCGAGTTCTGGTTCGGCTCTATCTGTTGCGGTTGGGCTAGTTTCTTTTGCCTTAGGGACCGATACAGGCGGCTCGGGCCGGGTACCTGCTGGATTTAACAATATTGTTGGTCTTAAGCCTACGAAGGGACTTTTGAGTACGGCTCATACGGTTGAAGCCTGTAAAACATTGGACTGCATTTCTATTTTTGCTTTGACTGCTGAGGACACTCAGACTATTTTTGAAACGGCCCAAAGCTACGATCCGACCCATCCCTTCTCTCGTCCGATGAGTGAGCCGCCACCTCGGCTAGGCACCTATCAGCCCAAGCAGGCTTTCCGATTTGGGGTACCACAGCCAGCGCAGCGAGAGTTCTTTGGAAATATGGACGTGGAGGGGCTATATGAGCGGGCGATCGCAACTCTAATCGAAATGAGCGGGATCTGCCAGGAAATTGACTATGGCCCCTTTTTAAAAGCCAACGAGCTGTTGTTCAACGGGCCTTGGGTAGCAGAGCGCTATGCTTCTGTCGGTAGCTTTATTGAAGCCGCACCAGAGTCTGTGTTCCCAACGACCTATGAGATTCTCTCCAAGGCTGGAAAAATCACGGCTGTCGAAGCCTTTGAAGGGCTTTACGCTGTCGAAGTGCTAAAGCGAAAGAGTCAGCCGCTGTGGGATGAGATTGATTTTTTGGTAGTGCCAACGACAGGCACGATTTATCGGATTGATGAGGTGGAGGCGGAGCCGCTGAGGCTGAATGCGAATTTGGGATATTATACAAACTTTGTAAATTTGCTGGATTTGTGTGCGATCGCCCTTCCAAACGGCTTTCAGACCAACGGCCTTCCCTCGGGGATTACTTTGATTGCGCCACCCCACAGTGAATCGTATTTGACTAAACTGGGGATGGCTTTTCGTGCCAATCATAGAGGTAGCGCTGAATATCGCTTAGGCGCAACTGCCTTTGCACTGACGCTCTGAAAGCCAGCCTCTACAAGCCAACTTCTAAAAACCAACTTCTAAAAATTAGACAGTGTTCAACGATTTAGCAACTGTAGTTTTGTAACTGTGGTTTTATGTATGTAGGCGCTATCTCACATGTAGTATGTTACGCAATCTGCCTGCTTACGATTCTGTTCTTCGTACCACGTGGCACATCGTCGCTGTCGCTGACGATATTAAGCAAGATCAACCTCTTCAGGCTCATTTACTAGGTGAAACCATTGCACTCTGGCGAGCAGAGGAAAAGATAGTCGCGGTTCAAGACCGCTGTCCTCATCGGGGCGTTTCTCTTTCTGCGGGAAACGTCAAAAACAATAGCGAGCTTGTTTGCCCCTATCATGCGATGGCTTTTGACTCGCACGGTCAGTGCCTACGAATACCAGCAGATCCAAAGATTAAGATATTCCCTCAGGCAGCAAATCTGCACACCTATCCAGTAAAAGAGAAGTATGGATTCGTGTGGGTTGCTTTGCAGCCTCCCGATCAAGACATTCCAGATTTTGCGGAGTGGAAGAAAGCAGATGCCAATTCGTTTCACTGCGGCCCCTATCTAATCAAAACGAGCGCGCCGCGTATTTTAGAAAACTTTGTTGATATTGCTCACTTTCCATTTACTCACAGCGGGCTGCTAGGAGATCCAAATTTTCCAGAAGTCTTTGACTATAGGCTAGCTGTAGAAGCAGGCGAGATCGTAGCGAGCGATATCCATTTTTATCAGCCTAACCCAGAAGGCACCGGAGAAGCGAAGTCAGTATCTTACGTTTACAAGATTGTGCGACCGCTGGTAGCGCACTTTCGCAAGGGAGAGAATGCCGACCAACAGTTTTCTATTTTTATGGCTGTTACACCCGTTAAAGAAACGCAGAGTGTTGCCTGGCTAGGCGTTTGCCGTAACTATTCAGCTGAAGTGTCAAACGATGAGCTACGCCGCTTTCAAAATGACGTCATGGCTCAAGATATTCCGATGGTGGAATCGCAACGGCCTCAAAAGCTGCCCCTAGATTTGCAGCAAGAGTTTCATTTCCCCTGCGATAAAATGTCGATTGCTTACCGACAGTGGCTGAAGCAACTTGGGGTTCAGTTTGGCACATGCTAATTGATGTGACCAGATGTAGTCATTGTGTCGGTGTGCATCGGTTAACTCGCTCTATAATCTATAGCGTTAAAATCTATAGCGTTAAGCCTGTAGGAGACCTGTACTGATGAGTAGAGAAGTCATCATTCCCGAAGGGATGGAAATCTTATACGAAAAATATCACTATTGCCCAGGTATTAAGGTCGGCAATACCCTGTATATTTCTGGGCAGGTAGGGCGAGACGACAATTTACAGATTGTAGAGGGCATAGAGGCTCAATTTGTTCAGGCTTTTGAGAATGTCAAAAAGGTGCTGTCGGCTGCTGGGGCGACATTCGATGATGTGGTCGAGATGATTACCTACCACGTCACCGATGGCACCAGCTCATCTCAACAACCCGTGACGATTCCTCATTTACCGCTGTTTATTCAGGTTAAAGATCGCTACTTTGTCGATCAGTTTCCAACCTGGACAGGTATCGGCGTGACAGGCTTATCAACAGCTGGACTGATTGTGGAAATCAAATGTACAGCAGTTTTAGAAGGTTAAGAGCTGAGATTTGTGAGGCGCTAATAGATGAGACCTTGCTAGATGAGACCTTGCTAGATGAGACATTGATAAATAGAACCTTTATTCTTCACCGTTCAAAAAATCCATCACCACTGCCGAGACGTCTTCTGGGATTTGGTTCATCATGCAAATGGTACCTGTTTCAAACTCAATCACTTTACCGTGGGGAATCACTTTTGCAACAAGATGGCGATCTTCTGCTTTGGCTAAGCCCAGTCGCTCAAACTCTTGTACGTCATCTAGACCCCACAATATAAGGGTCGGGCAATCGATTAAACGCCATCTCTCTTCGGCGCCCATACAGTAGTTGCCTACTGCCCACACGGCATACAGGGGATGACCAAAACATTTCAGGTCATCTAAAACCCAACGGTGGTTAAGCTTTGCAGACCCTACATACCTCGAACGCGCCTGCCATCTTTCTATCAGGTGAGAGCCGTCTTCTTTAATGTTGAACCCTTTGTCAAATAGCTCAGAGAGTCTGGCTTTTCCCATTTCTCCAAAGGCAGGCGCGTTCGATAAAATCAATTTATCGACGCGATCGCTATACCTCACAGCCACCTCTCCGGCGATAAAAGCACCGGTATGGTTGCCCAAAATGCTAATCTTCTCGATGCCCAGTCCATCTAAAAGCGCAATTACCGTTTTGGCATAGTCTTCAATGGTATACATTCGAGCGGGCTTATCAGAATCGCCAAAACCCAGCATATCCATCGCTAAGACCTGTCTGTGCTGGGCCAGCATAGGCATTAGCTCGCGGTACTCATCACCACTGCGAGGATTCATATGCATTAACAGCAGCGGCTCACCTGTTCCCCCAAAGCGGTATAAAATCTGGCCATCTTCCGTATCTAAAAAAGCTCTCTTAATGGTTTGGTCTGCCATACATTACACCCACGGTAAATGTTCTCAAAAACAGTCTCTCATTTCACACGTTGTTCTTTGATGAGCGTTCGTTGATAAATTTCACCCTGCTTAAACCAGTGCCAGGTTCTGCCTCGATGGTTGTTGCAATCACTAATATGAATCATTTCATACACATAGGCATCGGGAATATCTTTATAAGCGAACTTTAATATCACAATATGATTGTCTGCCTCCCAGGCCCTACCTTCAATGCGCTCAGTATCGAACCAAAGGCTTCGATCTCTATACTCTCCAGGGAACTGATACTCTTCTACTTTCTCTTCGCTTCCTTTTTCGGCAGACCAGGTATAGCGATTCGTTTGATAGTAGGGATAGGCTTTCCCTTGAGGAAATTGACAGGTAATGTAGGATTGATGCTTGTCTAGCACTATTCCTACATTATCTACAGTGGTATACGTACCGGCCCACTGGCCTTCGTGACGAAACAGAACAGGCATGGCTTCTTGAATAGTAGACATGGATTGTTTCTCCTTTAGTATCAATAAGCTAGTATCAATAAGCGTTTCTAAAACCACCACGGGTCGGGAGCCAAATTGGTTTTGGTTAAAAAGACTTTTTTACGCATAAATCTTTTTAGCGCGGCAGGCCCCATGCGCGAACCGCCTAGACCAGAGGCTCTAAAGGCATTTTTCTCTCCTTCGTGAATCAGGGCTGTTAACCCGGCGTCGTTGATGCTAATGGCCCCCGCATCAATCTGTTGCCCAACGGTCTGTGCTTCGGCGACAGTCCCCGCAAAGACAGCGCCACTGAGACCATAAACTGTATCGTTTGCTAAGGTAACTGCCTCTTCTGGGGTGGTAAAGGGCATCACAGGCATAATTGGTCCGAAGGTCTCTTCAGTCATAATTTTCATAGTGTGATTCACTTGCGTGAGCACTGTAGGACGACACCATTGTCCGCCACCGAGTGTTTCAACCTGGCCGCCACAGTGAATCTTTGCGCCTTTGGCGATCGCATCTTCCAAATGCTCAGTAATTAAACCCGCCTGTTGCGTGAAAATAATCGGGCCGATTTGGCCGCTGTTCGGCTCAGGATAAGCCAGCTTGAGCTGTTTCGCCTTCTGCGCAAGCGTTTCTACAAACGGTTGGTAAATACGCTCGGCTACATAAATACGCTCAATAGATAGGCAAGACTGGCCTGCGTTGACCATCGAGCCCCACAGGAGTGACGTTGTTGTCAGGTCCAAATCAGCAGATGCCAGCACGATGGCCGGGTCTTTTCCACCCAATTCTAAGAAGGCTGGAATCATGTTGTTGGCGGCTGCCTGCGCGACGCATTTGCCTGTGGCAACACTGCCGGTAAAACAGACCAGATCAATCGCATCAACCACAGCTGCGCCCGTGTCTTTGGCCCCTGGAAGGTAGGTGAGGATGGTTTGAAGATCAGGAACAGCGGCGATCGCATCCATTAGTGGCTCTATAAAACGCGGCGTAATCTCACTGGGTTTTACGACCACCGCACAGCCTGCTAGCAGTGCTGGAATCGTATCTATGGTGGATAACAATAGTGGAAAGTTCCAGGGACTAATGACACCTACAAGAGGGTAGGGAACAGACTGCGATTGGATGTCGATAAAGGGAATAGCAGCTGTTTTTGGATTGGCCTCAGCGAGCAGCTCAGAGGCCAATCGACACCAGCGATCAATCCCTGAAAGCACAGAATCCACTTCTAGAACAGATTCGGAAACTCTGCCAGTGTCAGTCGTGAGGGCCGCAACCAGCGCTGTCTTGCGCTCAAGGAGGGCTTGTTTCCAAGCTTGTAATACGTCGATGCGATGGGTAACGCCTTTGGCCTGCCACGTGGGTTGATGTTGTCGGAGGCGATCGCACGTCACCGACAGCTGCTCTGGGGTAGGCGCCAGAATCTGATAGTCAAACTCTCCTGAGCGCGGATTGCGAACGGGAATAGGCTTAGAACGAGGGCTCGTGCTGGGACAAGGCTGGTTTATCTTAGACTGGTTCATCTCAAATCATCCCCCGTTCGGCTAAGCGCTCAATCGTGCTTTTTTGGGCTTGGGCGAAGTGGCTACGTTCTACCGGACCCTGCGTCATAGCATTTGCCGGATAAATGGAGGCCGTTTGATAGAGCTGAGCATAGGCATCTAGCCGTTGACGAGAGAGTAAATTTTTGATTCCCCCTCGGCGGCGATAGCGACGTAGTGCGGCGATGTCAATTTCAGCAAAGGCGGCCATGCTTTCTCCGGCACCGATTTCAGTCAACACCCGCCCCTGGTAGTCAATGATTTTTGATCCGCCGTCTACGGAAGCTTCTAGGATAGGCGTATTCGCAATCCCTGCTGTATTCGCTGACACCACGTAGGCCATGTTTTCTACGGCCCGTGATAGCTTAGCGGCTTCCTTAGGCGATCGCGCATCTCCGTACACCTCAGAGGTCGAATGTAGAAAAATCTCAGCGCCTCGCAGCGTCATACAGCGAGCGACTTCTGGAAACAGAATCTCATCTGAGGCGATCGCAGCCAAATTCCCGATGTCCGTTTTCGCCACCGGAAAAATACCCTCAATCCCATACTGGTCCAAATACGGCTCCCACACGTCATGAGGGGTCGGGGCAAACATAGAGTTTAAACGGCGATAGCGTAAAATTAACGACCCGGACGGATCTATAACAAAGCAGGTTTGAAAATAGAGATCGGGAAAATGTGGGTCGAGTTCGTAGGCATTGCCTGCTAGGAAAATCTTTTGCTGCTGGGCAATCTCTCCTAGCGCCTCATAAATTGGATCGTACATGGCTAAGCAAGCCTTCTCGGCCCAGGCAGAAAGAGACTCTTTTAGAGGAAAGCCCGTGAGCCAATATTCGGGTAACACGACTAATCGGCAGTCTGTACCGATGAAAGCTTTGGCAGCGGCAATCTGGGGGCCCAAGGCGTTGATAGCCGCTTGCATGATGGTGCGGGCTGTGGTGCGATCGCTCGCCCGGTTAACCGCCTGACATTTCACCTGCAAAGCTAAGGCCGAGAAAGCGTCAATCGTCGAAAGAGAAGGATCCATCTGGGTGCACCTGACAGAGTATGCGGCTCAACTGATATTATCATTGGTTTTCATTCTCTCTTCAAACGTCAATTTATTGACTATGCAAACGGCTGTTGAGAGCAGGAGAATTAGTGTGTAATACCTGCTCAATAACATCAGCAGCATAGTTCACGCCCCCTGCCTCCTGAATAGCCGAACATAGTTTTTCTGCATTATCTCGATAAGTGTTATCTTCAAATACCCGCTCAATTGCCATCTTTAATTTAGAAACATTCAGCTTTTTAAGTAGGACAACTTCTCCAGCACCCGCTCGCGCCACCCTAGCAGCCATTCCCGGTTGATCGGTGGTAATAGGAATAGCAACCATAGGGACTCCACTGCTTAAACAACTTACTGCGGTGCTACCGGCATGGGTGATGACTAATTTAGACCGGTTAATAAGTTGTTGGTGAGGTGGAAACGGAACGACAAGCGGGTTGCCTGGAAAATTAGCCTTCGATAGATCTGCGTTGGGATTTCCTAAAGAAATGACTAGCTGTGCATCTATACCCAGGCAAGCTTCTGCAATGCAATGAAAGATGTCCCAATTGTGGCTTTGCAATGTTCCTAGAGAGGCATATATTAACGGTTTATCATTTAGGTCTTCAAAAGAGAACGCTTGCCTATCTAAAGATACAGGCTCTATGTTTGAGGGGTTTTTGAGAGGCCCCGTATAGTGAAACCAAGGGACAATATCTTCTCGGGGAAAGTCGAGCTCTTGAGGTAACTGAGCCATTTGGGCGAGCGGCGAGTAGAAATCATTTCGATTGTTGTGAGGCGGTAGGCCCCATTCTTTTCGCTGCTGAACTAAAACATCCCACATAGATTGAGTCAGATAATTGATTAGCATATTTCCCAACTGATTTCGTAGCCTGGCCCACCAGATATTTTGATATCTCCAAGGCGTGAAATAAGGCGGAATACCGGGTTCTCTATTAATCGGTAATGCATTGCAAATTGTAATAAAAGGCAGGTTTAGATGGTCTGCAATTGTTCCTCCACTGGTGGTCACTTGATCGACAAGAAGCAGATCAACGCCAGCATCGCGAATAGCCTGTGGCGCATCACGAAACAACATCTCCGCTTCCTTTTCAAAAAACTGGATAGCAAATTTCAAGCCTTCTAAGCCAGTTAATTGTCCTAGCTGAGCATACATCTTTTCTATGCTACCAGGCGGAAAATCGCTAGCCCCAATTTCATAAAACTCCAAGGGAGACTGAGAAATTTTCTCTTTTACTTCTGGAACACCAAATAAGGTAACTTTATGCTTACGGTAAAGTAACGCAGCTCCCAAATTACACATGGGATTTAGATGACCGATCGCGCCAGGACACAGAATACCAATATGAGCCATTTTGTTAGCATTTAAGAGAGGTCATCACTCAGTATATAGTCAGTTTCTTTCTGGATAGTTAGTCTTCACGGTCTATCAGCCAGCCTTGAGCAGCGGATTATCAAGCAGCGCGTCGCTTATCGTTACCCGGTCGCGCCCCTGTTGCTTAGAAACGTACAGCGCGGCATCTGCTGCGGCTACAAGTTCTACAAAGAAATGGCCTTGTTCTGGTATCACGCTGGCTACCCCAATACTGGGCGTAATAATCTTGTCAGCCAATTTTGATGCATTGTGAACAATATTCAGCGCCCGTATATTTGCTCTCAGCTGACGGGCAATTTTTGCAGCCGCATTTAATGTCGTGCCCGGCAAAATTACAGCAAACTCTTCGCCGCCGTATCGAGCAACAGTATCGGCAGAACGACACATGCGATCTTGCAACACCTGCGCCACCTGCTTAAGGCAAAAATCTCCTGACAGGTGACCATAGGTATCATTATACAGCTTAAAAAAATCAATATCCAACATAATCAAAGACAGTGCCGAGCGCTGACGCATGGCCTCTCCCCAAGCCAGTCGGGCTCGCTCCTCGAACCGGCGACGATTAGCAATTTGGGTAAGTTCGTCTATGTTAGCCAGCACTCTGAGCTGTTCATTTTCTG
>ERZ1740058.748-NODE-748-length-21309-cov-7.246824_pt1 | contig 21309 bp, 10 predicted proteins | sample MGYA00581745_ERZ1740058 | MGnify/ENA primary metagenome ERZ1740058 (study PRJEB43018, sample SAMN04849742) | marine metagenome | isolation source: floating plastic debris | place: Pacific Ocean | collected 2008-08-30 | study: EMG produced TPA metagenomics assembly... | reverse complement strand
AACTTAAAAACTAAGAATCGCTAGAAAAGAAAGAATCGTTGCAACAAAGCTGTTTTTAATTAAAAGTGATGTCCCCTTACAAGAGCTTTTGTTGTCTGAATCATTTGATGAGTTAATAATATACATCAAAGACAACAAAGATCACTTGATTGAAGATTTTAGCGCAAATGATATTCAGTTGAGAGACGGGATGCTGATTGATGATGTTACAAAACTTTTAAAAAAGGCTTGGGACACAGGTGAACCACCAGGACAGTTTACTGTTATAGATAAACATATAGTTCATAAAAAAGAGTTAGACTCAGAATACGATTTATCAACTTTAGTTAATAAAATAAATGATGGAAATTGTATTTTAATACTTGGGCCGTATTTCACTTCTTTAGGTATTGATAATACTGAGGTCATTGCACACAAACTTGCTAAAGAATTATATAGCGAGTTATCCGAAAAAAGAGATATTGACTTAAATAATTTGCATCAGGTTGCCCAGCGATATGTTTTCGATAATAATAATGATGTGGATGCATTGAAGGTAAAAGCAAGGGAGTTTATTCAAGAGCACGTAAAAGCATACAAAGAGAGAGAAGAAAGTAAAATAATTAATGAACCTAAAAATAAAGAGAACAATATTTATATACAGCTAACATCACTGCCGTTTAAGCTAGTGATAAGTTCTTGTTATGATGATTTAATTTCATGGGGTTTTGAACAAAACGGAAAAGTCTGTAGCGATAAGTATCATCGGTTCAATGACTATAATGATAAGATAAAAGGAGATACTGCTGGCACGCAAAAATTTCCGATGATATATTGTCTTTATGGCTCTTATCAAGATGAAAATTATAAATCGTTAGTTCTAACTGAGCAAGAAAGGATAGACTTTTTAATCGGATTGCAAACCGTAAAGAACAAGTTACCTGATGCAATTACTAGAGAGTTAAAGGATAAACGAAATATTTTGTTGTTTCTTGGGTTTGATTTCAATCAATGGCATCTAAGGTATTTACTTCGCCTAATTGAAATCGAGCGCGAAGGTAGTAGAAATTTGGCATTTCATAGTCCAATCCCTAACGATGTGTCTACTTTAGTATTCTATCAAAAAGGTCTCACACTGGATTTTTATGATGCATCCACTAGTAAATTTATTCGTGAGTTACATTCAAAATATAAAGAACTAGCAAACGATGATCTACCAGTCGATGCACCCAAAGTTTTTATTAGTTATTGCCGTGAGGACAAAGAACTAGCTGACGAATTAAACGAAGATTTTAAAAAACAAACAATTAGAGGTTGGGTAGATAGGAATGATTTGCCACCCGGAGCTGGCTTCAATCCCGTGATTGAGGAGAGTATATCTTCCAAATGTGATTACTTTGTTAGCATTCGTACTATTCATTATAATCCCGAAGAGAAAGAAAGATATGCTGTTAAAGAAAATTCTATTGCAAGGGAGCGTTGGAAAAGAGAATATGAGATGAGTGGTAAACCATTCTTCTTTGTCATCAACGAAGGTTGCGAATATAAGGATCCAGATATTAATGAAATTAGGTACGAAGATGGACCAATAGCCAATCTCATTCACGAAATCAAAACTGATTGGAGGCAGAGGCTAATTGAGAGGCAAGAAATATCAGCCGAGAGGCAAGAAATGTCAATAGAGAGGCAAAAAATGTCAATTGAAAGGCAAAGAGCATTGATAAAATAGATTCTACAATGAATGCACAATATAGATACCCTGGTATTCGCTCATTTAAAGATGAAAACCTAGATCGATCTTTGTTTTTTGGAAGAACAGAGGATACTAGTGAGCTTCTCAATAAAGTACTAGCAGAAAAATTGGTAGTGCTCTATGGAAAATCTGGGGTTGGAAAATCATCATTACTCCAGGCGAGTCTAAGCGAGAAGCTAAGGAGAAATAATTGTATCCCATTATTCATCAGATTCCATGATTATAAAATAGACCCCTCAACGAGATTACTCGATGAAGTCACACGATTGCACAGTGAGTATATTCGTGATGTTCCTAAAGACTTGAGGGATTATTGTGTGACAGGTACAAGAAAATACAAAAGCTACGAAAGCGAGAAAAATGCCGAAGATAATACAAAGAAACAAGTCTGGGATTTTTGGTTGTTTTTTAAAACAATCGAGTTTTGGAAGAAGGGGCATATTAGCCGATTGGAAAACTTTTACCAAGAAAGTATTTTATTAACCCCTGTACTGATTCTTGATCAATTCGAAGAGGTATTTCGCCACCACGATAATTTTAATAAAAAAGAATTCTTTAAAAACATTAGCTTAATAACTAACAAGCTTTACTATTCGGTATCAGCCGAAAAGCGAGATTTATTAACTTATAATAGGTTTAGCACATCAGAAACTAAGAGCATTGGTTATGAGACATTCAATCAAAGAAGCCCTAATGTTAAAGTGCTTATAAGTATTCGGGGAGACTACTTAGGATTGTTAGAAGAAGTAGCCGATGAAATACCGGATATCTTTGTAAATTACTTCAGACTGAAACCTCTGACGGCAGATAAATCTACTGAAAGCATTACTCGACCTGGTGAGGTATCGCATTCTAGTTTAAGAACTCGCCCTTTTTCTTACAATAATGATGCAGTAACCCTTATCAATAATTTCCTGTTGTCTAATTCTAATAGTTTGTCTGGCGGAATTAATACCAATGAGTTACAGCTATTATGTCATCACATTGAGAAAAATATTGTCTTAAAAAAACAGAAAGAGAAACCTGGATGCCGAATTACTATTAGTGAAGAAAATTTAGGAGGTAAATCTGGGTTGTCTAGAATATTAAAAAATTATATAGCTAGTTGTATAAGTAAATATACTTTCTTTACTCAATGGAGGATACATAGGACTCTAAAAACTAACTTTATTGGTAAGGATGGGAAGACTCGTAATCCAATGACTAGAGATCAGATAGGGTTGAAGGATAAATATTTGGATGAGCTAGAAAATAACAGAATATTAAGAAACTATGGCGATAAGGGAGAATTATATGAGATTACTCACGACACATTAGTTCAGCCTATACTGAAAGCGGCTCACGATCAGACTAAAAGATTCTGGAAGAAGTTAGAACTTTTTTCTCTATTTGTATTAGGCATAATTGCGTTGGTCCTCTTTTTTAATAAAGATTATTTATCAAGTAGCTGGAATAATAATTTAGCAAATAAAGCCCAAGCTAAAGGAGATTTCACGGATGCTAAGAGAAAATACATGATTTCCTTAGAGCGCAACCCTAAAAATTTTGAGTCATACTACGAATACCAGAATTTACTTGTTCTTGAAGAAGACTATATTGAAGCGATTGAAATGTTCAAAATGGCTATCAATAATTTCGATTCTTTGTCTATTTTATCAAAAGATAATAGTGCAGAGTTTATCTATAATACTTTTGATTCGTATTTAGGAGATTATAAAGATAGTAAAGAAGATTCGCTCCGAAATGAAGCGTATGATTTTCATCAATTCTATGCTAGAAACGTAGACTCTGAAAAAGTTGACGTTGAGAACGGATTATATGCGCTTATTGGGAATAAGATGGCTCAGTTGTTAATTGAGGGTGGTTTCATTGACGAATCAACCTCTATATACGAGGAACTTATACATAGCAAAAAAATCCAGAGCAGCCTTATTAATAGAAACTTTTCAAGATTGTTATACGATAAGGTCGTAAATAGAGGTCTTGAAAGACAAGAGCAGGACAATTTATTGGCACAATTAAACTCTTTAGATTCAAACGTTTATTCTTCTCTTTCTAAAATTATCATAGAAGAGAAAAGAGGAGTAAATAGTAATAATTTGATTGGTAAATACAAACAGTTGCAAACAGAGGATTCTTATAGTAAAAAGGAAAAAAGTTTAGTTTACTACCATTATGGGAAGCTCTTAGAAAAAATGGATAGGATTTCTGAAGCAGTCAATAAGTTAGATACTGCAAGAATCTTAAACTCAGAAGACGAAAATATTTTGATTGCACACACGGACTTGGATAATTTGCACAAAGCTATTTATAATGTAGATAGCACTACGACTCAAAATATAAAAAGTATCCCTCATACTGATCTCAGAACTATATTCTTATGGTACATTGAAAGAGGTAGATTTGATAGAGTAGATGATTATCTTAAGTTGCTAAAAACTAAGTATATAAGTAACCAGAGTAGTAGCTACAAAGAAATAATATTAGATCTATACTACGACTACATCGGGGAAAAATCAGTATTTGAAGGGCATTTTAGCAAGGCTATAAAGTATTATGAACAGATAGAGTCAATATCATACTACAGCTTAGGTAATTTAGCTTGGTGCTATTACAGCTTAGCTATAGCTGAAAAAAGTATTAACCAGGAGCACTTAAGAGAGTCTATTGAAATTAGCTACAAAGCACTGGAGCTTGGTGGAGATTATTACTGGGTTATGGGAAATCTAGCTTTGGCTTATCTACATAATACATCTTACAATCTGGATTCGGTTAGAAAAATGTACCGCAAAATCTATGATCTCCTTCGCTGTGATTGTGGTAAAGAGATCAGAAGCTATAGTTACAATAAACCTCAAATCTTGCAAAAACGGGCTATAGAAGATGTTGAAAATGTAATAGGTAAAGAATACTATCAAGGAGAGATTAAAAATAGGGTAGATACAGTATTGGCAGATCTCAAAGGTTGGGAAGAGAACCTTCAAGAAGCAATGAAACAAACAACGAGCTTAAATAAGTCAGATTCTAAGTCCTGTTGTACTGAGTGTAATGTGAAACCAGATTATTGTTTAAGCGACGATTAGTAATACTTTAAAACTTTCAAACCATAAAGTGCCTTCGTAAAATTTTTAGCGAAGGTATAATAATATGCTTATTTAATATCCTCTCTCATGTCCGTCCAAAAAGTTGCTTTCCGAGGTGAGAAACAAACTGTTTCTACTGAGAAAAATTTAAACGAAGATAAAACCGAACTAAAAGAGTCTTACCGCATTGGAGTTAGTATGCGGGGAGGAGGTAGTGATCATACGGTTGACCTTAATCAGGACGATCTGGTTGAATTGGTTTTTGAGGATGACACCGTTTGGTATAGTAATGCCGATCATTTGGAAGAACTGTTTCCAGAAGCGGCTCAGCAGCGGGGCTCCTCTACCGAAGCATTTAAGTTACCCAGCACCCTACAATCTGATGAGGCTGAGCGAGGCATCGTAGGAGATATTGCCCTAAAAGTGCTGAATATCTTTGTTAAAAAACAGGTGCAAGGTAAAGTTCATGAACTGGCTAAAGAGTTGGAGAAAAAACAGTTAGAGGGTTTCAGTGGTCTGTACCAGTTGAATCGGAATTTCAGTTTGCAAAAATTTGAACCACAGAATACCTCCCAACCGTATCTGTTATTCCTTCACGGAACCTCTTCTTCCACGTTGGAATCTTTCGGCGGCTTAATCAATAGTGATGTGTGGAGTACGATTGAAAAAACCTACGGTACCCGAATACTTGCGCTCCAACACGAAACCCTTACCAAGAGCCCTCTACAGAACGCGGTGGAGTTGATAAAGGCGCTGTTTAGTGACGAAAAAACGCAACAGATAGAGCTTCATATTATCAGTCATTCTCGGGGTGGACTAATCGGTGATATTCTCTCCCGGTTCAGCAACAGTGGCAACGACCGCCATCAAGGTTTTGATAAGAACGAAATCAAGTATCTCAATGAGACAAAGCGGCAAACTGATATTGGTTGTATTAAGGAGCTACAGAAGTTGCTCGCTAATAAGAAGTTAACCGTAAGTAAATTCATCCGGGTTGCCTGCCCGGCTAGCGGAACCATACTAGCCTCGAAACGGATAGACAAATTACTTAATATCACTATGAATCTCGTTGGGTATGGTACCGGAGTTGGCGCAAATCCGCTTTACGCTAGCTTTAAGAACTTAATAGCCGCAGTTATTGATAGTAAAAATGAGGTTGACGTACTTCCAGGTTTGGAGGCCATGAATCCTAAGTCTCCGTTTATTAAAGCACTCAATAGCCCAGGTACTGAAGTGACGATAGAAAGCCCAGTACAGGTTATATCAGGAAATTGCACCATCAAACCTGAGCTACGAGCATTACTGGTCATTGCTAGCAAATTATTCTATCTGGAAGATAACGATTTGGTAGTGAATACCCACGCCATGTACCAGGGCGCCAAGCGAGCAAAAGGGCAGGTTCACTACTTTCTCGATGAAGAAGGAATGGTAGACCATTTTCACTACTTTAAAAACCCAAGTACCCAAAAAGTCATCAGAAACGCTTTATTGGCAAAGGGGAATGGGGTATCACCCGACTTCAGTTTCATTCAGCAAGAGTTACTCAAAAGAGGAGGACGTCAGGCAGCATTAGGCTTTGAAGGAGGAGTTTTATATAAAAATAAGGTGACTGGTAAAAAGCCCATTGTTGTGTTGCTCCCCGGAATTATGGGATCTAATCTATCAAAAAAAGGTACGAAACTATGGATAAATTATAAACGGTTCATCACGGGAAAACTACCATCCCTAAAAATTGACGAAAAAGAAGTGGAGGCTTTATCAATTGTAAAAACTTCGTATTGGCAGTTAGAAGATCATTTATCTAGTGAGTATGATGTCGTTACCTTCCCTTTTGATTGGCGAAAGAAACTTACCGATAGTACCCAATCATTTGAAGATAAGATCAAAGAACTATTAGCTGTTAAGCAACCCATTAAGATCGTAGCCCATTCTATGGGAGGAGTGTTAGTCAGGGATTTCATCATTCAACACCCTAAAACCTGGCAGCAGCTAAATCAGTCCAGTGGCTTCAAATTGTTGTTTTTGGGTGTGCCTTTGGGTGGTTCCTTCAGAATTCCGGCTTTTTTGTTTGGTCAAGACTCGATCATTGATAAGTTAGATAGGATTGACATTTTTCATACTAAAAAAAAGTTACTCGGGGTCTTTTGTAAATTCCCTGGTATACTTAGTTTACTTCCTCTCTCTGATCCGGATGATGATTTTGGAAGCATCTCTACCTGGGAAAAAATGGGTGATCCTTTAGGAAAGGAATGGCCCCTTCCTATTAAAAAAGATCTAGAAGAGTTTGCTAAACATCGCGATAAAGTATTAGCCCAGGAGGATAAAATTGATTATTCCAATATGGTGTATATCGCCGGTAAAGACAAAGCCACTCCTTGTGGCTATCGGATAGATCAAACCAATGCGGGGAAGGAGCTAGAATTCTTGTACACTGGGGAAGGTGACCAAAGCGTAACTTGGGAAAGTGGAATACCTAAAAAAATGATTGAGAATGACTCAGTTTACTATGTACCAGTTACCCACGGTGCCCTTGCGAATGAACCAGACCTCTTTCCTGGTATTTTCGAGATATTATCTCAGGGGTTTACCTATAGTTTGAGTAAAACCCGACCGATGATAAGAAGTACTGAAAGGCTGTTTAAAGCACCAGAACAATATGATTTTGATCTGTCAGAACAAGGAGTGATCAACACAATTTTAGGGCTAGAAGCCAAAGAAAAAAAAGAGGAATTTCAAATACCCATTCAAGTTTCGGCCTGTAACGGCGACCTTCGATACGCTAGATACCCAGTTTTAGCTGGTCATTTTCTTAACGATGGTATTCTAAATGCTGAAAAGAAAATCGATCAATACTTGCAGGGAGCCCTTACTGAAAGGCATATGCTAGGGCTGTATCCGGGGGAAATTGGAAGCAACGAACAACTAGTCTGTAACGCTGATTTTAGGGGAGCTATTATCGTAGGGCTCGGTAAGTTTGGTGAACTTACCGCATTTCAGTTATCAAAAACCACCGAACAAGGCATTATGAGGTATCTGCTCAACCTCAATGGTGGGGTGTCCCTCAATAATCAACCTTCTTATCATCGGGGTATTATTGGTATCTCTTCATTAGTAATTGGATGCGGCTACGGTGGAATACCCGTGGATAACTCGGTTAGAGCCATAATACAAGGGGTATATAATGCTAATAAAAAGATAAAAAACCTTTATGGAAAGGGCGCTAAGTGTGTAGAGGCTATTGAGTTTATTGATCTTTACGAAGATACGACACTAAGTTGTTTTTATTCACTAAATAAATTAGAATCCGAAAAGGAAAGCCCATTAAAAATATCGGTAAACCCTAAAAAGATTAGAACTCTATTGGGTTCTCGTAAGCGGTTACCAACTGATTTGAGTGAAAATTGGTGGAAGAGGATTACCGTCCAATTAAAAGATCAAACTAATGCCAAAGATGATGATGGCATCCGTTGTTTATTGTTTAATGCTTCTACTGGAGGTGCTCGGGAGGAACAAAGAGAGCTTTTTAGTAGCGAGCAGATTGCTGAACAGTTAATCGATCAGGCATCTACACAAAATCATTGGACACCCGCATTGGCCAGGACAATTTTTGAATTACTTATCCCCAATGATTTTAAAGAAACGCTGCAAAAACAGGGTAATATTAATTGGATTTTGGATAAGAATACGGCTTGGTATCCTTGGGAGTTGCTACAAGACAGCTCTAGTAACGCTATACCTCTATCAGTAAGTGCGGGTATGATTCGTCAACTAGCTACACAAGATTATCGCTCTAAAATTAAGGAAGTTGCTAAAAATAGGGCTTTGGTCATTGCTGATCCCAATATAGGAGGCTTTCTTAACCAATTACCTGGCGCCAATTTAGAGGGTAGTACAGTATCAGGTAGTCTTAGGGAAAATGGGTTTGAAACAACCACAATAATTAACGGCTATCCGCCTGAGATCATACAGTCTTTGTTTAGGGATGATTATAAGATCATTCATCTGGCAGGACACGGCATATTTAATGAAAAGTCACCCGAAAATTCAGGTATGGTCATAGGCAAGAATACATTTTTATCAACCCGAGAGATTTCACAAATGAGTACCGTACCGGAGCTGGTATTTGTGAACTGTTGCCATATAGGAAAAACGGATACAGTTGCCGAAGAATACTATCGTAACCGTTATAAATTGGCGGCCAATATCGGGGTGCAACTTATTGATAATGGAGTGAAAGCGGTGGTCGTGGCGGGATGGGCCATCAGCGATGCTGCCGCGTTAGATTTTACGAAAGTTTTCTACGAAAAGATGCTCGACGATTATACCTTTTGCGAAGCAATACAAAAAGCAAGAAAATATATTTACGAAAAGTATAAAGGTACCAACACCTGGGGAGCGTACCAGTGTTACGGCGATCCTTTTTATAGGTTTAGAAATACTTGGCAGAACCATAAGCCTTACGAGCCTGAATTCTTGGTTTCGCAGGAGGCTGAAATTGAGTTGGGTAATTTAACTAATGATATAGAGACAGGAAATTACTCCGATAGCGCTCTTTTAGAACGATTAGCGATCATTTCAACGGCAGTAGATAGAGCTAATCTTCGTACTGCTTCCATCACTGAGATGGAGGCATCCCTCTACGCTAATTTATGCGAGTTTGGTCAGTCAGTTGAAAGATTTAAGCTTTTAATGGAGATGGAAGACGCATCATTTACGGTTAGCACTTTAGAAAAGTATTGCAACGTTAGAGCAAAAAAATATGTGTTTGATTATCAAGAGGGTAATGCAACCTCAGATGAATCAATAGAGTTAATGAGATCGGTGATCAATGATCTGAATAACCTGTTACAGTTTAGCCCTACTGCTGAGCGTCAAGCGTTATTAGGCAGCGCCTACCGTCGTCTTGGCATCGTTACTTCCGACACAACAAAGAAAAAGTTGGCCCACCTTCAAGCAGCGGAATGCTACCGAAAATCATTTGTCCAGAAAGAAAGCGTTTATACATACACCAATTGGCTGGAATTGGGAAGTATCTTAGTATTGAGCGGAGAGAAAAAGTGGGGTAAAGGGCAGTTACCACCAAAGGGAAAAGCTCTCGAAGAGCTTGATACCATGCTTCATTCACTTGACGATGTAGTTGAAAAAATGCAGTATTGGGATTTAGTGTCTAAGTTTAATATCAAATTGTGTAAACTGATGCTTACTTCTTCAACAAAGGATAATACCGATGGTTGGAAAGAATTATTAGAAGATATCACCAAAGTCTGGGATAAGGCCGGACCAAAGGGTAAGAAAGTAGCTGAGATAGAGCACTTAGATTTACTATTAGATGCTTTAACTATCGCACCCGAGAATAAAGTTAAATCATTGGTAGAAAACATTAATCAATTAAAAGTAGAACTAGAAAGAATTGCTTAGATGGTCTGAACTTCAGTAAAGGATAATCTATACCCGAAATTTGGAAGTTTTAAAGTTGTCATGAAGTATAAGTATAAAGCATTCATCTCCTACAGCCATGCTGCAGATGGTAAGCTCGCACCTATTCTCCAAAGTTCACTGCATAGATTCACAAGACCGTTCTACAAATTACGAGCTATGTATGTGTTTCGCGACGAGACAACATTACATTTGACGCCAGAATTGTGGCCATCTATACAAGAAGCTCTAAGTAAGTCCGAATTTTTTATTCTGCTTGCTTCTCCGGATGCAGCAGATTCAGAGTGGGTACAAAAGGAAGTGAACGAGTGGTTAGCGCTAAATAAAGGTTCCCTAAAAAAGTTGTTAATTGTTCTTACTGAAGGTGATATTAAATGGGATGAGGAAAAACGCGATTTTGATTGGAACATAACTAACGCAATTCCCCTTAATTTAAAAGGTAAATTCAGATATGCACCCTTTTATTTATCACTGAGTTGGGCGCGTGATGAAATGAATTTATCATTACGGAATCCTAAGTTTTTGGATGGAATAGGCACTTTAGCCTCTGCATTACTAGAGCGGTCTAAGGATGAATTAGTCGGAGAAGATATAAAACAGTATCGAATCTTCCAGACCGTATTAGGTTTTACGATACTTATCTTAACCGTACTATTAATAGCTACTGGATTTTCTGCGTTTTCTGCTTTTCAAAACGCTGAAGCGGAAAGATTAGCTCGTAACACTGCAGATTCGTTAGCAACCCAAGAGAAATTGGCAAGGATTGCATCAGACTCATCAGCAGCACGCGAAATTAGAGCTAGAGAAGCAGCTGAAGAAAGTGCTCGTGTTGCACAAGAACAGAGGTACATAGCGAAACAACAGAGGCTAGTCGCCGAAGCACAAAGAGATGCTGCGCGTTTAGCACAGTTGGAAGCAGCAGTATCAGACCTAGAGCGCGAAGTATCTACACCATTGAGTTATGCTAAGAGGCAAAATCTTGACTCTATTCGACAGCAAGCTATAGCATTTGGATTTCGAGATCTAGCTGCCTCAATTCAAACACTAATGCAGCCTACTTTACCAGTAACTCATCGAGTAGCAGTCAAAAAGCCTGATAATAGCTGGGTTGGGATGGCTCAGTTCGAACCTGCAACAACTCTCTTAATGGGCTATTCAGATCGAATTGAATTAGTAGATTCCAAGACGCTTGCAGTTCTTGATACTCTGGTAAAAATATCCAATGGAGGCATAGATAGATTCGTGTTTGATAGACTTAATGGACGAGTATTGTATGAGGTTAGGTACTTTCCTTTCAGAGCCTCCTTCTACTCCGACAATATTTCTCTTCGAGATGATGGGACTTTTTTTGTTGGTGGCGCAAAGGTCTTTGGTGAAGATCGCGAGGTGTATGCATTTAGGCTTGATACAAGCTCTGATACACTGCTGAGTTTAAGCTCATTAGCTAGGATGGATGAGCCTTACGGTCCAGCTTGGACAGAATTTTCATTATTACCCCGTTGGCCGCAGTCACAGTTAGATGATTTACTAGCAGTACTACCTGATTACTCGAGAAAGTTAAAAGATACACTGGAGAGCCTTTCATTTGCTTATAAATTTATAGATGGTTGGCATTTGACAAGGCCACATTCTGATTCTGGAATTCCACTTTTTGGTTCTAGTGAATTAGAAAATATTCATCTTCTCTCATATAGTCTTGATGGAAGTTTCGGCCTATATGAGGTTAGAACATCTGCACAAGGTTGGGCTGGTATGTCGAGTCCACCACTAATATCCTGGGTATTTTTATTCAGTGATAATTCCGATTTATCATTAATCTATAATGATATATACAAAAGGAGACCTGTTGCTTTCAGTTTAGAAGATTCTTTAGCATTTGTTGGAGGTAGTTTAATTTCCATTTCTGACATTAAAGCCCCACATGTAATTAATGAATTTGTTTTAGATTGGACAAGAGTAAAAAGTGTTGATATAGCTAGTGGCGGCAATCGGATAATAGTTGCATGGGTAGACGGTTCTATGAGTATCTTTCCAATACTTGACTATAGAGCGAACGAACACAGGTTTCTTCCAGCAAAAGATGTAGAATCTTTTAATGTAACAGCAGACGCAATGTATTTCGTTATTGTACGAAAAAACGGATCTTTAGAAACTTGGCCAGTGGATAGCTTCGGCCCCGATGGTTGGTTTATTGGTAACTGAGCATGTTGTTCTCTTACCAAAAACTGACTGATTTAAGATAGCATCTATATTAGCTAAGCTTGGTGGTTAGTAATTTCTTCAGCGAATTATAACTTCTTACTTTCATACAAAATAGATTACTATTTTCTTACTAAAAACACTTTCCTTTGAGGGTCTTCATTTTCAATAGCCTCCATATAGGTTTCAGCCACACCTTTCAGGCTGCGAGGTTTAAGGTGAATTTCGTCGAGCCAGTCGTCGTCCCTAGCGTAGCCCCGGCAGTCAATATGGAAAACGTTAGGGCCAAAAATGGGGTCATTGACAATTCTTACCATCATCTCATTGAAAAGATGTACCATAGCAAAGGTTATAGCCCGTTGATCAACGGGGTCATTAATGCCAGCTGTATTCATTGGTCTCTTAAATTGGTCCCCAACTCCTGCTATTTGATTGATCCAGTATTTGATGACTCCTGGCCCCTTTCTGTAAGAAGGTATAAAATAGTCATAGCCATGAGTGATGATCTTCGAGTTGCCAACTTTCTTGCGTAATTGCTTAATAATATATCTATAGCTTAGATCCTGCACCCCTAGTAAAACAAAGAATTCTTTAGTAAGAAATGAAAGACCATGTATTAAATAGTCTTTTTCAACTTGATTTAAGCTATTATCAATCAACACATCGCGAATGAGTGGGTGAGCTTTCTTGTATTCTTCTGTTACATAATCTCGGCATTTATTTATCATCAGTGCCACTCGTTGTCCGTTAACTAACTCAATAACTCCTGCACTTAATAGTAAAACTTCAGGATGCATCTTTCTAATAGTATTGATGTACTTATTTTCATCTTGAATAACAGCAAAATAGTCCTCACCTCTAGGTAAAGAATATATCGAGTATCTACTTTTTCCGAGAACATTAAGCCAATCACATATGTCGTATGCAACTGGATGATTAAACCAAGCGTCACCTTCGGCAATAATATGGCAGTGTTGAAAACCTGAACCTGCCTTCAAAAAAAAATCTTTATTCCTTTTTTGGGACGAACCCTTTGTTAAACTAATGTAATAGTCATTTTCGATATAGTGCTCATCATAGTAAAAAATACTCGTCATTAATCTTTTTAGATCGTGATTGTCAATACGCTCATCAGTATAAATGGATTCGGTAGGGTAAGTTTCGTTTACGTTCAATCGATTATAAATATCATGGAGGCTGAAAGTTTCAGGCGAATCTATTAGTTTTCTTAGCTCTTTCTTTTCAGATTGTTGTTGTCTTCGTTCCCAGTGAATCAGCGCACCCATCAGCTTGTTTTTAAAATCTTCTACTGAGGTAAATTCCTTACGGATCAGTGTATTGATTTTCTGTTTGAACTGACTTAGAGCCACTAGTTTACTGCCATGATCTCTATATTTTTCTGGCCAAGGGTAATCATCCTCCAACAGAAAGCATAATCTTTCTAATCCTAGATCACCCGCATAATCGAACTCAATTTCGGTAACCGATTTATCGTAACCATTCTCTACGTGCCCGTATCGGTGCGCAAAAATACCAACGTAAAGACTTGATTCATCTATTTTCTGCTTACTGCCCGCTGTAGCTCCACTCCCCATAGCAGGAAAGTGCTCCATCGCAATCGGAGAGTAATGCAACTCTAGGCAAACCTCTATGGCCCCCAATCTATATTTGGCAAGATCTTTCTGGGTACTCCCTATAAAAACTTTAGGTAATGTATCCATCTCTTTGACAAAATAGCAATTAAAGGGTAATTAGTCCATTAATACATCCAGTTCCTTTTTGAAATTTCTATAGAAACTGGGTAAGGAAAAACTAAATCGTTATCTCGCCAGGAATTCTCAAGTCCTCGAGTCATGTCAGAGGAGGTTGGTCGGATACTGCAATAGGATGCTTATGTGAGATTACTCGAAAGTAAGCCATTTAAAAGTAGAGTAAGAGGTCAAAAAAAAACTCCTTAGTAATGTATTATAGGTCTAAATTACTAGATATATTAATTCGTAGAAAGCTAAGAAAGCTTTTCAGCTATTTTCTCAATAGCTGTGGTATCCTCCCCTCGTTCTTTTCTGAAAAGAATTATCTTATCGAGATTACCTTTGGTTGTTCCAAACATCCAGCTTTCCACAGCTAAAGGTTTAGCTTCCCAATAAAATTCTTCAGCTCTAGAAAAGTTATTTTCAATGACTGCCAATTCAAGCAAAGTTGCATAGTCCCAGTAATCTGCTTCTTTTTTCTTCATTTTTGATAATACTGCATACTCGACAGCAGGAACTAATCGTCTTGCTTTTTGTCTATCGCCTGATAATTCCAAACAAGTAACGTAATTAACTCCGGGGTAAGCGTCCCTAATATCGAACTCGTAGCCACTCTTATAATATTTTAGGGCATTTTTAAGATGGACTTTTGCTTCCCCCATATTCTCCTGTTTATACGCCCGATCAAATTTGTCTTTGTGTATTCTTCCCCAGATTCCATAGGTTTCGCTACTTGCCTTTTCTTTCTCTTCTAATTTTTTTAATACTTCTTCAGCTTTCTTTATCATTACTTCATCCACGGGATCTTTTTTACCTCCATTGCGATTCAAAACAAAAGCGTATTGTTCCTGCACCATAATCGTTTCAAATACGTATCGTGGTAATTGCTCAATGAAATTCATCATTTCAGCAAATGCTTCAATATTACGATAGGAAATCATCATATCGATTAACACGGCAGTTTCTACGTTTTCAAGTGGTTTATACTTTTCTACAATATCATTAATCGCTTCAATCCTTAATGCTTTTGTTTTACTTGGATCGTTATTGGAAAAAGATCGAGCGTATGCTAATTCATCTTTGATCTTTTTTTCGTAAACGACTTGATCTCTGAAAATATCGGTCTTCTCGTGCGCTACTGAATTTTGAAACGAAATACCATTTACCAAATCATAGAGAGGGCTATCTGTTGATCTGGATTTTTTAGCCTTTTTTAAAGCTTTAGCGAGATTTTTTTTGTCACCTTCTAGATTTGACAAATTAAAATCTTGATCAACTTGGTATACGAAAGTTCGGTTGAATCCTACATCAAATGGTAAAGGAAAGTGAGAGGAAGCAATGATAGGTATGGTTGAGTATGGCCTCACAGCGTAGCGCATACCTAACTCATAATAGGCATTTGGGTTGGTGTTGGTTAAATCAGCTACACAAAATTCACAAATAATGATTTTTTCATACATAGTTTTTTGGATAGAACCGAAATTGCTTTCCTCATGCTCAATCAGTGGTTCCATCTTTGCCAATAGAATAGCGGGCTTAACTAATTTTTCGTAAATCTTATCAAAGTCAATTTTCTGGACTGGCTTTTCAAAACTCTTTGTCTCGAACTTCGCCTGTAGATCTTTTAGGTTGGGCTTTTTGTCAAATGAGGTTATAACAAAGCAGTAAGGATTCATGGATCAAGGTATTAGTAATGTTATTTGAAAGTATAAAAATGATCTTTAGTTAATTACTGAGGTTCTGAAATAGTATGGTACCAGGAATGATCTGAGTTAATGACAAATGATAAATCTTTCTTTGCATCGCAGGCTATACGAAATCCAAGATTATTATATCTATGAATACTAGTAAGCCATGTCCTCTTTTCAACACGGCAATGCTCTTCTGCATAACCATCAAAACTTCCACCCTTTGTGATGGCTTCTATTCCCGAATGAGTTGAAGTACGTTCAACCATCTTAGTGTCTTGAACCCATTCGCAGACATTACCGTGCATATCATAAAACCCCCATCCATTTGGTCTAAGTTCTCCTACCCGATGAGTCTTACCTCCGGAGTTCTCTATATACCAAGCATATTCCTCTAAGAGCTCGGCCCCTCCTTGAAATCCATATTTTCCGGAAGTCCCCGCGCGACAAGCATATTCCCATTCAGCTTCGGTTGGTAAGCGATAATTTTGGATTGATTTATTAGAATTTGTCTTATTTAAGATATGTAGGAAATCTTGAACTTCTTCCCATGTGACCATAGTTACTGGTCTATTTGGATCACCTCCAATAGGACGTTCATTCTTTACTTTATACCACTCACCAATTGTAACTGGATATTTTCCTAATAGGAAAGGCTTCATTTTAATTTCTTTTTCGGAAAAACCAACGGGTCTCAGAGGTGGAACAAGGATCATTCTTGGGCGAATAGTGAAATCAGGTAGAATTCGCGTAAGGATTTTATCTATACCATCATTCCAATGTTCGTCAAAGAGGAGTTGACAATGAATATTGTTCAGGTTATGCTCTAAATCAATAGGAAAGTCTGGTATCTGATGCACATAATCAATTACCACCGGTATAAGCCAGTCAACTTCTACATTAGCCTTTTTCTTATTATCAGTTGCTTGTTTTAACTCCTCAAATACATAAGAGTCTGGTTTTTTCTCAAGGTCACTTGAGATGCACAGAATGAAGTAATCATTGGCTGAAATATTTTCAGCTATCACCTCCATCCATTTATCACCTACGCCAAGATTATGATCCCACCAAACTGTAATATCATTTTCTTCTAGGATGTCTTTAAGACGTTGGATGATACCTCGCTTTTCGCGACTGTATGACAAAAATACCTTAGATTCCATAGTCATCGTATTGATTTAATGCTTACTGCATAACTTTATTTGCCTAGTGGAGGTGATTGAGCATAAGAGGCACTTTTTTGAATAGAAATGTGCTCTTTACGAAAAGACCTTGAATACTACCTAATATAGTTAATTCTCGATCCGTTATCAACTAACGTTACACAATTAGAGTGAAAAATTTCTCGTTGATTATCAATCACTGGTATCTATGGCTAGATGGTAATACGAGACAAATTGTCGATTGTACATAGATATTGCTATACATGATATATGAAAGGCATTAATCGAGGGAATCCACTAAAGTATATAACAAAGGCAATCAACTTTATCAATGAAGGTAAAGAAGACAATAGCAAGTGTATTTTCATAAGCCAGCAAGAAGAAGATACAGAGGCTTGTGAAGCTATTGCCAAATAGCTTATGAATGCGGGGAATGATATCTATTTTGATAAATACGATAGGACTCTCTCCCCTAACTTTTAGAAGAAGGAAATGCTGATTAAGATAACTAGCCATTTGAAAAAGGGCATTGATAATAGTACTCATATGCTGTATATAGTTTCGGAAGAACAATTGACTCCTTTGGGTTCCCTTTGAAGTTGGATATGGCTTTCGCGATACTTGATTGGGTGTTCTTACTCTAAAGGGAATTACTGAAGGACAACTGCCGAAGTACATGAAAATTACAAGGGTAATACGAGAGGCAAAGACTTTAAATGTTTTAGAATCTGAACTGCTTGAAACCTTGGAAAGCACTCTAAGGAGTAAAGATTCAATTGTTGCCTATTACAACCAAAGCCTCCATTCGATGAGATTTTAACTTGGATGCAGCAGTTATCCTTTGTTTTTTAGCAAAAAAAAATTTGACTAGCAGAATGTATAAATTTGACGCATTTATTAGCTATAGACGTCGTGATGGCACTTTATTCGCCAAAAGGCTTAGACATCGATTGGTCGATTATAGACTGCCCAACATATTTACAAATGAGAAACGGAAATTGAAGATCTATCTTGATGAGATCTATGAACATGCAACTGATGACTTCTTTAAAAATACCATCCAGCCCGCTTTAAAGCATTCTAGGGTATTAATTGTGATTCAAACACCCCTGGCTGCCGAGAGGAGAGATGATGAACAGGAAAATTGGGTTGCAAGAGAGATAAGATATTTCAGTAGTTTACCTCAGGGACAAAATATTTGGGTGGCATTGGCAATAGGCAGCTTTAATGATACCTTACCAGCAGATCTTCAGCAGGAATTACCCAACGTAGAGCGAGTAGATATACGGTCTTTAGGTAGTTTTTTTCCAAGTTTAAACGAAGATGACTTGTTGAAGTTTATTGGACCACTTCACGGTATCCCACATGAGCAAATGCCTGAACTGCGTAGAGAAGAACTTAAAAGAAAGCGTCGACAAAGGTTAATACTTGGTTCAACCATCGGATTGGTCATCGCAATTATAAGTTCATTGTTAATTTTTAGCCTTTGGAGTTGGCGTAACAGTCAACGTGAAGCTGATCGCCAATTAGCCTTACGAATGGCCAGCGAATCAAAAAACATTCCCGCCGGAGAGTACGATCTGGCCTATCTGTTGTCTGCTGAAGCAAGTCGCCGGAAAGATGTTCCACAAGCTAGCAGAACCTTGATCGAGTTATCCTTTCAAAATCCCAAGCTTTACAAATATTTTCATTGCCCATTGGGAAACACTGCAAACGAGGTCGCTTTTCTGGAGAATAAGAACCTGCTACTATTAGGCTGTGGAAATCAAGTGCTATTTTTTGACATTAAAACGGGAGACTTAATTCGTGAGATCAAAATCAGCCATTCAGGTACGATTTTTCCGATACCTTCCAGTGATATTATTGTTGTCGGTGGGGATGACTCTCTGGGAATCATCCACCTAGATAATACTTACACTAGGATCCCAGCCCACAATAGTGCTATAGAACGTTTTTACTACGATGAAAGTGAAAAAACACTTTATACTAGAGATGTTAACCGATATACCAAGTGTTGGGCTGTTGAGAAAAAAAGGGTCTTGCTGTTAAACGATACTTGTGATTACAAATTTATAGAAAAAGATAATTTGAATAACCTAAGTATTTTACATTGTAATGAAGAACCGGTATTCAGATATGATTCTCCTTGGGTTTTAGAATCTGATTTAGGATTAATAGCGTACGCATCCGAAAGTAACAATGTCATTGTACGGCAACTGGATCAATGCTATACTTTACCTGGAAATACTCATAATTTATCTTCCCTCAAAAGCGCAACTATTAGCTCAAAGCATTTTATCGCCTCGGCTGGCCAAATCGGTCGAGATAGGCATGGTGCTATTTTGTGGGATCTAAATCAGTACAATCCATTGGCTAACAAGATCTGGTCGGGTGATGGTACATCGGGTAGCATTGCAACGGGGATGGTCAACTTATCACAATGTACCTACCTAGTGAGGGCTTGTATGTTTTTGATCAATCAGGTAAGACTATTACTTCAAGGCGTTATGATAGTATTTCAGTTTCCGTCAATACAATGGTTATATCGCACAACAATAGTGAGGTAGCTTTTCTTGATTGGCAAAACAACATCAATATCCTTGAATTAACCAAAGATTCTCTTGTAACGATAGAAGCAAACGAGCGAGAAAGGCATGTTTACTCGGCGCTCGCTTATGATTTTGATGGGAATGTATTAGCTCTTACGGGTGAAGGAGAAGTATGGTTGTTTTCAAACGGAACTAAAAACCTAATTTCCGAGGTGGATATCCAACATCCAAATTGTATGCACCTATCTGACAAAGGTGATATCCTGGTGAAAGAAAAAAATGATACCTTATACGTTAAACATATCAGGTGGAAACAGGCCGTTACAATTCCTATACTTGCTGGAAATGAAGCTCCTATTAGTGAGTGTATAGGTTTTTCTACTTCCTCAGGCAGTGTTCTTGCCAGGGCTTCAAGTTCGTATGATCAAAACCCTATCGTGTTTTTTGACTGGTCTAAGAGAAAAATGACCTCTTCCCTGGATAACCCATTCACCCGACTATCGGGTCTAACTACTTCTATTCGCGAAATTTATTTGTCTGGCGACTCAAAATATTTGTTTGCGCTTACCTCCGGAGACGAATCCTCTATTATTGTTTGGAATTTAGAGCATTCCACAATACAAGGTCATTACACTATTTCGGGTATTCAAGATGTTGCCATTGCTAAGCAGTCTAACCGATTTATAACTCTTACCCACGAGGGCTTATTTCTATGGAGCACTGATCAGTCGGAATTGGCTAACTTAGCTATTAAGCTAGCCAATCGTTCTTTATCACTAAGAGAAAAAAGTGTATATGATTTGCAAGAATAAGGGTTAAGTGACAAACCAAGAGAAGAGTAGGGCCATTCAGTTCTGGATCAACTCAGCAACTCCTTTCGTGAGATTGATTGAGAGATTTTGGAAACATTTACGAGCGAGGCTTTGGGGTGTGATTTAGAGTATCGTTTAAAACTGGTGGTGAGTTACATCAATTCACCTTAGACATATTCTATAGACACGAGGTAATCTACCGCGCGAAGGTGTCCAGGATGAGCCTGGTGTCCGGTGGCGAATTTCGGAGCCTCCTGCATTGAGTGAGGTCCCCCCGAAGAGATTCAGGAAAACAGCTATTATGATGGAACGGGCTCAGCAGTAATTGGTATTACATGATCTTCTCCCTTGATGGGGTTGCTTTTTTTGTAGCTGGTTTTGAAAGGTTGGGGTATATTTGCGATATTCATTTCTCAAAATCTACTCAAACCACCCTCTATGTCAGAGAAAGAACTTGTTAGATTACTCAGAGCAAAAGATGATAGAGGGTTTCGTCAGCTGATGCAGTATTATCCGATGTGTAAGCAGATGATGCGTAAGCTAGGGGTAGATGAAAATTCATGCGAAGATATATTTCAGGAAAGCCTGATGGTGCTCTACGAAAAGCTGCAGAAAAAAGATTTTCAGCTTACTGCTAAGGTAAGTACTTATCTATACAAGGTCTGCCAAAACATAGCCAAAGCGTACAGGTGGAAAAAGAGCAAAATGGAAGTGGTAAACCCATCTTCAGTACCCGACGACAGGGGCGAGGAAGGATATTTCCAACGAGCGATTGTGCAAGGTCTCTCCGAAGAATTTGAGGACGAACTTCCTAACAGTGAAGAGCTATATCAGGCTATTGTCGCTTTAGATTCTCCTTGTAAAGATATTCTGTCTATGTTCTATTATCATAAAGC
>ERZ1740058.746-NODE-746-length-21325-cov-9.116455_pt1 | contig 21325 bp, 17 predicted proteins | sample MGYA00581745_ERZ1740058 | MGnify/ENA primary metagenome ERZ1740058 (study PRJEB43018, sample SAMN04849742) | marine metagenome | isolation source: floating plastic debris | place: Pacific Ocean | collected 2008-08-30 | study: EMG produced TPA metagenomics assembly... | reverse complement strand
GCCCTCTGCATCTAGGCAATACGCATTACAGGCGAAGTCTTTATCACCCCTACTAGGATGATGACCTTTCGGCAAAAGAACGCCATTACGATTTACGTAACTGAGAACAACAACAAGCTTGTTTTCATACTGATAAACATCAGGCTCTTCGCGTGTTCTATAGCCGATATCGTAAGGTAAAGGTATATGTTTACCATCGATATAAAGCTGTCCTTTTTTGTCAACAGTCCAATTGATATTGTTCATCTCTATTCTCCTGTTTTATAAGTAAAGAGAGCCTGCATTACATGCAAGCTCTCTACCGAATCTACCAGTCAGTTAGCTGAACTGGAATCTCTGTGCTATCTGCGAAAGGCTCATTCAGATAGAACTGCGTTCCACCGCCTTCACCCCATGTCTCATGGGGGTTGGCAGGGCCAGAAATCAGTCTTGAACCTGGCTTGACATCAATAACAGCCATTTGATCCATGCTGTTATTAGGCGGAATTGCAAAGCGGTTACGAATAGCTGCAATGCTTTCGCCCTGAACGTCTTCCAACCGCATCATGAAATTGCCTCGAAGCTCTGCGGCATTAGGTCCTTCACCACCATAGAAACGAACAAGCGATACAGGTTCGCGAACTACACGCTCCTGAAGTATTGTTCCAGGTCTAAAGGGCGGATGGGTGCTACCAAATCGTCTTGCAACTTCGTTGATATCACCTGCATTCACAAAACGTGCACTAGGTGCTGCACGCTCAATGTGATCACGGCCCAAACGTTCACGCGAAACCCCTTGCGGCAGTTCCGGGCTTACCGGCTGATCAGCAGGGCGCACTCGTTGCCCAGGCACTGACCCAGACTCATCATTGATGAAGTCTGAACAGCTTCTTGTCAGATAGATTCGCACCGCGCGAGCAGCTAGGCGTAAACGACCACGGGGAACCCCATTGTCATTATTATCAAAACGTCTACACGCCTGGCGAAAAGCTTGACGAGAAGCTTCGTCTGTTGCTGCGTTCTTAGCCAAAACAATCAAAATTGCTCGACTATTCTTGGCAATTTCAGAAGACGAAAAGGATAGCGTTTGTGGACATTCCGTAAGGTTGCCTGCGACGAGCCCAGTTGCTATCTCTGCGACTTCACCTGGCGCACCGGCAAGAAAGTCGAGAATAGCGTTGTCAAACGCCATTTCTCTATTATTCTCACCTACCTGGTCGTACAAAGCACAAATGAATGGCTGCCGTTGCTGAGTTTGTCCTGACAACGAAGCATCAACAAAGTAGCCGGGCAGCTTTTTCAAGATTTGCTCGAAGCGGTAACGCTCGTATTGGTCAAAATCTGCATTTGCTAACGCAGTAGACCAATCTTGAACAGAACCATATCGCGCTTCAGCAGCGATCAAGCCAGTGACTGTAGTTAGTTGGTCTTCCCTAGCACTAGAAACCGTTCTAAACTCCTGCGCCAGGTTGGTTTCCCAATCAATGGCATCAGCACTTGTTAGTGCCTCATTGAAGTACTGAACCGCTTCGGCGTGATTGCCATTATTCAGTGCTACGCAAGCCCTCCATAGATAGGCTTGCGGCCCATCACTGTAAGCGCTTTCAAGGTACCCGGCACATGCGCTTGGCTGCCTGCTTTCAGGCGTGAGCTGTGGACGAACAGCCTGCCAGACTTGTTCAACACCATCAGTTTTCCTAATGATGAAATCGCCTCCTGCGAAGGTCCTATGAATACGTCCCAACAATCCATGTTGTGGATCGACACTGCTAATAAGCGCTGGAATGCTTCTCGGAAACCGATTGATAAGCACAACTAGGTTATCGACACCTAGCTGGCCTTCCACAACATATTCCATCAAGGCGTACAGATAAATAGAGGCGTGAAGCTCCCAACTATCTATTGCCACTTGGTTATGCCGAAACAATATCTGGCAACCAAAACTGCGGATGTAGTAATCCTTTGACTGACGCCATGTGGTAGTATCCATCGCTGATTGTGGACACGTCTTCACTTGACTACTTAAACTTAAATTCCAGTTCCAACCGGGATCGTCAGTCCAAGAAATTGCAAGAGTGTTAGTCCATGGCGAAAAGACGACACTAGGATCACTAAAGCCACTTTCTGCTACAGACGTTGTCTCTGCTAAAGAATTACTTTCATTCCATCGAAACGTTTTAGCAAACGTAGCGCTAATGGGAGCAATTGGTCTAAACCCACCATTATTTGCAACCCTAAAGCCTCCTAAAACAGAAAACGAGCCGTTTACTGTCAAAACGGAGTTAGAAAGACTAACGTTCGTAATAGTCGCAGTGGCCTGCATGCTGCTATCAGACACGTCCCAGGTGGAAGAGCCACGAGAGGCCAATCCAGCGAAATTTTGATTCTTCAGGAAGAAGTCTCGCTGCGATTCCAGCATCACATCTCTATACTCCTGCGTAGCAGGCAAAGGATCTGGAAATCCTGTATCGTACTGTGCAACTGAAGGCAGCTGCAAACTGGTAATGACAAGAAGGCTTGCCATAAAAAAGGCCAGGAAACGCCGAAAGCGCCTACTGGAACGAAAAAGTGTATTCACTTAAAAAAGCACTGCTTTGCAGTGTAATTGCGACAAACGCACTCAAATGAGAGGCGCTAGGATTATTATCCAATTGTTTTTTATGCGATTTGTTGTTGAAAATCTATAATAAAGTGTCTCGTTGCCGAAAAGAGAGACTTAATGGGAGATAAATATTAATGTTGACCGTAGGCTTTAATATAAACAATATTTTAATTCAGTGGACGTAGAAACTATCAACACAGAAGGGCAATACCGCATAGTGCTGGGTTTTTCCGAAGCGGAACAAGAACACTATGCCCGCATCGAAACGGATACCTACGAGCCTGAATTGAAGTGGGAATACGAAACACCGCAGGGGGTTCGCGGCTATCCTGCTCTACAAATGCTGGCCGCCACGCAAATTGCGGTTAGGGACATTATTGGCATAGAACAGTTTGAGCTCTCGCAATACGATCAAGACCAATTGCTTGAAGCGCCTTACAGCCGCCTGGTTGATGCTTCTGAGCTGGAACCCCTGCCAATGCTTGATACGGAGTATGCCGAATCACCCTTTTACGGCAATATAACGGCGCCGTTATCAAATAGACCGCAGCAGCTTTCCTTTGAAGAGTTCCTGCGGTTTATCGAAAACAACCCCGGCATGGAATCAGAGGATGATTTTGGCGCCGAGAGTTGCCTTGCAGAGATGGAAACCTGCACCAGTTGCCTTAAGACGTTTATCGACGCCGCAAATGAACCAAACGCCGACATTAGTCAGGAAACGCTCAATAGCCGATGCGAGCACGCAATCACCTTTACAGCTGGGCAGCTTATACAAAGTCATGAAGCCTTGTTCATGAGCTTCCCAGCAGAACGCATGGATGCGATCACCGGCAGCTTGGAAAATTTGACGGCCACCATTGATGAAATCTATACGGCAGAGGAAATCGACCGTATCAATGCCGTTACCGCTGGTCTATGCGGTTGTAAGCTGACCGACTTCAGAAGCGAAGTTGAACGGGGTTACAATCCCGTCACCGGGCTGCTGCTGAATCGCCCTAATGTGGGGGACTATAACCACATTGAAACGATTGCGGATGCCAGTATTGCGGCAATGCAGGTCGAAGAGGAACGGGGTTAGCAGGCTTAGTTAGCCTCAAGTGCGATCTTCCTCGCAAATCTCAGCGCCGGCGTACTCCTCAAGTGCATCTACGACCGCTACAACCATACCGGCGGAGCCTTGGCTTGGGTCTATATCCGATTCCTTGTTGTCGCTATTTTTGATGCGTTCAGCGGCCACTACCATGCGCTCAATCAAGCTATTGCTTTTAGGGGTAATACGGGGTTGATTATCACCCGAATTATTAGTTACTACGTCATGGTTCATGGCGTCCATTCCTCAACTCAAGAAAGATTTTTCTAACACACTGCACAGCCTAAGCCGTAGCCACGACCCGTCAACAGTATTTAGCGACTGGCTTGAAATTGCGGCCATCTATATGCACCAGCTGCCGTTTAATAGCGGTGATTTTTCAAAGGAGGATGAAACCTATCAGCGGCTGGAACAGGTTTATTTAGAGAAGGTTGCAGACTACAGCCGCGAAGACCTTGGCGAGATGGCAAAGATGGTCTTGATGGTTATGTCGATGCATCAACAGGAGTACGGCGATTTTTTGGGTGAAATAGCCGGTGAAAACGAATTGTTAAACCAGAGAAGCGGCCAGTTTTTCACACCGTTTACGGTTGCGTCCTTTATGGCAAAAATGAGCCTTGCGGATGCTCAGCAGATTTTGGAAGAAAAGGGCATCATCACGATTGCTGACCCGGCTGTAGGCGGCGGTGCAATGCTGCTGGCAGCGGCTGAGGCACTGTATCAGCAAAAGATCGATCCGCGCAGCGCAGCGCAGTTTGACGCCGTTGATAAAAGCCGCAATGCCTTCAACATGACCTACATTCAGTTGTCAGCCGCTGATCTACAGGCCATGGTGCGGCATGGGAATACGCTTTCCAACAAAATGTGGGAATGTCGGCCAACACCGCAGCTGCGGTATTTCGATAGGGAGCTTAAGCAGTACCGCGCGATCGCAAAAATGAAACAGCTTTTAACACACCCGGAGGGTTTCTTTAGCGACAATGCGGTAGAGCCTTTAGCACAAACCGTACCAGAAGCTGTCAAAGAAGGAGATGATCAGGTATTGGAAGCACCCGTGCAGCAGAATCTGTTCGATACTGAAAACTTCACTGGTGCTGCTTCAACAGCCGGTGCGAAACGGAAAGCTAGTGCAGATATTATTTTGCCAACTGGGGCGCAACTAGGGCTGTTTTCTGATGGAAACGAGATGAAATAAACTAAGTCTCAAAAATAAATGCCTTAACGTTGCCTGTCACATCACCTGCCATTATTCGTTCGCAATTTAAAGAAACAGAAGATGCCTTAAAATATTCATCGTTGTAATAAGCGGCGAGTTTTTCACCTGTTTTCAGAGACCATACTTCAAGCATTTTATCCATGGTAGTGATCGCAATATACTTATCACTATAATCAACATTCATGCTGGTAACTGAGCTGCTAAGCTCTATGGAATTTATGAGTTTTCTGTTGGAAATATCCCAGACCAGTACCTTGTTCATATCTGATGCTACTACCCGAGTTAAATCATTAGTCGCCTGCATATAATCGAGTCCTGACTTTGATTTGTGAAACCTGTGTATAACTTTTTTCGACCTTATATCGTATATATCGAGAGTTTTGCTGGTTGCAGAATCATCAGAACCTGAGGAAACAAATAGAACGTGATTGTGGCTGTAGGTGAATGCTATTTTCACTACCTCGTAAGGCACAGGTACGACACAATAAACTTCAAAGTCTTGAATTTCTTCGTTAAACCAGTACAAGTATATCTGCCTACTTGTCAGATATCTATTGTCCCAAGTTTTTTGCTTAACGTACTTTGTTGTAAAAGCAGTATTTCTAAAAGTTGTGCTAATGTGAAAGCTCTCTATTGTCTCAACTGAATTCTGTGGTTCAAAAATTCTGATAACTTCACTCGTTCCTAGCTTGACAAGACATGGCCTTAAAATAGAGCCGAAAGCAGAATTACTAACGTTTTCTAGCTTAAAGACTATGCCATCAAGTAACTGAAGATTATCTTTTTGAACCATTCCAGAAACTGAGTTTTCAAGAGAATTCTCATCTTTAAAGGAACCGATAGAAGTCATTTTATCCAACGACCAAACTGCCTGTCTATCAAACCCTATAGAAATACCCAACTTTCCATCTATGTCAACTGCAACGCTATCCACAAACGGTTCGTGAATGAATTGTTTGGCATGCTTCGAGGTCTTCTTTAAATTAGACAACCTAACATTGCCTCTATCATCACCAGTTAACACTGTTTGACTACGCGGGATAACAATTAGGCTATAGATACTTAGTGGCCCATGAAGGCGTTCTATGTAAGATGCTTCCGAGGTTTGAGTGTTAAACGTTACAAGGCTTCCATCATTAACTACATAGAGAAACCGCCCATCTTCACTCATTACTATAGGGTCTCCAGCGCTACCATGCCCCTCATGCTTAAAGCACTTTATTTCTGTATCTGTATTAATATCTATAACTAATATCTCGTTACCTGATTTACCTAAAAGGAAATTTCCATCAGGTGATAAATTGATCCTCGATAATAGAACGTTTCCACATGACAGGGGACGCCTCTCTTCTGTCTTTGGCCACCAAACTAAAATGTTGCCTTTAATATCTAAAGACGCGATCATATCTTGATGTTTTGAATACAGTAGCTGTAACAGGGTGTTTCCAGTGCCCTTACAGAAGGCTGCGGTTTGCTTCATACCCTCTTGGGTACTAAAGCATCGAATATCCCCTTTTCTATCCGAAACGTAGAGATATCGACCATCATGCGAAATTACCATACCTGTGACTTCTGAATGTATGGATGGCTGATTTTTTTTCAGATTAAACTCATCAACTTTGAGATGCGTGGTGATATCCCATAAAATTAGCAATCCATCTGATGACACAGAGTAAAGTTGTTGACCATCTAGTGTTAAAACAGCTCCCACAATGCCCCATGCATGAGCAAGGTCTTTTATTAGCCCTTCGTCTGCGTATGCCTCACGATTATATTCATCATTGATTAACTTTGCTGAGGCTTTGCGACCCTCTAGCCACGTAACAAGAATCTTGCCACCACAGATAGAAATTAATCGCTTAGAATCAGGTGTTAATAGTAGATTAGAAATTGTATTATCATGCCGTACAATAATGCGATTGTCATTCTCAGTGAACAAGTTTCTCCTTAGTGGTTTAAGCCAGAACTCGTATGTTGGGCGGATGGTTTTGGCAAATGACTCTCCGTCTTGATAGGGGAGCAGACGCTCGTACAGCTGGCTCGCCAACTGATCAGGATACTGTTCAAGAATGGTAGCAATATCTCTTAAAGCAGCACCAATAAGCCTGACTCTTACCGAGCATCCTATCTTTTCAGCTTCATCATATATGCGGATTAAATGCTCAACAGGTGAAAAACTTTCTTGTGCCTCTCCTAGCTCTAAAATTGTCTCGATAAAGCCATAATTTTGTCCTAAAAACGACTCCATATCTTTAGGCCTGCCCTTTTCTGCACTCCTGAGAAGATCCTTTGGAAAATTTGACAAATAGGCTGAACGTTCAAGAGGACTTAAACGGTTAACTCGTTGTAGCAGTGTATCCTTTGCCATGGTTATTTAACAGGAAAGATAGACAAAAAGCTTTTACGACATAGTTATATATTTTTCCAAACATTCACTCGCATATCAAGCGAATCATCCTCATCTCTTGATGTTTTAGGCCTAAGAAACTCTCTAAAACTTTCATGATATATCTCGAATACTGGCGTTCCAAAATAGTCACTTTTTTGCAGAAACTGCAACCAACCAATTAGTCCATTCCTTACATCTTGCTCTGTTATGTCATTATTTTTTTTCTCATTATTTTACTAACCAATTCAATTGATATAGGAATCTCGCTGTCAAGAAATGCTCGAAGTACGAGCCTTCTCTCTGGATGGTTATCCATGTCTAGCAACATCCAATGATCTTCATAGTATCCCTCTAGGGTTTCAGGCAGCCTGCTTAAATCCTCAAGATTCTGATATACGCCTTTGTAAATGTCTTCTGTCACCAGAGTAAGGTACATAAAGTTGCCTTTACTCTTCTCGACCATCAAATCGATAAAGTCGCTCGGTGTTATAGCTAGCTTTTTAATATGGTTATATAAATTGGTCCCTTTTTTGGAATCACTTAGATAATTTTGCAAGTAGAGAGTTACGTCTTGAGCTATTTGCAGCTTATATTCCTGCGATGTCAAATCCAGTATCTTGTGCGTATTGAAACACATTCGATTTAACTCGAACGTTTTACGTCTAGTTAGCAAAAAATAGACGTTATCAGGTAAGCACTCCGGCAGATAGAGCGGATTTGGCTTACCTGGCCCTGTTTGCATGTATTCTGCTTCATCAAGGGCATCAACTACAATAGTTAGTTTTCGAGATGCGTTTTTAAGGCGGTAGCCTACTCTGTCTAGAATCTCATTGAACAGCGCTCCATTCGTCCAATAATCAGGATTATCAAGTGACATACCCAAACCAAATTGATCGTTTAGTTGGTTGCACATGGCCTTAAGATAACCCGAGACTGTGTTTATTTGTTTACCGCGAATATTGAAGTAAAAAATATTGTTCTCAGGATTGCGCTGTAGGTAGTTTGCAGCAATAGCGCTTTTACCATCGCCAGGATTCCCAACGATGCTGATATAGCCGCTGGACGTATCTTTTTGTCTTTTATGAAATTCATCAAAAATGTATTGCCTGCCAACGAAAGTACCCAAACGATAATCAATGAAACGTTTGAATATTTCTGTATGCTCGGTATAGCGTATCTGTTTGGGCTGGCTAGTAGAATTGTTAGGTGACGTTTCAATGTTGATTGGATCACTCACATTGGTTACCAATCTTTCGCCATTCTCTTTGATTGCGTACCGCTCCCAACTTGCAATGCCTGAATTTACAAAAGCAGCTTTAAAGAGCTTTGCGGAAATGAACTTACCATTCAACAGATCAACAAAATTTGAGTAGCTTATATTTGCAACTTGTGCAGCGAAATCTTTCCTATTGTAAGTATCACGTGACACATACTCAGAGTTAACAGGATCATACCAGCTGCCTCCTTCAGCCATTTTATCTTTGATCAGTTCAATTCCTTCCGCAGTAGAACGGTAGATAGCGCTCTTTGGCATTGATTAATAAGGGGCTGAAAATACATGAGTATTGTAACGAGTATTCAACCTTGGATAGTAAGTATGTAAAATCATTGATTTTCAAATCTAAATCAATACTATAACTTCATCAATAAAGCTGTTTTTTACTGTTGTACAGCTAGAAAGGTCGTGCATTGACAATAACTGGTGAAGATATCTATGAACTAGCCCGCCTTAATCGGGGAACTGGAATAAAGGCTAGAGATATACTTGTTTTCTTGGGAGAAAATAGACATAAGCCTTTAGCGTTTTTTGTTGAGAAATCTGAATCAGGAGAACTTGATCCTCGACATATGAGAAATGCTGTTAATGGTGTTGGCTATGGCGTTCGTGGTCATTTGAGCTTTCACACTAATGAGGGGCTTTTAAAAACAGTCGATATGGATCAAGTTGAGAGCGTTCTTGGTTCTCAACTTGATAAGTGGTGTATTCCAAAGCGCATTACCAAAGCGAGTCCTTATTTTCTAGTACCTGGGGCTAGCGAAGCTGGTATGAAAGACAATATCGGTGCCTACAACATCACTTGTTTAAGAGGCTTGAATTGTATGACCGAGTTTTATTTTGGAGAGCGTTTTCTACCTAGTATTAAACCAGCTGTAGAATACGAACCCCAGACTTTCATTAGTTTAGTAGAAGCTGAAAACAATGTCTCCAATGAGCATGAATTTAGAGCAGATGAAATGGATAAGATGCAAACTCAGCTTTGGGAACAAGGGTATTTACAGTGCGATATCACACGTTGAATTTATATTTTTTTAATTTGAACTAAATTTGAACCAAAAGCTGTACGAAAATTGAACGCTACAACTTTCAAAAGTTCCGGTACGGTAGAAATGTAGTCAATCAGGTGACCCCACAGAGCTAAATAAGAAGCGACGTTTCTGGCGACCCGTGCTTCTCCTCAAAAACTTTCTCAACAATTAAAACGCAATAGCTATCAGGAATTTCTTTTTGAAACTCCTAATGGCTGACAGCTTCCTATACCTAATTTTCGGCACAAACTAATCACTTATCTACAGTAAAAATGAATACTTCCCTATTTCCAACCGAACAATCCAGTCAATCATTCAAAGGCTGGCTCGGCTGCGGTCTTCTAAGCTTTCTAACTCTCCATTTGCTTCGCTCAAGCGGCGCAATCTCACACGTAACAGTCCAGACCATTTTTTATGCTGTGCAAGCCAGTGCCGTTAGCTATTTTAGCCTGTCGCTCTTTCAGCGGCGCTCCGGGTGGCTTTCAACACTGGTGGAACTTCCGAAGGGCTGCAAGGTTGCGATCACGCTAGGGGTAGCAATGCTAGCCGTTAGCCATGCACTACCGGCACAAGCGGCCTTCTACTCTGCTGCTGAAGGCTTTATAGCAAGCAGTTTCCCACAGACTAGCGCAGTAGTGCCATTACTATTCAACGCCCTGCGGCTAGTGTTTTTGATGTACACGGCGGTTGCTCTCCTTTCGGTGATGAACGCCTTTAAGCAAGGAGAAGAGTGGACAACGGTAGCTCGAACGCCGGCGGCGGTCATTGTTGTCGTTGCCCTTGGTGATGTGCTGACCAGCGTTATCGTTGCCTAAATTTTCAGCTAACACACGCAAACCTTTGACTCATGCCCAACAATTTTCGACCTATCAACCGTGTGCTAGGCCTCACGCCGAAGCTTGGCCCCATTCCGGCAGACCTGATTGTTCCCTTCGGCGTTTCCAGCATTGTGGCGTATTTCAGTCATGCTTTTGCGGGACTAACACCTGTTCAGGCGCTGTTCTTCGCATTATTTCTCTTATCAACTTGGTGGATAGTTACTGCCGGCAACAGCTTTCGCTTTGTTAGTAAGTTTTCCAGGTGGACTATACCCCGCTGGCATCTCGGATACCGTCGCTATCGTTCATGGCTCAATGCCCCGAAAAATCATGATCGCCACTAAACGAGTACAACACAACTTCAACACTAAACCAAAGCAGCAACAATTTCATAAATTGCTTGCTTTGGAAGGTATGGCCGAACTGCAATACGACAATCAGCAGATTGGGGTAGCTATACTAAAACCACGCCGTCGAAATCAACTGCCTAGATTCCTCATCGCTTTCTCAACGAAAGGCTTTGCCCCTAATCTAAGCGAAGCTCAGACAGCAGCTACCCTAAAGCGAATGGAGGAATGGCTTAACGCCTTACCGCAAAGCGAATCCATATTTTTTCGCGTTGAGAAATTCGCCGATGATCGCAAACAGCAAGAGAAACTCAATGAAGATTTGATTTGTGGGCGTTCTGATATTGAGAGGATATTGACCTATTCAAAGAAAAGCCGGATACAGCAACTAACTCAGTCTGGTGACCGCCAGCACTCAAAGGTAACGGTCTATTGCACTATCACCCCTAGCTCAGCATCGATAGAGCCCTCGAATAAACTTGAGAAGCTCCTTCAGCTGGTAAGCAACTCACTTGAGCCGTTACAACAGCAAACAACGAAAGAGCAGAAAAACAACCTAGCAAAACTGTTTGATCGTATTTATAACGACAACTACCAAGACTGGCTCAACGTTATGGGGCGTATGGGCTTAAATGTAGAACCTCTAGATGCAGCTGCCTTGTGGACTAGCTTATCTAGTGCATCTAGCCGAAAGCAAACACCACCCATACCTCAACTTATCACAACCGATGAAAGCGGCATTAGGGAGGATATCTACACAGACGTTCATCCTTCAGTGGCAATCATGCGCTACGGGGTGCCGGAAGCGGCTCCTGACCATATTCGGATTGGTGACCGCTATGTGGGCTGTAACACGATGCAAGATAAGCCGAAAGGGTATGCCGATGCAAAAGATCAGTTCCGCTATCTTTTCAAGGTACTGGCCGATCCTGCGGTTCGTGACACGGAATTCTTCATCCAAATAAGTCCCACCGATAGCCAAATGCAGCGCAGCGCTCTGCAATTATTGAATCGCCAATCAAACAATCAGGTCATTTCAGCCAGTGAGCAATCATCAAATGACGTAGCTGCGCAGATGAAAGCCGATGAAACAGTGCAAGCTCAACAGGCTTTAGCTGTAGGAAGCTCCACGCTCAGAATAGGGTTCGTTGTCCTGGTGCATCGCTCATCTTTACAGCAGTTGCGCACCGACTGCAAAAAGATTTGCAGCAAGTTTACCGGCTGTTGGATGGATAGAGAGTGTTATCTTGCACCGCAAACATGGTTGCAAACACTCCTCATCTCAGGCCAAGATTTAGAAAATTACAGATTTTTCAACCGGCAACATGTACTTCTCAGCCATGAAGCAACAGGTTTTGTGCCGTCGGCTATGCCTCAGACTCACGACGACAACGGCATAGAGTTGATTACGGAAGAGGGTAGTGTTCCTTTCTGGATTAATTTCTTCAAGCCGCATAAGCGACTGAGCCTACGAAGCGCTTTAATCTGTGCTACTACACGCGGCGGTAAGTCGATTCTGGTGAGCGAGATTTTGCTAAATGCGATTTTGAAGGGACTGCTGGTAACAGTTCTCGATTATCCAAGAGGTGATGGAACCTCAACATTTACAGCCTTTACCGAGCTTCTAAAAGGCAACTATATCGATATTGCCCGTGAAGATATCAACGTCATGGAACCGCCTGATCTATCAGAAGTTCCAGAGGAAGAACAACAGAATGTATTGGCTAATTTTCAAGCGGCGATGCTATCCACTCTGATTCAGTTGGTTATCGGCAACACGCCCGCAGAGCAACTGCCTGCACCTGAGAGCACAATCAAATCAGTGCTGAAGCTGGCAACGCATGAATTCCTAAAAGATGCGAGTATTGCGGCGCGAGCGCGGGATGCACATCAAGCCGGTCAGGGCAGCGCTGAATGGCAATTGATGCCTACTCTTGGGGATTTTCTACATCTGCTTAGAAACGAGTCTTTTGAAGGGCGTTTCCCAGAGGCTTCATCAATGCAGGATGCAATCGACTACTGCATTGTGCATATTGACGCTGCAATACACAGTAGCGGTGTCGGTAGAGCCATATCACGCCCTGCTACGGTGCGCCTGGACAGTCAGCTTGTAGTCTTTGGATTTACCAATGTGACGGACGAAGACGATATGGCAACTCTGGCGCTTTGCGCCAACTTGATTGCGCTTAGGCGCGCATTACTGTCGCAAATCAGCCTGTTGTTCATTGATGAATCCCCAATATTTCTTAAAAATGAACAATTCTCCAAAATGACAGGGCGTATTTGTGCCAATGGTGCCAAGGCCGGTATCAGTGTTGTTCTCGCAGCGCAAGATCCAGATACTATTGCCGAGTCAGCCGCAGGCTCACAGATTCTACAAAATCTGAACACCAGGTTGATAGGTCGTATCCAGCCAGCAGCAATCAAAAGTTTTGAAAAGCACCTGGACGTTCCCCGTTCTGCGATCACAGCCAATGCAAGTGAAGGGTTCTTTCCCAACCCGCAAGGGATTTACAGCAACTGGGTGCTGGATGACGGCGGTACCTTCACCCGCTGCCGCTTTTATCCTTCTCCCATCCTGTTGGCACTGACGGCCAACAACCCAGACGAGCATCAAGCGCGAATCGTTGTTATGCAACAGTTTCCCAATCGACCAATAGAGGGTATAGCAACGTTTGCCAAATTGCTGACCCTATCCATCCAAACAAGCACTGACCTGACGGAAACAGTCAACCGCTGGCTTTCAGCGCGTGCATCCTCAATGAACAGTTAGCTATCTCCTTATTTTCAGAAAAGAGAGCATGAATATGAAACAACTTCTCAAGCATAGACGGCTACTGGCCGGAACGGCTTGCCTTACAGGCGTTATTGCCTTTACCGGTCAAGCCCTAGCTAACTCTTATTTCACAGGACAAGGTATTGCCGGTTGGGATTATTCCAGAATGGTCACAACCGCACAACAAGATCTTCGGCGTGTCGTTAACAGCAGTATCGACAAATATATTAGCCCTGAGCTCGCTCCTGTTTTCAGGCAGTCAGTAAACGACGCGATTGGTACTCTAGGCATCGCATCACCGCAGCAAACGGCAGAAAACATTGAAGATGAACTCGTCAACTTGCCGCAAGGCGATATTACGCAGGCGGCGCCCAGCGCTGCACAAATAACCCGGCGAGCCAATCATCTTCTCATAGACCAACAGATTGAGGCTGTATTGGGTCAGGAAGGGCAAAGCATTGCACAGCAAAAGCTCGATACGGCAGCAGTATCTGTCAACCAAACTAGGCAGCTGGCCAGTACGGCACAAGTAGCCGTATCAACGCAGGACGCTATCAAGGCAATGGCACAGCAACAAGCTAATACCAGTGATCTGCTGGGCTCTATGCACCTGGAGCTGTTACAGAGCCGTCAAGATACGGCCACCCAGTCCCTTGCGTTGAACGATATTGCAGAAACTCTCGATCAAGAGACACTTATGCGTCAGGCTGAGCGCCGGTCGGAAGCGATTGCCGGATTTGAACAAGCTGCCGCAGCTCGGCTTTTTTAGAGGGTGAAAGCGAATGATAATGAATAATTTCGTAAAGCTGCCCTTTTACTTGTTGCAGTCACAAGACTTACCAGAATATCCAGAGCCGTTGAGCGGCGGTGCAGAAAGCATTTTCAACAGAAGCAACGAAGCTTCACAGACAGTAGTCAATAATTTTGAGCCACTATGGCAAAGCACCATTAAGGGGGGACTATTCGAGGCAATGGCCTCTCTAGGGGTTCTGATAGCTGTTATAGCCACAGGATTTTTTCTTGTTCAATGGGTACAGCAGTTTCTTTCCGGTGAGGGAGATAGGGCTTTTAGCGAACTCATTTGGCCAATCATCGTTATCGTGACCCTTAGCAACAAGGGCGCTTTGCTAGGGACTGTAACGCTTGAACTTCGAGCCGTAGGAAACAAGGTAAACTACACCATTCTGAACAGTGCTGTTGCAAACGAATCGTTGCAGCAACATCATCGGCAAACCCAATTTGGGAGTGCTATTGACAATTTGGAAGCTGTTGCAATTAGCGAATGTCGAGAAACGCACGGTTCTACGCAACGAGGCCGCAAGCGAGACATGTGCATACGAGAGGCACGGGCAAAAGCCGAAGCAGAACGACGAAAGTACGGCTTGCCTTCCAATAAAAGATGGCAATTGCCAAATATTCGGCATTCGATCATTCAACTGGTAATCAACAGGTTCCTAATGGCTGTTCACTATGCCTTCCAGTATGTTGTTGAGCTGACTTTGCTGATCATGAGCCTGTTCGGGCCGCTAGCTATGGGTCTTTCGATGATTCCAGGTACAAGCAAAGCCATTTTTTCTTGGATAAGCAATATAGCAGCTGTTTTCCTGATGAAGCTCACTTTGAATTTAGTTTCCGGTATTGCTGCATATTCTTTTAGCCAACAACAGGGCTTCAATGACTCACTGGTTCTACCGGTTTTACTAGGCGTATTCTCGCCAATTTTGTCAGTGATGGTAGGTCTGCAAGGTGGTACAGCACTCTTTCAGGCACTATCCACAGCCAGTGTTTACGGCGGCTATCGCACTGCGGCACGCTTTATCGGTCAAGCCGGTAATGCGGCCAGACAGATGGCGTCCCGCCGCCTTCCATAAGTAAAACATTTTGTTTCTATCAAGTAATCGACATGATGCAACGACAACAAACAATTTCCCTGCAACCGCTGGTGATGCTGGCCGGATTCATTCTACAAATCCTGACTATGCTGTTAGTGTTCGGCATGGGCCGCTCGCTACATCGGCTAAGCAACACATCGACACCAACGCTAGTTCAAACATCTGATGGTCGCGCCTTCAAGGCCAATCCCATACCAGGCGCAAGCCGTGCACCAGCAACCGTTAAAGCATTTATTAGCAGCATTTTACCTCAACTGTTCAACCTCAGCGGCGAGATTGTCACTGATGATGGCGAAACCGCTCCTGACCCAGGTATTACGCTGGCAACTGAATCTTCTAATGGCAGTAACCAGAAAGTTTCCACCGCTGCCGCAGCAGCCAGTTTCGCTTTATCATCCGATTTCCGTTTGCCTTATTTAAAGAAACTGGCAGAACTCACGCCACCGGGCGTGTTTACCGGCCAGACAAAGGTAGTCATGGTTGTTGAGCAGGTTTCAGAACCGGAAGAAATTGCCACCGGCAAATGGAAGCTTAGCGTTCTGGCGCATCTCAACGTTTTTAACGGCAACAATGCCCTCCAAAAAACAATTCCTTTCCACCGCGAAGTTGTTGTTGAAAGCACATCCGCACCGCTCATGCCCGAAGGAGAAACGCCACTGGAACAGGCAGTTTACGCGATTCGGCAGTCTGGATTGCAGATAACCGATATCCGCGCCATTGCTCAGTAAAACTGCATCACCTTACAAACCCTCGAAATTAAAAACCGCAAAAAGCGTAAACAGCAAAATGAATACATTGTCTGAAGCCAGCGCAGAAGCTACTAGCTGCACCGTTGAAGAATTAGCTGAGTTAACAGGTTTTCAGCTACAAGATAACGAATTGGATGAATCGGCATTCCCCGAAGAACAACTAGAAAATTCCGATTACCCTCTTTCATCAAACCCACTGTTACAGATTGGGGTAGTGGCGTTAGGGACAGGCCTTCTGTGCCTTGGTATGGCGTATTTAGTGGGTAATGTGAGCTTGCCAAAAACCACAGAGCCAGAACCTTCATCCGGCAAGACAGAAACCCCTTATTTAGAGGAGAATTCCGATGATACGGGCGCTATCAAAACCAGGCTGGCCTTTGGAGAAGAAAGCGATGATCTAGCGTCATTATCATTGCCGGAAGAACAAAAAGATACTCAAGAGCAAAAGACCGCCCCTTCTTCCACAACAACAACACGGACTGTGGTACAGCCGGCTCCAGCAACACCTGTTAACTACACCCCTTCAAGAGCTACACCAGCTCCTGCACCCATCACTAGACCACCAGTCATGCCGCCATCCGTACAGACCAATGCGCCAGCAGCTGTGTTTGCTCCAACAACGCCACCAGCCACGGTTCCTCAACCACCAGTCAACAATCAAGCTGATGAAGTGCCGATACCACCGGTACCCTCAGAACCGACGCAGACAGAATCGATACCGCAAACACCACCAGAAGAGGAAGAAATCGAAACGATCACGATACCATCGGGTTCTTCGGCCACAGTAACAGTGGACACGCCTGTTCTGATATCCAGCGACGTTGCTATAAAAAGCCGAATAAAACTAAACGAGCCGTTGAAAGCCGCAGATGGTCAGGTTGTTTTGCCAGCTGACACCATTCTCATCGTCGAACCACTTAACACGGCTAGCGGTGCCCATTTGGATGTATTCAGCGTGTTTATTGACGGTGCTGAACAAGCTTTACCTAATGATTCCGTTATTGCTCTAGGGTTGACTGGTTTATTACAGCATCCTGACCGGCGGCAGTCGAACGGCGACAGCATCGGTATTGATGTGAATCAAGCAGTACTTACCGGTGCGATCGCCGCATTGGATATCGATGGTGATTCGGTTGTTGGGGGCATCCTTGCTGATGTCATGCGCCAGCGTAGTGAGCAAACGACCGTTGCAGAGCAACCTGCTCTTTCAGACTGGATTTTGCCCGTTGGAACTGAATTAATGCTCCACGTCAATGAACCTGTTTCGCTACCAGTGACTAGCACCGCATCGGTGTCAGACAAATCTTTAATTGAAACTGCAGGCTTACCAACTAGCCTCGTGGGATTCGGCAGTGTACCAGATTATTCCGTAGACGTAGTACTACAAGCTGGTGAAACGAAAACCATCGGTTTTGTGCAGCGCGGCGAAACGGTAGTCCATACCCAACTCAGCAATGAAGACCTGGCTGTTGTGAGCTATGACCGGCCACTGAAAAGCGGTCAGACAGGTTTGCTGCATATTCAGCCTTTACCGGACGCTGTAGACAAAAGCGGTCATCTTGACGTGATTACGACCGGCTCTGACGGCAAACGTCATTGGCACCGTTTCAGGCTGATACGAAGTTGATCATTCTCTGCACATTAATCAACATGGCAAAACTATGTTTTTCTCTCAAAAAGTTTTCTTACCTACATTCTTCGGCGCGATCGCATTGCTAGCAGCCACTATCGCACCGGCGCCAGCTCAAATGACAGCTGAGCAAGTTAGAGAAATTACAGGCGTAAATCCTTACAACCTAGACCTTGGCGGTAAAACCCTAGCTGAGTGGCAACAAGACAGCAGTCTTTCCCAAGCGCAAGCGCTGGGCTTTCCACTTTCCCGAACAGATATTGTCTTCGGTAATATTGAAGGCGGTATTGATCGCACTATCAGCGGTAGCTATGAAGAGGGCTTTGCCGTTCCCTGCTATCGGAATTGTGCCCATATTGAGCTAGGTGCGCCCTATACGGGGTTTCGATGGGTATCCGGCCTATCACAACAGGTTAACGGCGGTCACGGCATCATGGGTCAAATCAACGATGGTTTAGAACCTACCGGTCGCCACCCTTTTGGTTCCGCGGTCAAAGTCGTGCTGTTAGAGACGAATGAGGCAACCGGCACGGCGCAATTGGGGCTGTATTTCAGAACGTGCGTTAGAAGACCTATCGATCTAGGCTGTTCGCCTTACTTTATTGGGCCGTTACCGTGGCTCACTATTAGAGAAGAAGACTTTGTCATTCTTTAGATCTGTTTCTGGGATGACGACGCCTATCGTAACGACCTTTTATTGTTCTTGGCCCTGGCAAAAGTACTTTATAGCAATCGTCAATTGAAGGGGTGGGGCAGATAAATTTAGTACGTTCATCCATTCGTTTCTGCGCGGTCGCAGTGTTCCAACCACCTTTGCTTTCTCTAAAAAACATATTAAAGCCCTCTACAGCCATACCTGCGATTGCTAAATACATTAACGGCATTATCATTCCATCCAGCGCATTCTTCGGTTTTGTAGCACTGAACAGTACAGCTATTCCTACGAAACCGAAAAGAAGTCCATCCAACATCACTCGTTCTTTCTAAAACTATCAGCGATTTCAATAGACCAATTCATTCGAGATACCAATGACTAACATCATTGAGCTACAAGATGTAGAGCCAGCACCAGCTTTTACATCACTCCCAAAGCCCCTGGAATCCCCTAGTGGCTTATTGCTGCTCGCCAGCCTAAGCGTTTTTGTCGTCCTCGCACTGCTGAATCCCAACAGCAAATCGAAGCTTGCTACCAGCCGTTGGGCTACCAGGCGAGAAAAAAACAGAGCCAAACAATTGGCAATAGATGAAATTAAAAAGCGAGAATTCAACAAAGTAGCCCTTTCAACAGGTATGCCGGGACAATCCAGCGGCCAGTATCTTCCAGATTGCCAGCGCAGTGTTGGTATTGTAGGCATACCCGGTGTAGGAAAAACATACGCACTCGAACCATACCTGCTATCGGCTTTATTACAGGGATTTCCGGTTGTCGTCTTCGATTTCAAATACCCTAGCCAAACCTCAGTACTACTGCCGATAGCGCAACACCTGGGCTACGACGTTCGTATATTTGCACCCGGTTTTGATGAATCGGATGTCTGCAATCCACTGGATTTTGTTGAAGACGAAAATGATCTTCTAAGGCTGCGTGGATTGTCTAAAGTCTTTAATTCAAATTCTAGTGGTAGCAGATTTAGAACAGAAAACGCTTTCTTTGAAAGAGCCGGAGACAACCTTGCAACAGGTTGTCTATCTATAGCAAAAGCCAGTAAATATCCCGATCTGGCAATGGCGCAAGCGGTTTTACGCCTACCCGATCTCGCCAACCGTTTAATGCACGCCGAGAATCTACCGTCCTACACTCGAATGGCTTTTGAGCAGGTTATTTCACTGGCAGATTCGGAGAAAACAGTCGCCAGCATTATTGGTACAGCTCAGGGCAACTTCAATCAGTTCATGTCTCCCTTGCTGCTGAAAGCTCTAGTGGGGAAAACAACGATACCGCTAGATTTAAACAAAAAGCAGCTCATCGTTTTAGGCATGGATAAAGAGCGACGTGAAGCAGTGGCCCCCCTGCTGGCGAGCGTCCTACATCTTCTAATCACCCGTAACGTGAGTAAGCCCAGAACAACGCCGCTTATTGTCAGTATCGACGAGTTACCGACGCTTTACCTTCCAGGCTTAGTGCAGTGGATCAACGAATATCGCGATCAGGGGTTGTGCCTGTTGCTAGGTTTTCAGAATATATCGCAAATGGAAAAGGCTTATGGCCGAGAGGTTTCAAAGTCTATTTTCGGGTCTTGCGCTACCAAACTGATGTTTAATCCTGGCGAACCGGAATCGGCACGACTATTTAGCGACTATCTCGGCGATGAAGAGATCCGCTACACCGAAACCTCACGTAGTCGCGGTAGCGGAAAAACCAGTACCAACACACAACCACAGCGGCGCATTCGCAAACTATTGGCGCCGGAATCGTTCTTGCGTTTGCCGACCGGCAATGCAATCGTCATCAGTCCCGCTGTTGGCAATAAGCAACAAAGTTCCATTCCCTTTAAAACCAAAATCAAGGTGCCAAAGCAAACAGTCAAGCTATTGAATAAAAGCAAAGCAAACTGGCAACGGTTACAGCCTTTGCTAGCCACCCGCAGCACACAGCAGCCGGTTGACGAAGCGGCTTTGCAGTCTCGACTGCGATGTGCAGAGCAATGGATACCACCGGTTCCAGGCAAGCTCGACTCGTTCTAGCAACCGTTTTCAAGCTGTTACTTACTCAAACTTCAGATCATGATCACCTCTAAACCACTTATCTCCGAAGCTACAAAAAACTCCCTTACGGCGCTTATTGCGGAGAAAGCGCAGACACCGAAACCACTTACAACAAGACAATTGATTGTTCAGAATAAAGTTGTTCTGCGCAAAATGCTCAAGAACGGCCATAGCTGCAGTACGATTGCCGGGGTGCTCGTTGAGCACGGTTTGACCGTTTCGTTTGAGACTATTGAAGAGATATTTCCTCGAAAGCGTAAAAAAGGAGAAAAGAATAAAGAGCTTAGCAAAGCAGCCGCAGCAGAAGCTGAACTGACCGTTACACAAGCTCAAGCCGAAAGCGTTATCGCAGAATGGAATCGACTGAGCGAGGTACGAGTTGGATTCACAAAACAAGAGCTGGTGGCTGAACTAGCGCCGGAAATTGATGCAGCGCTTAAAGCCGGCTACACATACGAGGATGTTGCTCAAATGCTGACTATCAAGGGCGTAAAAATTGCCACCGGTAGTTTAAGGAAATACCACCGCGCTATCGGCGCTGAGACGAGCCAGGCTAGCCACAAAACAGACAAGGCGACTGCCGCTGCCATTGCATCGGCCAACACCGTATCGACCGCCTCAGTGCCACTAACCAGTGAGGACGACATCTTTGCGGAGGATTATAGCCATGTCTAAAATTCATATGTTCGCAGGAGAATCTGGGGGAGTCGGCAAGTCTATCTGCACATCATCGGCGATCGCATATCATCAAACACACGATTTAGACTGCGCGATTTTTGACGCTGATAGAAGCAAACCTGATGTTTATCGCGCACATAAAGATA
>ERZ1740058.744-NODE-744-length-21366-cov-7.935245_pt1 | contig 21366 bp, 19 predicted proteins | sample MGYA00581745_ERZ1740058 | MGnify/ENA primary metagenome ERZ1740058 (study PRJEB43018, sample SAMN04849742) | marine metagenome | isolation source: floating plastic debris | place: Pacific Ocean | collected 2008-08-30 | study: EMG produced TPA metagenomics assembly... | reverse complement strand
CAACGCCGACCCGGTTGAGCAGGCGTTCGCGGCCGTGCAGGTGCAGCGCGTGTCTGAACGTGAAGGGCTTGGATGCCGACTGGATCGTGAAGAGCGCGTCGTGGTCGCCGGCCGTGCAGACATCGCCGTCCGCGGTCACCACGGCGAGCGCGAAGAGCGACGGATCGACGTTGGCCAGTTCGGGGATGTAGTCGGCAAGGGTGCCGCCATCGATGCCCTTGCAGCGTTCGTGGAGTTCGGCGAGGGCGCTGGTGATCTTGCGTGCGTCGGCCATTGCGGATTATGGCGTGCTGGTCGCCACAGTTCGCGGTCGATCACGGGAGCGTGGCTTCGGTGGCCCGTGCCGGCGGCGTGTGATTGCGTTCGACCATCTCCAGGAAATTGCGCAGCATCGCGGCGCCTTCTGGCGTCAGGTAGCTCTCGGGATGGAACTGCACGCCCTCGAATGGGGCCTTGTGCGGTTCGGCCCACACGCGGCGCAGGCCCATGATCGTGCGGCGATTGGAAGCCCCTTCGAGCCACGCCGAGACCGCCCAGCCGTCTTGGTCCGGCCCTGGTGTGTCGACGTGGTCAACGCCGATTGCCAGCGAGTGATAGCGGGCCACATCGATCGGGCTGGCCACGCCGGCGAAGAGGCCCTGGCCGTCGTGGGCGATGACGCTCGTCCGGCCGTGCATGGGCTTGGCGTGGCGGACGATCTCGATGCCGTGCATCTGTGCCATGACCTGGAAGCCAAGGCACACGCCCAGCACGGGCACAACGCCAGCGAACCGCTCGATGATCGCGGCCGACACGCCGGCCTCGTTGGGCGTGCATGGGCCCGGGCTGATGACGACGCCTGTGGGCTGCAACGCCTCGGCCTGCTCGATGGTGATCTCGTCGTTGCGTGCGACGTGCAAGCCATCGCCCGGCTCGAGCCGCTGGCCGCGCGCGACGGCAACCTCGCCCAGGCGTTGGACGAGGTTCCAGGTGAACGAGTCGTAGTTGTCGATGACGAGTAACAAGCCCGACTGTAGTCGCCATGGTCTAGCATCTGATCTATGCGGACTTCGAGACACAAGAAAGCAACGCACCGCGAGGGCGATGTCTTTTCTTTGGCTCTGCACTCCGGTGGTTTTGTGCCGGGTGTTGTCGCACGCTGTAGCCACGAAAATTATGGCGTGTTGTGCTACTTCTTTGCGCCCAGGCTTCAATGTGCGCCACAGTTCGGTGATGTTCAACGACTGCGCGCGAAGGACTACTTTTGGATCGTTAGATCCAGCGATCTAGCTCTGCGTGATGGCCACTGGCCAATCATCGGTAGGATCGAGGATTGGGATACAACCGCATGGCCGGTGCCGAAGTTTCAGAGCGAGCCTGCCTGGCAGCGCGGCAAGTGGTGGGTCGTGGAGTACAGCCAGGAAGACCACACGGAGTTTGTTTCCAAGACCTATTACGGCGACTCGGAACCTGGGTTCCCTGAGGACGGGTTGGCCGGCTGCCTGTATGTCGAAGAGAAGCTCACGATGCTGGTTGACGAAGCCGAGCAACCAGACAGGGTTGACCGTGTGCGTCGTTCGCCGTTTTGATCGTCACGCCGCCGGCCGCGCACGATGGCGACCTCGCCCAGGCGTTGGACGAGGTTCCAAGTGAACGAGTCGTAGTTGTCGATGACGAGGATCAACCTGGAAGGGTAGATCATCGGTCGATCACGCCGCCTTGGTCTCGCCGGTGCCGGCCACGCCATCTCGCGTGACGTAGAAGAGCTGGTCGGTGATGGGGTAGGGCAGGCGCTCGTAGTCCTGGCGGACGCGATCCTGGATGCGATGCACGAACTCGGCCGGCTCGCGGGACAGCGCCACGAACATGTCGCGCGCCGGGATCGCTACCAGGAAGTCGCCGCCCAGTTGCGGCGCCAGGCGGTGGTAGAGCTTGCCCATCAGCAGGCGAGCGGCGTCGTAGCCGTCCTGCTCGGCCAGGATGGCCGCCATGCCGCCCTCGCGGCTCTCGACCAGCTGCACGTCCATATCGGGCGCGTACTCCTCGAGGTTGTCGCGGGCGATCATCTCGAGTTCGTCGATGTCCAGGCCCCATTGCACGATCTGCTCGGTCGTAATGCTCACGGTCATCTGCGGCAGATCGAGCACGTACACCACCACGGCGCCGTTGACGAACGGCGTGTGGGCCACGAGCCGTCGGCTGAGGCTCTCGAAGATGCTCTCGGGCTGGATGCGCGGCATGATCCGCGTCTTGGCGATGTCCAGCGTCATCGAATTGACGTACATCAGATCGCCGGCGAAGAGCTGCTCGAGGTAGTGCTCGACGATCTCCACGCCCCTCTGGGGGTCGTGGCTGACGATCCGGTAGAGGTTCACCAGGTCAAGACGGCGGCCGGCGATGACCAGCTCGTCCTCGCGGATCGAGTCGATGGTCAGCTCCGGTTGCAGGCGACGCAGGATCTGGGCCACCTCCTGGGAAAACTCGGTCGGGTTGTCTGGCATCATGGTCATATCCCCCGGCTTCCTTCGCGGGCCCGTTCCTGCCGCCAGCACCGGCGGTCGGCCCACGGGTCATCGGGTGCCCAGCGAGGCCACCGGAGCCACTCGCCCGTGCCGGCTGGGCCGGAGATCCAGGCGAGCCCACTGCCCGGCGTAATCGCTACAGCCCGACGCCCGAGAAGCGGGCTGGCATCTTCGGACCTGGCGGCATGGCCTCGGGTAAACCGCCCGACCGGGGGGTCGTTGCCCCGGGGGGCCGCCTGCGGGTAGAATCGCGCCACCCGAACGGGATTCTGCCGGCCGCTTTTGGCGGCGGGCGAGCGACTCGGGTTTTCAGACTTCCCCTCGCCCGTCGCGTTGGGGTGCCAAGCGGGGGCGTTCGCCCCTTGCGGACACTGGAGGCTTACAGGTGACCGAATCCGAGATCGAGGCAAAGGTGATCGACATCGTTGCCGAGCAGATGCACGCCGAGAAGGAAAAGATCTCCCGCGAGACGAGCTTCGTGGATGATCTGAACGCCGACAGCCTCGACACCGTCGAGCTGGTCATGGAGTTCGAGGACGAGTTCGAGACGTCCATCCCCGACGAGCAGGCCGAGCAGATCAAGACCGTCGGCCAGGCGATCGACTTCATCAAGCAAGCGCACGGCATCGAGTGATCGGCCTTGGCGGCACCGGCCGCCGGGCGAGCACACCACATGCCGAACCAGAACACACACGACCAGACCATCGTCATCACCGGCATAGGGGCGATCACGCCCATCGGGCTGGGCGCCCAGGCCGTTTGGGAGGCGATGCGCACGGGCACCAGCGGCATCACGTCGCTCGAGGGCGCTGAGTTCGCCGAGTTCGAAGACCAGTGGCAGGCCCGGGTTGCCGGCCACGTCACCGGCTGGGACGCGGGCGACCACATCGACGCTCGCGAGGCCCGGCGGCTCGATCGCTCGGCCCAATTTGGCATGGCCGCGGTGGCCCAGGCGGTTGAGGCCTCGGGTATCGACTTCTCGGCCATGCAACCCGAGCGGGCGGGCATCGCGTTCGGTACGGGCGTGGGCGGTATCTCGACGATCGAGGACGGCCACTCCACCCTGCTCAAGCGTGGGCCGAAGCGGCTGAGCCCGCTCACTGTGCCCAAGCTCATGGTCAATGCGACGGCGGGCAACGTCTCGATCGCCTACGGCCTTCGTGGCCCGGCGACTGCGATGGCGACCGCATGCGCCAGTTCGGGCAACGCCATCGGTGAGGCGCTTGAGACCATGCGACGCGGCCGGGCCGAGGTCATGATCGCCGGCGGCACCGAGGCGGCCATCACGCCGCTGTGCGTTGGCGCGTTCCAGGCGATGAAGGCCCTGAGCACGAACCCGGATCCGGTGAAGGCCAGCCGGCCGTTCGATGTCGATCGAGACGGATTCGTGTTGGCCGAGGGTGCCGCAGCGTTCATCCTCGAGACCGAGGCCCACGCCAAGGCCCGCGGCGCGACCATCTTGGCCACGTTGGCCGGCTGGGCCGCGAGCGCCGATGCGCACCACATCACCGCGCCCGACGAGGCCGGCCGTGGCGCGCGGCAAGCCATGACCTGGGCCCTTGAAGACGCGGGCCTGAGCCCGTCGGACATCGGCTACATCAACGCCCACGGCACGAGCACCCCGCTTGGCGACAGCGCCGAAGTGGCCGCGGTGCTCGAGGTCTTCGGTGACCACGCTCGCAAGTCCGCCGGCGGGCCGTTGCTCATGAGCTCGACCAAGAGCGTGCACGGCCACGCGCTCGGTGCTTCGGGCGCCGTCGAGCTCGTCGGCTGCATCAACGCCCTTCGCGAGGGTTTGATCCCGCCGACGATCAACCTCGAGAACCCCGAGGAGGGGTTCGACATCGATCTGGTGGCCAACGAAGCGCGGCAGGCCCCGATCCAGTACGCCATGAACAACACGTTCGGCTTCGGCGGGCACAACGTCAGCCTCATCGTCGGCCGCTACGACGGCTGAGCCGGGTCACTCTCTCACAAGCAAGGCACGCTCAAGGCAGGCCCGTGATCGGGCCGATTGCTTGTGCATGCCCCGTGATGTCCAGTCGATCCTCAGCCTCGATGTGCCCGTTGTGGTTGTGCTGGCCGAGCGGACGATGCAGGTGAACGAGGTGGTCCAACTCCGGCCGGGCTCGATCCTCGAGGTCGAGAAGTCCGCCGAGCAGGACCTGACTCTCCGCATCAACAACCGAGACGTGGGCACGGGTTCAGCCGTCAAGGTCGGCGAGAATTTCGGCTTGAAGATCGCGGCGATCGGCAGCCAAGCCGAACGCGTCGAAGCGCTCGGAGCGTGACGCTGATTATCGATCCTCGCTCACGCGAGCCGGGATCGCCCCGCCAGCCGGCAGCGGCCGAACGATCGTGAACTCGCCGGTGTTGACGTTCCAGCGGATGCTTGCGGCAGAAGCCGGCTGGGCGCTGCGCTTGTCGAACACCACCACCGGAGCCATCGGGTCGCCTGCGGCGATGATGATGCCCGTTCGTGCGTCGTAGTCAAGGCTGCGCGCGACGAGCTCCCGATCTTCCGAGGCCGCGTAGACCGCGCCCTCCGCGACCGCCTTGCGCAGCGTGGTGGCCGACCGCGATCGGTCGAGGCCTTCGAGCGTGATGACCAACTGCTCGCAGTCCAGGTCGAGCTGGGCGGCATCGGGTCCGGTGCGATGGCTCAGGCGCACGCTGCGATCGAGCACCAGCTCCTGCGCGGCACGATCGAAGGTCATCGCGCCGTTCCAGTCGACCAGGGCCTGGCCCGCGCCCGAGCCAACGAGATCACCAAAGCCGCTGCGCGCATCCTCGGCCGTCGCGTCGTTGTCGAGCGGTGTCTGGTCAGGCCGCTCCAAGATGATCGCGCGGCCTGCGCCGTTGGCCTCTAAGTTACTCGTCGGCCCATCGAGCGTGGCCTCGGGCACCATCAGCACCAGGGCCGATTGCAGCTCGCGACTGTCCGGCGAGGAACCTCGGAATCGCCGCGACTCGATGATGACCACCGAGCCAGGCTCGATGCCCGCCTCGGCGTGGGCGCGGAGCAGCTCACGCTCTCCTTGGGCAAACTCGGGGTCGGCGGAGTCTTCTTGCGGTGGCGGTGTGAATACGAGCTGGATGTTGCCCGCGGCGATGCGGTCTTCTTCGGCTCGGTTGTCGGTGAGCCTGATGCGCGCGTTGCCGTCGGCCTCGGCGCTGCCCTCGCGATCGTTGAAGAGCATGAAGTTGTCCCACCCAAGCGTCAGCGTGCTGGGGCGGATGCGATCCTCGCGCTGCAACTCGTGCGTAAGCGTGCCGGGGCCGAACACCTGGGCGAGGCCCTTGATCGCATCGAGACGGATCTGCGGGCCGGTGAGCTCCGTGTTGCCGCGCGCGGCGGTGGCGGTCTCGCCCGACTCTGCCTCGATCTCGGCGTACTGGTCCTGCGGCCGGATGAGCACGCGTCGGCCGGTCGCGCTGACGCGCGCGCCCTGGGCGTCCGCGGCGGTGAGGCTGACGTCGCCGGTGAGCTCGGCTTGGTCGACCTCGGTGCGCAGCCGCGTGCCGTCGAGCGTGGCGCTCAGGTCCGCGTCGAGCGCGTCGGCCCGGAAGGTCGCGTCCTGCCCGCGGCCGCGAACCGAGCCGTCCGCCAGCAGCTTGCGCGGCAGCGACGCGTCGCCCTCGTCGGTGAGCTCGAATCGCACCTCGATTCGATCGCCCGAGAGGCTGCCGGTGCGATCGCTGCTGGCCGTCGCGGGCTCGTTGGGCTCGCGCTCCATGACTAGGCGGCTCAGCAGCGGACGAGTGGTGGCGGCCTCGAAGAACTCGGCGTCGATGACCTCGCCCGCCAATCGCGCGTCCTGAGCCTGGCCGTTGACCTTGCCCTCGAACCGCGCGCTTGACAGGCTGAGCCCGTCGCGCGCGCCCTGGGCCTGCGCAGGCACTCTGCGAAAGTCGATGTCGGCGCGCTCGGCCCAGGCGATGCGACCCTGCTGGTCCTCACCGAGCGATGTCAGCTGGCCTGGCCCGACCAGCGCGGCGGTCTCGGAGAGCAGGTCGAGCTCGACGCGGATGCCGCGCGCTTCGCCCACGCCCGGCGCGGTGACAAACACGCTGTTGGCCGACGGGCCGAGGAGGATGGCGCGCTGCGACGTTGGGTAGTACTCGATTGTGGCGGCGTGGCCGTTCGCACCAAGGTCGGCGTCGACGATCTGCACGAGGCCGCGCTCGGGCGCGCTCAGTCGGACGGAGATGTCGTCGCCGTTGAGTTCGCGCGGTGGCGAGGCTAGCGGGCGGGCCACCATCGGGCCGTCCCACGTCAGCGTGATCTCGTTGCCATCCGATCCGCTCTGCGAGGCTTGTGTGGCGTCCATGCCCGCGAGCACGGCGCCCATCAGACGCGCGGTGGTGTCGAGCTGTGCGCCCTGGGCGCTCCCGCCCTGCAGCGGGCCGATCGCGCCCTCGGGTAGGGTGTTGTCGACGAGCCGCACCCAGGCCTCGAGCGCGTCCGCGGAGGTCGTCATGCTGCCGCGCGTGATCGTGACGTTCTCGGTGATCTGCAGCTTGTAATACTGCTCGACCGGCGTGTCGGCCTGCGGCGTCTCGGGCTGGGGCTGGCTGGGTTGCTCGGCAGCTGGGGCCCGATCTGGGCGCGCGGGCTGGTCCGAGGCCGGGCTGGGTGCCGCTGGGTGGCGATCTGCGCCGCTCCCGCGGGGCTCGGGGTCCGGCTGCGATGGCGAGGGCGTGTATGTTGCCGTCCCGCCGCGGAAGCTCTCGAGACGCTCCAACTGGCTGGTGACCTGGTTGCCACGGATGTCCAAGCCGTTGATCTCGAACACCAGGTTCTCGGCGGTGCCGACAACGGTCTCCTGGGTCGAGATGGTGCCGAGTTCGACGTTGAAGTCGAGCGCGGTGGTCGTGAACGTGGCGGCGGGCAGTGTGGTCGGGTTGGCCGGGTCGATGGCCTCGGGCTCGGTCGACTCGCCGGCGTCGTACACGCGGATGAGCACGTCGCCGGTGAGCGTGCCACGCTCGGGCGGCTGGCTCGGGGCGGTCATGGCCAGGTCGCCCTCGTTGGCCTGCACGTGGATGGTCTGGCCCGCGCTCTGGTAGATCCAGATACGCGGTTGGGCGGCGATGTAACCTCGCGGGCCCTGGGGGGCCAACTGCTGGGCGATCATGCGGCCCTGCGTGCGCTGGGGGTCCTGGCTGTCCTGGAACTTGATGTCGACGTTGCGCGCCACCTGCTGCGCACCCGGGCCGCCGAGTTGCAGGCCTTCCTCGATGCCAACGGGCGGGAGGTTCTGGCCCTGGGGCCCTTGCTGCGGGCCGCCCGAGCCGCTCGCGAAGATGTACACCAACACGCCGACCGCAACAGCGGCAATGGCGACGGCGAGCAGGATGCGGCGGGGGGCGTTGCCCGGCCGGCTGGGGCCGGCGGTCTGGTTCGGCATCGCTAACTGTAGAGAGCCATCAGGTGACCGAGCCGGTCTTGGGCACGCAGGATGGACCAGATCGCCTCCCGCACCGCGCCATGGCCGCCGTGGGCGGTCGTCGTGAGCACGGCGAGGTCCTTGATCGACTGATCGGCGTCGCCGACGGCGATCGGGCAGCCCACCGTGTGCATCGCCCGCAGGTCGGAGAGGTCGTCGCCGACGAAGGCGACCTGCTCGGTCGTCAGGCCGATCTCCTTGAGGAGGCTCAGGATCACCTCGCGCTTGTCGCTCACGCTGTCGTAGAGGTGGGCGACGCCCAATTCCTTGGCTCGCCTGCGGACGCTCTTGGCCGGACGCGCGGTGACGATTGCCGTGTGGTGGCCGAGCCGATGCCACGCGGTGATCCCTTGGCCGTCGTGCACGCTGTACCGACGGGTCTCGACGTTGTCCTCGTTGAGGTACAGCCCGCCGTCGGTGAGCGTGCCATCAACATCGAGGCAGATCAACTCCACCTTCAAGGCCTTCTCCACGAAGGCCTTGGGCAATTCGGGGCGCTTGCCGGGGTCCTGGCCGTGTTTGGGTTCGGGGTCGGGCATGCGTTCGGTCGGTCCTCGGGTCGGGCTCGCGGGGCTCTGGGGCTATATGGTTGCCCCCACGGCCGGCGTCCATGGTAGCGTTGGGCGTGGCCGCTCCCCGCTTTCGATCGGTCGCGAGCGGTACTCGGGAGGCAGTGCGATGGAGGCGTTGATGTCCTGGGTGAAGCTCTCTGGCCGCGTCGAGAATCTCAAGGGGTCGGCCACGGTGGCGGTGGCGACCCGCGCCAAGGCCCTGAAGGCCGAGGGCAAGGACATCATCAGTTTCGGCGCGGGCGAGCCGGACTTCGACACCCCCGAGGTCATCAAGCAGGCCGCGATCGAGGCGCTCAAGGCCGGGCGTACGAAGTACGAGGCGGCCAACGGCCCGAAGGACGCTCGCGAGGCCGTCGCCGCCAAGCTGCGCGCCGACAACGGGCTCGATGTCACCGCTGACGGCGTGGTTATCGTCTCGGGCGCCAAGGCCGCGTTCTTCCAGGCGTGCTTCGCGCTGCTGGGAGATCCCAGCCCCGACGGGCAGCCGTGGGAGGTCATCATCCCCACGCCGGCTTGGGTGAGCTACGAGCCCATCGTGAACATGTGCGGCGGGCGTGTGGTGGAGGTTGATCTCAAGCCCGAGGACGGGTTTGTGCTGCGGCCCGAGGCGTTGCGAAAGGCCATCACGCCGCGCTCACGCATGGTCGTCATCAACACGCCGAGTAATCCATGCGGCTCGGTCATCTCGTGCCAGGACCTGGATGTGCTGGCCGAGGTTGTTGCCGACGCGGCTCGCGCGATCGCACCCGAGCTGATGATCGTGACCGACGAGATCTACGAGAAGCTGGTCTTCGATGGGCTTGAGCACGCCTCGATCGGCGCGAATCCGCACGTGGCCGACCGAACGCTGACGATCAATGCACTCAGCAAGAGCTACGCGATGACCGGCTGGCGCGTGGGCTATGCGGCGGCGACCGGGGCGCTCGCCGAGAAGCTGATACCCGCGATGGCCCGCGTCCAGGCGCAGACGATCACCAACATTACCTCGTTCCTGTATCCGGCGATCTCGGTGGCGTTCGATGAGTCCGCCGCAGACATCGAGAGGATCCGCACGACGTTCGAGGGCCGTCGGAACCTGGTCATGGATCTGCTCGGCAAGATCGGAGGCGTGCAGACGGCGCGGCCGTTCGGCGCGATGTATGCCTTTCCTCGCATCGCCGACCTCTATGGCAAGACGAGCGCTGGGGGCGCAGATGTGCGCGACTCGCTGAGCTTCTGCGAGGCCTTGCTGGAGGAGCACGGTGTGGCGATGGTGCCGGGGAGTGCCTTCGGCGGGCGCGGCGACGAGCACGTGCGCATCAGCTTCGCGTGCTCTGACCAGGACATCAATGTCGGCGTCGAGCGGATGGGCGAATTCATCGCGGGTTTGCATTAGCGGGCCATTTCGGCGGCGATCTGAGCGGCAAGGTCCGCGTTGGCGCGCACGAGCGCGAGGTTCGAGCTAAGCGTTCGCCCCTCGGAGATCCGGTGCAAGGCTTCGAGCATGGCGGGGGTCGCGTCCCGACCCTTGGCGTCGGCGGATTCGCGCGCAGCCTGTTCCAGCCAAGCCTGCCATTGCTGGGGATCGATGGCGTGCTCAGCGGGCACGGGCTGGGCGATGAGCACGCCCTTGCCGGTGGATGCGAGGTGGTGGCGCGCAAACGCGGCGATGTCGGCGGGGCTGTCGAACGTTGCGTCGACGCGACCTTCGCTCTCGACCAGATAGAAAGCCGGGAAGCTGCGCGTGCGGTAGCCGATGACGGGGACGCCGAGGGTCTCGAGCAGCTCTCGTGTTGAGGCGACGTCGAGGATCGCCTTGACGCCGCTGGAGACGACCGCGACGGGATGCTGCGCGAGGGCGGCGAGATCGGCGCTGATGTCGAGTCGATGGGCAAGGCCGTGGTGCACGCCACCGAGGCCGCCAGTGGCCATGACGCGGATGCCCGCGCTTGCGGCGAGCGAGACGGTGGCGCTCACGGTGGTTGCGACTGTTGCGCATCGATAGATGAGCGGGCCGAGGTTGGCTGTGTTGGCCTTGGCGATCTCGGGGCGCGATAGGAACTCGCCCAGTTCGTCTTGTGTCATGCCGACGATGGGCACGCCGTCAAGGACGCCAATGGTCGCGGGGTTTGCGCCGTGCCTCTGGATAATGGTGTCGAGCTCGCGCGCGAGTGGGAGGCCCTCGCCGGGCGGCAGGCCGTGGGCGAGCAGGGTTGTCTCGAGCGCAACGGCCGCACGCCCGGCGACGCGTCGCACGGGTTGGGTGCGAGGCGTCGGGGCGTGCTTGTGGTCGGACATGAGCGAGGCTATGCCCGGGTCTGATTGTGTGGCCGGTTGGGTTTGCCTCTTAGGCGACCATGTCCTTGAGACCCTTGAGCGGGCGGACCTTGACGACGTTGCGGGCGGGCTTGGCCTTGAAGATGGTGGGCTCGCCGGTGAAGGGGTTGATGCCCTTGCGCGCCTTGGTGGCGGGCTTGCGCTGGACGGTGACCTTCATGAGGCCGGGGATGTTGAAGACGCCGGCGTTGCCCTTCTTGAGGTCGGCGGCGATCATGGCGCCCATGGTGTCGAAGACGGCGGCGACTTCCTTCTTGGAAATGCCGGCGTGCTCGGCGATGAGGGTCTGGATCTCGCTCTTGGTGCGGGGCTTGCCCTTGGCGCCGGTGATGCGCGGGGCGGCGGCCGTGGTGGTGCGGCGGGCCGGGGCCTTGCGGGTGGTCTTGCGCGTGGTGGTCTTCTTGCGGCTGGTCGCACCGGAGCTGGCGCGGCGGACGGTTTTCTTGGTGGTCTTGCGGGCGGTCTTGGAACGGGACGCGGTTCTCTTGGCCATTGCTTTTGCACTCCGTGCGAGGGTCTCGGCGTTCGCGCCGGGCGGTCTGCCCAAACTCCAGGCAGGTCTCTTTCCGCTTCCGCTCGCCGTCAATTGTTCGGCTCGTCGGGCTTTGGCCCTACAAAAACAGTGGTTTTTGAGCGATTTTTCTTTACCTGGGGTCAAAAACCCTTGAATTTCAGGGGTTTGGGGGCATGTGGCGCGTTCTTTGCACGTCGCTTTGTGCGCCCGCTGCAGCGACCAACGAACGGCGACGGGTACGATCGGCTCGTGAAAAACAGGGCTGAAACGACATCTGGACGGGATTCTGCGCACGCCGACGTGCTTGCGACACGGGCCATGCCTGGCGCGTTTGACGTGGGTGGAGCGAGTGTTCGAGTGCTTGGGGATGGCTTGCCGGAACGGGCGACGCTGCTCGAAGCGGTGGCCGGTGCGAGGGTCTTGGTCAGCATGTTTACCGATCGGGTGGACGCCGAGCTATTGGATGCGGCGGGCGGCTCGCTCAGGGGCGTGTGCCAGTACGCGGTGGGCACGGACAACATCGACCTGGCCGAGTGCCAGGACCGGGGCGTGGTGGTGACCAACACGCCCGACGCGGTGACCGAGGGCACGGCGGACCTCGCGTGGGCGCTGCTGCTGGCGGTGACAAGGCGGATTGTGGAGGCCGATGCGTACGCCCGTAGTCCGACGTATCCCGACAACGGGCCGCTGGGCATGGGCGACTTCCTGGGCGCCGACCTGACCGGGCGGACGCTGCTGATTGTCGGGGCCGGACGCATCGGAAGGGCGGTCGCGTTGCGCAGCCTGGGCTGGGGCATGCGTGTGCTGTACGTCGCGCGCAGCCGGAAGTGGGATATGGAGCTGGCGCCGCTGGCGGCCGAGCGGGTGGATTTGGATGAGGGGTTGGCCCGGGCCGATGTGGTCAGCCTGCACACGCCGCTGACGGACGCGACGCGGCACCTCATCGATGCGCGGCGGCTGGGGCTTATGAAAGAGAACGCGATCCTCATCAACACGGCGCGGGGGCCGGTTGTGGATGAGGCGGCGTTGGTGGAGGCGCTCGCAAGCGGTGGGATCTGGGGCGCGGGGCTCGATGTGTTCGAGCGGGAGCCGACGGTGCACCCAGGGCTGATCGCGGCCAAGAACGCGGTGCTCACGCCGCACATCGGCAGCGCCGAGCGGCGGTACCGCGAGATGATGACCGAGATGGTGGCGGGGAACGTGCGGGCGATTCTGGCGGGAGATGAGCCGCCGAATCGCGTCGGCTAGCGATTCAGCGCTTGTTGGCGAAGTGCAAGTCGAGGTAGCGGGCGACGTAATCGACGAGGCTGGTGGCCTCGGGGATCTCGGGGTTTGAGGTGTGGCCCATGGGCTCGAAGCGCATGCCGCGGAAGCGGGTGACGGCTTCCTCGACGGGCAGGCCGTACTGGAGGGCGAGGCTCAGGGCTCGGCAGTAGGCCTGGACCATGCCCTTGATGGTCGAGCCCTCTTTGGCCATCTTGATGAAGACCTCGCCGGGGGAGCCGTCGTCGTAGAGCCCGATGGTGAGGTATCCCTCGTGGCCGCCCACGGAGAACTTGTGCGTGAGGGCGTTGCGGGTGTTGGGAAGCATCCGGCGGTCGCTGGTGGGGCTCATGGTGGTCTGCATCGACGTGGGGCCTCCGGAGGTGTCCGTACCTGAGTCGGCGCTGGTGGGGCAACTGTGGGGCGTTCGTGGAATACCGAGCTTTGGGTCTGAAGGATATCGGCTCTTGGGGGGTTAGAGGCTGGATGTTGGGGCTGTCGGCATTGCCTTCGTGGGCATTGTGGCCGATACTTCCTTTGAAGATTGTCGCTTGTGGCCCTAGGGCCCTGAGCGAGCACGGCTCGATGGAGCGTTGCGGACGATAAGATGTCGCGAATTGCGAACACAACGCGAACAAGTGCTACGGCTCGAGCGGTCCCGCTCGCGGCGCTGGCGACGTTGCTGGTTGTGCTCGCCTCGGCCGATGCCGCGATGCGGTCTCCGGCGCCTGGGGCTCGCGATTCGATCGACGGCCGAACCCACGCCCGTGCGGGCACGCTGGGCCTTGGGCGCCTCGTCGAGGGCCTGCTGGCCTGCGCGACGGTGCCCGAGCAGGAGCCGGACGAGCCGGTTGCCCCCGAGCCTCGCACAACGATCGAGCCCGTGGTTTCGCAGGTGGCTTCGGCCCCGCGGGCCGGGTTCGGGCTGTGCTTGCTGACCGATCTGCCGCCGCCCGGGCTGGCCTGATTAGTCCCTGGGCCCCGCGCGATCGCTCGGCGTTGCGCGCTCTGGCCTTCCTCAGCCGAGCCTGAGTCCTTCAACCAAATCAACACACCCCCGTCAGGGGCGTCGCGGCGGTCACCGAGTTGTGTGCGTCGGCTGACGCGGCATCTCGAGGCATGAACATGGCAGGCAATCAGGGCATCCCGGTCATCGGCCCGGTCCTCAACAAGATCATCGGCACCCGCAACGAGCGATTCGTCAAGAAGTACACGGGCAAGGTCGACCAGATCAACAGCCTGGAGGCCGAGATCCGGCCGCTGACCGACGACGAGCTGCGCGCGCGGTTCCGGTCGTTCAAGCAGCGCATCGAGGGTGGGGAGAAGGCCGACGCGATGCTGGCCGAGGTATTCGCGGTGGCGCGAGAGGCCATGGACCGCTCGGTGGGCATCCGCAACACGCTGAACCCCGAGCATGAGTTCGACGCGAGCCGGCTGCCCGAGGCGATGCAAGCCGTGCATGCCGAGCTGATGAAGCAGGCCGAGGCGACACCGGTTATGGTGCCACGCACGTTCATGGGCGAGTCGCCCGAGGGCTCGGTGCCCGACGAGAAGGACGAGTTCCTCGGTTCGAGCGAGCTGATCCCCGGATGGATGCGTGTGGAGATCCCCGTGGAGTACTACGGGGCGGTGCGAGAGCTGTACCCCGAGAGCCGCCCACCGTTTCGGGCGCGGCCGTTTGATGTGCAGCTGCTCGGCGCGATGGTGCTGAGCCAGGGCCGAATCTCGGAAATGAAGACCGGTGAGGGCAAGACGATCGTCGCGCCGCTGGCGACGTGTTTGGCGGCGGTCGAGGGCTTGAAGATCCATGTCGTGACGGTCAACGACTACCTCGTGCAGCGCGACCGCGACTGGACGTTCCCGTTCTTCCGGGCCCTGGGCATGACGGTGGGGGCCATCCACCCCCAGCACATGCAACCCGAGGAGATCAAGCGGCAGATGTACCGCTGCGACGTGGTGTACGGCACGACCAGCGAGTTCGGCTTCGACTACCTGCGCGACAACATGAAGCGGTCGGTGGCCGAGCAGGTGCAGCGAAGGCGCGAGTTTGCGATCGTCGACGAAGTCGACTCGATCCTGATCGATGAGGCGCGCACGCCGCTCATTATCTCGGGCCCGGCGCACGAGGATCGGCCGCGGTACGAGCAGGCCGACGAGCTTGCGCGGCACTTGGTCGAACTCAACAAGCCTTGGACTGCGGCGGACGAGAAGCTGCAGGAGGCCATAAACCGGATCAAGACCGTCGAGGGCGACATCCGCACGGCTCGTGACAAGGACGCGGGCAAGGCGTTGCAGAACGAGCTCAACGAGCTGCGCAAGGGCCTGCCGGAGATGGAAGCCGAGCGTGACCAGCACACGCAGTACTACGAAGTGAAGATGGAGCGCAAGCAGGCGTACCTGACGCATGAGGGCATCGCCGAGGCCCAGAAGAAGGCCGGTGTTGGCTCGTTCTACGTCGACGAGAACATGGACCTGCCGCACCTCATGGAGCAGGCGCTTCGGGCGTACGTGGTGTACGAGCGCGATCGCGACTACGTGATCATGAACGTGCCGAGCCCGCAGACGGGCCAGGCCGAGCCGAGCGTGGTGATCGTCGACACGTTCACGGGACGCCCGATGATCGGCCGCCAGTGGAGCGATGGCTTGCACCAAGCGGTGGAGGCCAAGGAGCAGGTGCCCGTCAAGCAGGAGACGCAGACGGTTGCGACGGTGACGATCCAGAACTTCTTCAAGATGTACGAGCGGCTGGCGGGCATGACCGGTACGGCCGACACCGAGGCCCAGGAGTTCAACGACATCTACAGCCTGGATGTCGTGAGCATCCCGACGAACCGCGAGGTGGTTCGAGCCGATCACGACGACCTGATGTTCCTTCGCGAGAAGGACAAGTGGGAGGCGATCGTCGATGAGATCAAGGCGTTCCATGACGTGGGCCGGCCGATCTTGGTCGGTACGACGAGCGTGGAGCGGAGCGAGTTCCTCGGCAAGATGCTGCAGCGCAAGCACGGCGTGAAGCATGAGGTTCTCAACGCGAAGCAGCACGAGCGTGAGGCGCACATCGTGGTGAACGCGGGCCAGCTGGGCGCCGTGATGATCGCGACGAACATGGCCGGCCGTGGTACGGATATCAAGCTGGGCAAGTGCCCGCGCGAGGTTCTGATCGACCACTGGCTGCGGCGGGGCATCGCCTCGCGAGATCTCAAGCCCGAGGCGAGCGAGGATGAGCTGCGCGAGAACGTGTTCCGTAAGATCGCGCTGACTGAGCTGAAGGACGCCGGCCTGAGCAAGCGTGATATCGAGCAGATGCCGTTCGACGAGGTCGAAGTGGCGCTGCTTCGTCGCTGGGCCGAGCACTACACCTACATGACCGACAAGCAGGTGCAGGCGTGCTCGCGAGACGAGCTGATGGCAGAGCTCGACGCGTGTGGCCGGTTCCTCATCCATCGGATCCGCTGGTTCGACGACATCCAGGACATGGGTGGGCTGCACGTCATCGGCACGGAGCGTCACGAAAGCCGACGCATCGATAACCAGCTTCGTGGGCGTTCGGGCCGACAGGGTGACAACGGGTCGACACGTTTCTTCGTGAGCCTTGAGGACCCGCTCATGAAGATGTTTGCTGGCGCGGCGATGCAGAACTTCCTGTCGAAGGTCGGCGGCATGAAGGAGGGCGACGCCATCGAGCACCCGTGGCTGAGCAAGAGCTTCATGAGGGCCCAGCGCAAGGTCGAGGAACGCAACTTCCAGATCCGCAAGAACATCCTCGAGTACGACGAGGTCATGGAGCACCAGCGGCAGTACTTCTACGGGCTTCGGCAGCGCGTGCTCGAAGGCCGGGACGTGAAGGGCCTGGTGCTTAACTACATCGATGTGGTGATCGACGAGGCCTGCGAGCAGTACCTCGATCGCGACTATCCGGCCGAGTGTGCGGCCGAGTACGCCAAGCAGCAACTGGACTGCTCGATCATGCCCGATCGCCTGCGTGGCAAGGACTACGAGGAGATGGACAAGGCGATCCGTCGCGAGGCCAAGGAGGACGCGCGGCAGATGATCGACCTGACGCTGGGCGAGTACATGCCGCTCGAGGGCTCGGAGGTCAGCGTTGACTTCGACTCGGCCGGCCTGATCAACTGGGCTAAGAGCCGGTTCGATGTCGATCTGAATGCGGCCGAGCTGCGCGAGGGCGGGGCCGAGGAGCGGCGGCAAGTCTTCGACACGCTTGTCGAAAAGGCGCACCACCGCATCGAGGAGTCGGACCTTGCCGGGCTTGCGCGGTTCACAGAGCCGGATTACGGTGCGACCGAGCTAGCGAGTTGGACGAAGAACCGATTTGGCTTCGACGTCGACGTGAAGGCGCTGGTGCAGGCCGAGGATGCGGAAGACAACTCGGCCGGCGAGCACATCAAGCAGAAGGCTCGAGAGATCTACCACGATCTTGAGGTGCGTTACCCGGCAGAGTTTGCCATGAACGTCACGCGCAACCTGATGCGCACGAGTCCTGGCGAGGCGTTGGGGCAGCTCTCGGACTGGGCCAATCGTCGCTACCAGCTCGGGCTCGACGATGAGCAGTTGCGCAAGGTGAATCCCGCGGCGTTGCAGAAGCAGATCGAGACCGCCTCGCGCGAGTTCGTGGACTCGGGCCGGTTGGACAAGGAGATCTCCGACGCTCTGGCGTGCCCGAACGATGATGCGCTCGACGCGCACCTGAAGCAGCGGTTCAACCTGCGGACGGGCGTGCCCGACTGGATGCGCGGCATGCGCGGCGAGCAACGCGAGGGCGTCGTTCGCGGCCGCGTCGAGGAGTTGCTGCGGGCCGAGATGCTGCACCTGGAGCGCATGGTGCTGCTCGAGGGGCTGGATAACCAGTGGCGCGACCACCTGTACCAGATGGACCAGCTGCGCGACGGCATCAGTTTCCGCGCGTTCAGCCAGCAGGATCCGCGGATCGCGTTCAAGCGCGAGGGCGCGACGCTGTTCACCGAGATGCAGCAGTCGGTGCGCACGCGCGTGACCGATTACATCTTCAAGATCAAGGTTGGGCCCGAGCAGGGAGCGACCGCCCAGAGCGGGCTGGGGCCGATGGTGGGTGGCCCGTCGCGCAGCGGTGGCCAGCAGCAGCAGGCACCTCGGGGTATCTTCGGCGGCCCGACGGCAGCGGCGCGTCCGGCGGGCGGCGGACAGCCTCCGATGGGCGGTGGGAACATCACCGGGCCGGGTATGGGCTGATTCGTCACTGAGACGGACGCTGCTCGGGGTTGGGGCTTCTCAGGGTTTGTTCGGGAAGTCGAACCTCTGGACGTTTGCTTGCGGATGGATGGGCATCTTCTCTCCCCAATAGGCCACCGGGACGGCTGGTGGCTGTACGATGGTCGGTTGCCGCTGGGGCGAGGGATGGGCCCGCTGCCCCGGCCGCACGCACGCCTTGGGCGCGGGAAGGTTGGTCGAGATGGAGCATCGAATGGCACGTTCTGGGCGTGGCTTCACGATTATCGAATTGCTGGTGGTGATCCTGATCATCTCGGTGCTGATCGCGCTGGGGTTGGCGGTGGGCGCGCGCGTGGTGGGGGGTGCCAAGACGACCCAGACGCGCGACCTGATCAAGACGCTGGAGAACGTGCTGAGCAGCTACGAGACAACGGTGGATCGCGCGCTGCCGGCGTTCATCGCCGATCCGAGGCGTGATCTGTCGGCGACGGGCACCGGCCCGCAGCCCGTGTTCTTCCCGCTTGCCGACGGCGTTGCTGGGGAGACCGGCGACTTCATCAACTCTGTGGGGCTGTTCTTGCACGAGGCTCGGAGCATCGCGGGAGTTTCGTCGCTGCTCGATGGGCTGGACGCCCAGAACTATCAGGAATTCGCATACACGCCGGCGACCGAGCTGAGCAGCGACCCGGGTGCGACAGAGCCATTGGTGCCGACCGTGCTCGACGCGTGGGGCCAGCCACTCCGGCTGGTGCACCCCAGATTCCACGGCGTCGTGCGTGATGCAGTGCGGTTCGATGACGACGATTGGCTTGGTCCGGCCCCGGACAGCGGGATCTATTTTCCTGAGCGGTTCCGCCGCGATCCGGCGCAGGGCGACGCCGATGGCGGCCTGACGACGGGGAGCCGGCCGTACTTTTACTCGGTTGGGCCCGATGGCGACGCCTCGACGATCGAGGACAACGCCTATACCAGCCAGCCGAACATCCAGGGCGACTAGGCCGGTTGGGAGGTATGGGGTCTGGGGTGGCTCAGGCCCGGCTCGCCCGGCGATGTGGCTGGGCGTATCATCTTGGCCTTCCGGGGTGTAGCGCAGCTTGGTAGCGCGTCTCGTTCGGGACGAGAAGGTCGGAGGTTCAAATCCTCTCACCCCGATTTGGTAAGCGTGATGGCCTCGGTACTTGCCGGGGCCATCTGTGTTTGCGCACGGTCCAACTTGGTCCCGTCAGCACGCCCTGGCGCAGAATCGGACTTGTCTTCATTTCGGCATCGGCGCACACCTCGCTAGGCTCGTGAGATGGAAGATCAACCTCAAGACAATCCGGCCACCCCCTTCCAGAACGACTTGCGGATCGAACTCTACAAGAGTCTTCGGGCGGAAGCTGCCAAGTACGTGGAGCGAGTTCCAGGGCTCTGGCTCCAGAAGTTCGCGATGCTTGGCGGTATCGTCGTGTTTCTGTTTGCCACGGATCGCCAGGCATTCGGAAACGAGGCCAGCGATGCGCTCTTCCCGATCGCTGCAGTGATCATGTGTGTCCTGACCGGGCTCATCGATGCAAAGATGCTGGAGTACGCGCTTCATGCGCGCATTATCTCGCTCTACATCCGCGATCACTTTCGCGACGCCAGTGTCGGTGGCTACGAGAGTTTTCTATGGGGGTACGGGAGTAATCTGCCTGCGCGGCGACTCGCGTGGCTTCGAAACTGGACGACCATTGCTGTCACGACCGTCTCGTCCCTCGCAACGATCATCGCTGCGTGCTGGATGGCAGAGGAGCGGACCGGTCACCAATTCTGGATCAACGTTGCGTGGGTCGGAGCGCTGATCTACCTCGGCGGATCAGTAGGGGTAGCGCACCTGCTCTTTCGGGCTGGCGCGGTTACGCTCCGTGCGGAGAATCGGCCAACTAGTTGAAGCCTCAACGTCGCCCGGTCGAGTCAACCGATTGTGACCGACGTCTCAGGACGAGCCCGCAGAGTCCTTAGCGGTAAGAGTGCTTGACGACTAGGAACCTCGCTCAGGCCGCATAGCCTGTCGCCGCGAGCATCAGAAGCCGCGTTTCAGGGCTCCGAAGGCGGATCTGCGCTACAAAGAGTCAATTGGTGTTCTCTCACCCCACTTCCATGATTCCTGGTGGGTCGCTTGATCCTGCTGGTGCTCAGCGCTTGCGGGTAGAGGTGCCATTTGTCCATGTCGCTGCGGTAGCGGGCTGATCATGTTCGCTTTGATTGTCAGGCGAAGGTGATGGCGCACTTGGGCCAGCGTCCAATAGCCCTTGCGTTCATACCCCGTCTCGAGTAGGAGTCGGCACTCCGAGACGGTACCGTCCCACGTGTCTAGCTTGAGTGGTCGCTGTATGGTCTTCGGACTCGTCGTTCACGCGTCGCGGCCCTTCCGCAGCTGAGCCACGCCGAGAGCGATCAAGAGTGCGAGGCTCGTACCCGCCCCGATCGGAAACACGATCCACTTGGCTCCCGTGCCTAGGCGAAGGAGGCCGAGGCGGTCGTTTCCGTTGATCACGCCGATGATCGTGGTGTTTTCCATCGCTTCGCTTGCCAGGAGTACCGCCAGGAGCGTGGCGCATGCGATGGTCCACCATGAGCCCCAGCTGAAGCGGCGCTTTGCGACGGCGAACACAATTGCCATGGCGGTGGCATAGCACAGAACGAAGAGGGCGTCGATCCACTGCCACCGCTTGTACGTCGCGAGGATTTGCGGTTCGAGTGTCGCGAGTTGCGCGTTGGCTTCGGAGATGTCCGCGGGGGTCTTCTCTTCGAAGGGTGTCATCTCGCGCTGGATCTGTGGATAGCCGCCAACAACGACAACTACGGCACCGAGCAGGACGAGGGCGAGCGCTGCCCAGAGCCACTTGGCCTTCATGAGACGCTCCGCGGGAGTCTGATGTGTTGGGGCCCGGATCGGGGCGTGCGCTCGATGACGCCTCGGGCCTCGAGGTCCAGTTTTACGGCCATCACATACCACGTGATGCCCTTGCCCTTCGGGAACAGGTCTGCTGGTAGGTTTGGGGCGATGCGCTTTGCGATGGATGAGAGCGCGACGCCGAGGTCATCGTCCGGGATTGTGTCCAGGATGGCGTCGCGGATCGCATCGTACTTCGTCTGGAGGATGTTGACGCCCTGCTTGCCTTCGGGGTGCAGGGTCATGATCCGGATCTCGGTGATGGCGGTCACTTTGGTTTCCTTTCAAGGAAGGACAGCATGCGCACGAGCGTGCGCTGCGATGGTTTCATGCATGCGGGGCCGTCGTCGCGGGTTCGGGCGATGCCCGCGAGGTCGTCGAGCACGGCGGGAAGACGCTTGCCATAAATGGTCTTGCAGCCAATCTGGAGTATGCGGGCGACGAGCCAGGACTTGGGTCCTTGGAATCCGGTCTGCGACATGACGAGTCGAGTTCCGTGTTCGTGATCGTGCAACTCGATGCGCACGAGCGTGTCGATCGGCCCGCCCTTCCATGAGAAGGCGATCGAGTTGGGCTCATTGAGTTCGGACACGACGCAGTTGACGCTCCCGTCGAAGCCCGGGCCCGG
>ERZ1740058.743-NODE-743-length-21377-cov-7.868540_pt1 | contig 21377 bp, 18 predicted proteins | sample MGYA00581745_ERZ1740058 | MGnify/ENA primary metagenome ERZ1740058 (study PRJEB43018, sample SAMN04849742) | marine metagenome | isolation source: floating plastic debris | place: Pacific Ocean | collected 2008-08-30 | study: EMG produced TPA metagenomics assembly... | reverse complement strand
TACTAAGAAGTATTTTTTTTATTCTAAGCTTGAGAACTCTCGAAAGAAGTTGAGAACAACATCCCCTGAAGATTTTGATTCCGCACGCTTTTGTGCAAAACGGATCACAAAGGTAGGAATTTATTTTAAAATAACCAAACGTACTTAAAAACTATTTTTCTGTGATAGACATATAGTTAAGCTGGTACATCTTTTTTCCTTCAACTTTATTATAATATTGTGCTAGTGCAGGGATAGCCTCGAATAGTATGGGGACGAAATCTTTCTTGTCTACGATGATCTGAGGGAGATCTTCTTTAAAGTTATCAAGGATATTCACTTGTATATCGAACTTGTTTAGCGCGTTGAAATGGCGTTGTGCTAGCTGCCAGTTTAAGTATGTGGTAGCGGGTTTACCATAGTAATATGCGGAGACGTTATTTCCTAAAACTAATATTTTCTTTCCTTGTATTAATTGTTTCGTCTCTTCATTATAGACAGTCACTATTAATTTATCATATGTTATAGTGTTATAGTGTTCATATGCTTTAGGTACTTCTAACCAAAGTGTTGCATAAAGTATTGTCAGTGATAATGAGGTAAAAAGAATAAAGAGTGCTTCGGCCAATAGTCTTTTTATGATTAAGAAGTAATGTGCTGTAAAGAAGCTAAAGACGGGTAAGAAGATGACAAAGCTATGTGCGGAAAAGCTGGCGTTAAATAGGAATATTAGTGTACTCACTACTAACGTAAGTAGCATTGCTTGTTGGCATCTGACTTGATAGTTGATATACCGATTTGATTGAAAAAGGACTACAAGGCTAGTTAGTAATAGTAGTGTCGGTACTACCAGTAGTGTTGCACCTGCTTGTACATCAAAATAGCTCAATGTACGACCGTAAAATAGATAACCCATAGCATTTATTAGAAATGCATATTCTCCATCTATTAGAAAAAAAGCAACTGCTACTACAATGATAGGTAGAAAAAAAGAGAAAAGCAGTAGGAAATAGCCCAAGGGTTTTGTTCCTGTAAATAACAAAAAACCTACAAGAGGAATGAGTAATAGCACAAAGGAGGGTAAAAAGAATAGTGTAGCAATACCCAAATATAAGCCTACATCAAACACTTGACTTCTATTGATATTTTCGTTGATATGTAAAAATATATGTCTTAAGGCAAGTATGATAAAGGTATTCGCTAGTAGTATAGGTGAAAGCGCTATAAAATCAAAGAACACAGTACTAAAAGTGATGTACAGTAGTGCTGGAAGAACCGTACGCTCTTCGTAAAGTTTTCTTTTGGTTAAGATATCGTTCCATAGCAATGCTTGTATGTAAATCATTATAGTGCTCAAAATATGATGCGCTAAAATATTTTTACCAAAAACTAAGAACAGCAACCAGTATACAAGCGCTGATAGAGGACTTGTTTCGTCCCAAACGTCTACATAAAGTATGTTACCTAGTTGTAGAGAATGTGCTAAAGCTAGCCATTTTACCTCAGGAATAGTGAGAGGTACTCCTTTTATTAATAATGGTAAGCGAATCGCTAGAAGAACAATCGCTAACATTATATACTGCCCTAGGGCTATTTTTTTGAAGAAGTTTAACACTTTACGATCTGTTTCAGCTTGGTTAAACGCTTTGTGGAAGATGTGAAATTACTCCAAAATTAGTAATTGAAAAGAAATTTATTTTAAATTTGCACTGTTATTAAAAATGTGGTGTTACTTATCAATCTAATTTAGATTATACAAAACCATGGAAACGAAACGACAAAAGCAAGTGGCAAGATTGGTGCAGAAAGAGTTGGGATATATTTTTCAAGCTGATACTAAAGGGCATTTTAATGGTTCGTTCATTACTGTTACTTCTCTAAAGATTACCCCAGACCTATCTATAGCACGTGTTTATCTTAGTTTTATCAATAGCAAGAATAAACAGGCTCTTCTAGAAGACATTCGTAATAAAGGAAAACTCATACGCCACCATTTGGCGCTTCGCATGGGGAAGCAACTGCGTATTATTCCGGAATTACAGTTTCATTTAGATGATTCAGCGGACTATGCAGAAAAAATGGATGATCTTTTCTCTAAGATAGAAATTCCTCCCGCTGATAAGGATTATAAAATAGACTCGGACGATAAAGAAGGGTAAATAATTACTATGCAATACAACCCTATTAAAAAACGACTGAGCACTTTCTTCAGTAAGTATTCCTTCTTGAGGGTGTTCTTCTACAAACTACTAGACTTGCTGCTGCTAAGAGCTTGGCACATCCATAAAGAGCTTAAGCAATGGGCAGAAGATAAGCGAGACAAAACATTACACATATTGGATGCAGGTGCTGGATTTGGTCAGTATGCTTACTACCTGAGTAATATGAGCACGCATTGGAATATACTAGCAATAGACAATCAAAGTGAATATGTTTGTAGCTGTAATCGCTTCTTTCATAAACATCACAAGCAGAATATTCTTTACAAGACAGAAAATCTGCTAGATTTTGCTCCGAAAAATAACTTTGATCTGATCTTATCAGTAGATGTGATTGAGCAGATCAAAGAAGATGACCAAGTAATTGGTAATTTTTATAAGTCACTTAAAGAAGAAGGCATGCTTCTAATGTTTGTTCCTTCCTGTAAGCAAGAAGAAAATGCAAAGGATTCCTTTTGCGATGAGCAAATAAGAGCTGGATATAGCGTGGAAGAGATTCGCCATAAATTAAAACAGGCAGGTTTTAATAGAGTAGAGACCAAGTATACTTACGGTAAATCAGGAAGTGTATCTTGGGAGCTTTCTATGAAGTATCCTATTTTGGCAGTGGGAACCTCTAAGTATTTATTTAGTATTTTACCTTTTTATTATCTCTTTATTTACCCTATCTGCTATATTCTTAATCTGATAGACTTATATACACATCATAAAGAGGGTACTGGAATACTCGTCAAGGCTTGGAAATAGCATCACTTCATTACCAATATTTCTATGGCGTATATTTTAAGTATTGAGACGGCTACTCCTGCTTGTTCGGTAGCTTTACATCAAAATGATCAGCTATTAGGTAGTTTTTCTCTTTTTATTGACAAATCACACGCTTCTCAGCTTACTTTACTCATTCAACACTTAACAGCACACTGTGCACTACCCATACAGCAGATCGATGCAGTGGCGGTATCGAAAGGGCCCGGCTCTTACACAGGCTTACGTATTGGTGTTTCTACGGCCAAAGGGTTATGCTATGCGTTAGACATCCCTTTTATTAGTGTAAATACGTTGGAAGCAATGGCTTTACAGGTACAGCCCTATAATATCAATGGTGCGCTTTTGTGCCCTATGCTGGACGCCCGTAGGATGGAAGTATATTGCGGCATTTGGGATCAGCAGCTACAAGTACAAGTGGCTACACAGGCCAAAGTAATAGATGAAGAAGCGTTTCGTGAAACATTGGATCAACACCCTATTCTTTTTTTTGGAAATGGTGCTCAAAAGTGTAAAGCAATATTATCTCATCATCCCAATGCCTTTTTTTTAGAAGAGGTAAGTCCACAAGCTCGAACTATTGGACAACGGGCGGTTGTTAAATACGAAGAAAAGCAGTTCGAAGAGCTCGCTTACTTCGAACCTTATTATCTAAAAGATTTTGTAGGTACCAAAGCTAAAAAGTAGACTTATGGAAGAGATTGTAAATAAAGTAGCCAAAAGTGGGCTGATTACAATAGATTTGGAGGAGCTTCATACAGTAAGACCTCAGTTAGTGTACGACATAAAGGATAACTTATTTCAAGGAATTGTTTTAAAAGAGAAAGACTTTAGAGATTTTATCAAGGCACACGATTGGTCGCAATACCAAGACAAGGATGTGGCCATCACTTGTAGTACAGACGCGATTATCCCTACTTGGGCTTATATGCTTCTTACCGCTGCTCTATCAGCGTATGCACATCATATTACATTTGGGACGTTAGAGGATTTGAATAGAGAGTTATTCTCACAAACAATAGAGAAGCTTGATATAGATAGCTTTATTGATAAGCGAGTAGTAATAAAAGGATGCTCAAAAATACCTGTTCCTACAAGTGCTTATGTAACACTTACGCGTTTGCTAAAGCCTATTGTAGCGAGTTTGATGTATGGCGAGCCCTGTAGTACTGTACCTGTTTATAAGAAAAAACGTGTGGTTAAGCAGTCTTAGCATCACCTTCTTTTTCTGGACGTAAAGAATGCTTTATAGATGAGGTAACCTATCAATAATATAAGCAGTATATAAAAAATGTTATTGAAGAGTATCCAGAAGAAGGTAAAAGTAACCATCTTGAATACTTTCCAGGAAACAACAATGACTGCAGCTATTAATATGGCCAGTACAAATAAGCTTTTTCTCATAGTTAAGTTGGTGTAAATTGTATCTGAGATTAATACACTTGTGTTCCTTAAAAACAGGCTACCTACTATTAAAGTTTCTATGAAATATTTTTTGTATCTATTATCCATCTTTTTCATAGCTCCATATGGCTCGTATAGCCAAGGAGATATTCCTTTGGGTACTTGGCGCACCCACTTCCCTTATAATAGCGCTCATACAGTAGTTGCTACACAAGACCGAATTTATTGTGCTACAAGTGCTGGTCTCTTTTTTTATGATCTTAACGATAACAGTATTACTACCCTTTCTACAGTCGATGGCCTGAGTGAAACACAAGTAAGCGAGTTAGCCTATAGTAGTACCTACAATATATTACTTATTGCTTATACTTCTGGTAATATTGATCTGCTCACTGAAGACAACCTCATCGTTAATATCACTAGTCTTCTAGAAGCCGAAAACATAGGAGAAGATAGACAAATCAATCATATCTTTTTATCAGACAGATTAGCTTATCTTTCTACTAACTTCGGCGTAGTAGTAATAGATCTCATACGGCAAGAGGTAAGCGCGACTTACTTAAACCTAGGAGCAACAGGTACACGCTTACCTATTCACGCAGCTACGATCTACCAGAATCAACTTTTTTTAGCTTCTCAAGAGGGTATTTTATTTGCGCCACTTACTAGCAACTTACAGTTTTTTGGCAACTATACCTTTTTTGACGAAACAGATGGTATCCCTCAACAGCCAACCAGTGCGATCGCTGTTACAGAAGACGTCTTATATGCTGGTGTGGAGGAAGCTGGCTTGTACCAATTAGAAAACAATACGTGGAGTCTCGTACCAGCAATTAGTGATACTACTTTTTATCAACTTCAAAGTATTGATGACCAGCTTTATGTTTGTGTGCCTGGTCGAGTGTATCGCTTTGATGGAAGTTTTCAGACGTTGGCCAATCTTGAAGAACCCCGACAGATCGCTATTGATAACCAAGGAACAATTTGGATAGGCTTCAAGCCTCAGGTATTTTGGCGGTTTTGAGGTAATCAACTTTAATTTATTTTACACAACGGTGTTTTCAGTGAGGATACTTGGGAAGGTATATTCTTCGATGAAACCATTTTGATGGTTTCGGGAGGGTATGATGATACTTACCAACCGCTACAGAGAGAAAGCGGCTTCTACCAATTTCAGCAGGGTCTCTGGACTAATTATAACAGTGCTGGGACATCGGACGCCATTACTACCCCTGCTATTAGAGATTTAACAAGTGCGGCTTACGATCCACTGACAGGTACCACCTATCTGGTTTCATTTGGTGAAGGCATTTTATTGAGAGATAGTGAAGGGGCTTTTAGTCTTATTAATAATACTTCTATGCAAACGCCTTTCTTCGGTAATATAACCGTAGCGCTTACAGATGTAGTGGTAGATTTGGCCGGGAATGCTTGGTTTACCCAGTATGAACCAAGTAGCGGTGGGGCACCCTTACATCTTTTTACAGCACAAGGTTGGCAATCATTTCCAAGTATTAACAGTGCTACTAATCGCCCGCTTGAACTGCTTATTGACCTCAATGCTTATAAATGGATACGCCTAGAGCCCTCTTTTACTGCAGGAGGACTTTGGGTAATAGACGAGACTAATACACGTAATAAATATTTGAATAGTACGATAGGTAATTTAAATAATGAGCGTGTTTTAAGTATGGTGCAAGATAAAGAAGGTACTATTTGGCTAGGTACTGAAGACGGTGTAATGGTCGTTTTTGATTCCTTTAATGTATTTAATGAAGGTTTCCAAGTAACAATACCTACTTTTGAAGGGAGACCGCTACTAAGAAATGAAGCGGTAAAGTGTATCGCTGTTGATGGGGGCAATAGAAAATGGATGGGTACTGAAAATGGCGTTTTTTTATTTGACGAAGAGGCTACACAACTCATCGCACATTTTACTACAGACAACAGTCCCTTACTTTCTAATAACCTACTGGACATTGTTATACAAGGTGGTACAGGAGAAGTGTTCTTTTGTACAGATCAAGGGATTATCTCTTACCGAGCTGACGCAACAGAAGCCAGCGATAGCTTTGGTGACGTTCGTATTTTTCCTAATCCAGTTCGTCCTGATTTTGATGGTATGGTAGCTATAGAAGGCTTGGCACAAAATGCGGACATAAGAATCACTGATATTTCTGGGAAACTGATTTTTCGGACAACTGCTAATGGCGGAACAGCTACTTGGAACATAAGAGACTATAACGGTAATAGAGCTGCTACGGGTGTGTATTTAGTATTTGCTACGAACCAGTCAGGAGAAGAGGCAACTGTAGGGAAAATTGCCGTAGTGAGTAATGAGTAGAGGCTCGTTACTTTCTCAATTCTTTCACGTTTAGTGTGCGAATGGTATTCTCTTTCGTAAATACAATCGCCCAAATCACTTCACTTTGTAGTTTTTCCTTGATTTCTGTAAAATCGGTACTTTTATCAGAGGGTATTGCTGTAAGTACTTTTACAGGAGCTGTAAAGAAGAAAGCCCCATTCTCAATTTTTTGAATGTTTTGCTCGAGAGGAATTTTCTCAGCCTTGTTATACAGGTAAGCCTCTATTACTTCTTTTTGCTTGCCTTTCCATTGAGTTGCTTCCTCTTCAATAAGCGGAAGTAGCTGTATATCTACCATATACGTTTTGGCCAGTGAGTCTTTTACTTCACTTTGGTAGTTTTGAATGTACTTTTCCAAATTGAAATCTTTGTTATCAATTTCGGCTAGTATATTTTGTACGAGGTCTTTATTTAAGGCACTCGCTATCTCTGGGCTTTTCAGGTAAATCCAGTCACGTAGCTCACTTTCAGTTACTCGCTTAATCTTTCTGTCTTGTATCTCTTGTTTGATCGCTTCTGTATCGTAGCCTGCCTCTTTGATATTGGTACCACAACTCCCTAGAATGCTTACTATTATACCCGCTAAAATAGTTTTTCTCACTGTTCGTTGTACTTATGCGTGTAATAATTTAATCTCGTTGATATCATCTAGGATGATCATGTAGCTGCTACTATTATCGTTGTTTTCTCTCAACATTCCTGCCGATAACTTTACCAAAATCTCCTCTCCTCCTCTATTCTTGATCGTTACGATGCCACTCCAATATTCACCGCGTGAGAGTTTCAGTTTGATTTCTTCGAATTTAGCTTCTGAGTAAAAAAGTTTATTTAAAGCCAGTCCATCTAGCTCAGAAGGACTATAATAAAGCAGTTCAGAAGCTTTGGCATTGCCTTCCGTAATGAAAAACTTACGGTTTACATTTAGAATAACTGTGCTCGCATCAAAAATATTTTCTTTTTCTAGCGCCAGCGCTTGGGCACGTTCCATTTCTTCTTGGGTGGCTTGTAGCTCTTCCATATTCTGACGCATCTCTTCTTCTTGGGTACGCATTTGCTCTGTAAGCATTTTCGAGTCTTCGAGCAGCTTCTGGGTCTGTTCTGCGTTCTTCACGGTGGCAATGGTAGATGCAATGGACTCTGCTATTTTTTCTACAAACTCGATCTCGTAAGGTTCAAACTTGTTAAAAGAAGCGATTTCTACTACTCCAAATACTTCTTCGTTTACTTTTAAAGGTACAATGAGCACACTATCAGGATTAGCTTTTCCTAAGCCCGAAGTGATTGTCACGTAATCATCTGGTACTTCGGTCAGATAAATAGTGGCTTGCTCTTGCCAAGCCTGCCCAGTAAGTCCATCTCCTAAGTATACTTTTTGCTCTAGGTATTTCTTTTTATCCCAAGCATAGCAAGCACTCAACTCCAAGTAGGATTCTTCGTCTTGTTCTTCATCATGTCTCTCAATATAAAGGCCTCCTTGGTTGGCATTTACATATTTCACTAAGCTGGAGACGATGATATCAGACAAACGCTCGATATCGTCACTGTTTTTTCGTAAAACTTCTCCAAACTGTGCCAAACCTTCTGTAGCCCAGTTACGACGCCTGTCTTCTTCTGCCACTTTTGCTAGGTTATTGCGCATGTCTATGAGGGCGTTCCCTAGTACGTCACTTTCCGAAAGGGGCGTAAACTCAGCATTGTAATTTCCTTTACCAATATTTTCAGCAAAAAGTGAGGTAGAGCGTAATCCTATAATGAGTTTATCTACAGAAGAGGCGATTTCTCCTACTTCGTCTTTTCTGAATTTCTTGACACGTGCCTCAGGGAGTTCTCCTTTTCCTAGCGTAGAGATCAGCTTATTGACGTAATTAATCGGTTTAACAATGTTACCCGTAATGACAAAGGAAATAGAAATACCAATCAATATCAGCACAACTAAGATAACATAAGTTCTTTGTTTAAGTGCATCAAAGGAGGTGATAAGGCTTGCTTGTAAGGTATCTTTTTCTTGGTTTTTCTCTTGCTCGAGCTTTTCTAGGCGATCTGTCAAGCTATTGGCTTTAGGCGAAAGCTTGGCTTCTACCAGCTCATTCATGGTAATAAAAGAAGCATTGTAATCGTCGATCGTATTGAGCGTATTCATCACAAATTTCTGATCTTCCAGAAAATCCTCTACTCTTACGAAGATGCTGTCTACTGCCAAGCTTTGTGTACTATCAATCCAAGATTTTTTCAAGCCTTGTAGGCGTTCTTTTAGTTTGGGATAGCGTGTATTGTGAATTTCTCTTAGGGTTTGTTTGTCTTGTTCGATTGTAGGCCCCTTAGGGGGTGAGTAAATCCATACGAAAGTAAGCTTCTGTGAGTTGATTACCAGTAACTTTAGGTCTTTAATGGCTTCTAAAGAGGGGTCTACTATCTCTTTGGCTGCCTTAATGCTTTGTGCGTTTTTGTTGATTGTATAAGTACTGTAGCCTCCGTAAGCGGTAAATATAAGGATAATGGCTGCAAAACCTAGAATCACTTTTTGCCGAATGGTAAAGCCTCTTTTTTTCATCTTTGGCTAATTTTTAGCGATATATTCTGAAACACTCAATGATAAATAGCTATTTGCCTATTATACTTAATATAATCATTGGATAAAAAATAACAACAATAAAATTACGTATTATTTTCTAAATACAAAACTTGCTTCTAGGGCGTATTACTGCCTTTCATAAGCGCCTAGGTCGGGTAATCCGTCTCGTTCGTTTCCTAGTAAGTCTTGCAAAGCGCTTGAGGTAATGCCAGTATTTATAGCAGGCGAAATAGCAGGAAGTGTAAAATCTGCCTCAAAAGGGCTAGTAAAAAGTGAATCTGCCGCAACATTTATCCTATTTTGACTTCCGAAGTCATTAAAGAAGCTTTCTTCTAAGTTTGTTGATCTAAAAATATTATTCTGTAGATTTATTATAAAAGTACCTGACAGGGCAATCTCATCTGGTAGGTTTCCCCAGAAAATGCTGTTTTGTATATTAATACTCATCTCGTCACCTTCCTCTTCATTGGCGAAGACCGTTCCAAAAGCCCCCCGCTCTCTGCTTATTGTAAACTCGTAATTGGCTAATGTACAGTGGTTCATTTGATAGTCTCCTCCCTCAGAAGCTTGGAATAACCCTTCTATACAATTATTGATAACTGTATTTTGCATAAAAATATTGGCTCCAAAAGCGAGTATCCCTCCAATAGACATATTTTGTATGATAGCTCCTTCTAGAATAACACTTGCTTGTTCGGCCACTACACCAAAGTTAGCATTTCTGATGTCTACATAGTAGAGCTGGTTAGCGTGACTTTGGTCATAAAAGATGAGTCCTTGCCACTGCCCCGGTATATTATCGTATTCGGGCTCTTGCCGAAACCCTTGAAAGGTAATCCGATTTTCTGGCTCACCAATGGCTTGTATTTGTCCTTCTACGTGTAGAATTGCGTCGTTGAAGGCAAATATTTGCGTACCTTCCTCTATTTGTAATGTACAACCTTGCCTTACCAATACAGAATCGTAAAGTAGGTAGGGGCGTTCGTTGGTCCAAGTGGTTTCGCAGGCTATATCATCCCTTACTACGTTGACATTTTGCCCCCAAGAAACCAGCTTTACGTCTTGTAGTTGGTTGTTTGTATTAAATACGATCGAATCGAACGCTACTTCGATGTCTTCTGGTACACTAATAGGGAGCCGTGCAGAGACGAGTACAAGTAAGCTATCACCGCCAAGCAGCGTCACATCATTAAAATTAATGCCTTCATCTCCATTGATCCACACACGATAAGGGGAGCTTTCTTGACCACCTACGTATACCTCACTAATACGAAGTGCGTTACTATTACGATTGTACACACGTAGTCTTTTTGTAACGGTAGGGATGTCGGTAAAAACCGTATCAAAAATGACTGCCTCTTCTGAAAAGTTCAATACAGCGTTGGGGTCTGTTGTAAAAAGCTCTTCTTGTGGTTGGCAGGCACAAATACCTCCCAAAATGAGCAGTATCACCAAGCTATTTTTTAACTTTGTACCTATCGTTTTCATAGTTAAAATGCTATTTCCTCTCACAAAGGTGTACTGTTATATTAGGTAAATGGATTATAGGTAAACTTACTTGGTAAAAATACCTTTAGGGCCTTAAATCTACAGCTTTACTTGTGATTATCGTGTATTTTAGAGGTTTTTATTTTTACTAATGCGAGATTAATCGCCAAAGAAATTCGGTTTTTAGGGAGGTATTGTAAAGATTCATCTAGACTGGTCACTGGAATACTCCTACCATAGAATACCTGCGCAAATCCTGAAAAAGAAAGACCTACTTCTGGGATGAGACGCGTGTCGTTTTGCTGCGTGCCTAGATGATAATTTACCACGCTCAGCCGTCCACCTAAAAAACCTTTATGAAACTCTACACTTAGTTTTGGCGCTACGCGTGTTGTATTAGCATATCTGTAAATCTCTCCTCCAAGCGTGGCACCTGCTACCCATTCGGGCATCCAAGGTACAGGATAGCGGTCTTTTCTTTTTTCTAAACCATAGCCTATGCCTACTTCAAAGGCTTGTGAAAAGCTATAGCCTAGCTTCACTCCTACATGATGTTTGTAGTAAGGCTTATTAGTAAAGTTAATCTTATGCTGCGGTTGTGCTGCTAAATTGATACTACTTATTAATAATAGTATTGGGATGGCTTGGCAAATATATTTCATAAAGCATATTTTTATGGAATAGGTATATACTTTAATGCCAAAGTAGCCTCCCGCTAGTTATATATTTTTCTTTCTGTTTCGTTGATAGTCCTCAAAGATATAGTTTCCTAATCCTTTTAGGGAACTATAGTAGGCTCTTCCATTATTTACTTGCGTAAACTCTCTTACAAACTCCTGTAAGTAAGGGTCTGTAGCAATCATAAAGGTGGTGATAGGAATCTTTAAGCGGCGGCACTGGCGGGCTAAATTAAGCGTTTTATTGAGAATTTTCTTGTCTAGCCCAAAACTGTTTTTGTAGTACCGAATCCCTTGTTTGATACAAGTAGGTTTTCCATCGGTAATCATAAAGATTTGTTTATTCTGATTTTTACGACGACGCAGAATATCCATAGCTAGCTCGACGCCTGCTACTGTATTAGTATGGTAAGGACCTACTTGTAGATAAGGTAAGTCTTTCAATTTGATCTGCCAAGCATCGTTGCCGAAGACAATAATATCTAAAGTATCTTTGGGGTACTTTGTCATAATTAGTTCGGCTAGTGCCATTGCTACTTTTTTAGCAGGCGTTATCCTATCTTCACCGTAGAGAATCATGGAATGCGAAATATCGATCATCAACACTGTAGAGGTTTGTGCCTTGTATTCGGTTTCTATTACTTCTAGATCATCTTGTGTCATGATGAAGTCTTCAAAGCCGTGATTGATTTGAGCGTTTCGCAGGGAGTCGGTGATAGATATTTTATCGAGTTCATCACCAAATTGGAAGTCTCTCCGGTCTGTACCTCGTTCATCGCCTAAGCCAGAGAAATTCGTTTTATGATTTCCTGAGCGACTCCGCTTAAGCTTTCCAAATATATCCTCAAGGGCATTACGGCGAATAGTTCTCTCGCTTTTGGCTGTAATCTCTAGCCCTGTGCCTTCGCCTTCTTTCTCTTCTATATAGCCTTTTCGCTTCAAGTCTTCAATAAAATCACCAATGCCATAGCTGTCATCCGTGAGGTTATATTTTCTATCTAGATTATTCAACCAAGCTAGTGCTTCCCCCACGTCTCCTCCTGTCATATTGATCAGCTCTAGAAATACTTTGAGAAGGCTTTCAAAGTTAGCACCTTGTTGTGATTGTTCTTCGGGTTGATAGTCTGTAAATCGATAACCAAGCATATCTTATTAGGGTATTTTTGAATAGGTTATTATGTAATTTTAACCTTATTTTTTAAAATAAAGTTTATTTTGCTTTTTATCAGCTTAGCAAATTTTATGAGTCGTCATCTTACAGGTAATTTACTTCTAAACTATTGACGTAATGCTAGACTACGTACAAGCTGTGGTAGATCGTTTTTCTCAGGCAGCCAATGCCGAACAGGCAAATAAGATGGCTCGCTACATGAAAAACAATTTTTCATTTTTTGGTATTAAAACTCCTCTGCGCACTACGATCACCAAAGAAATCACCCAACAGTACGGAACACCCGATTATCAAAACCTAGCAGCTATCGTCCAAAGCCTTTATAAGCAACCACAAAGGGAGTTGCATTATTACGCTTTGGACTTGGTTTGGCAGATAAGAAAGCAATGGAAAGAAGACCTCATCAGTTTACTGGAAGAAATGGTAATACAAAAATCTTGGTGGGACACAGTAGATATGATCGCTAGCAAACTTATTGGCGCTTATTTTAGTAACTTTCCTACTTCAAGAGAAGCCTATATTCATCAATGGATAGCCAGTGATAGCCTTTGGCTGCAACGAACTGCCCTTTTGTTTCAACTCAAGTACAAGGAAAAAACTGATGTAAAGCTCTTGGCTTTTTGTATAGAGCGGGTCATGACTTCACAAGCATTTTTTATTCAAAAAGCCATTGGTTGGGCTTTGAGAGAGTACGCTAAAACGGATCAAGACTGGGTAAAGCAGTTTGTATTACAGCATCCATTAACGCCTTTGAGTAAACGTGAAGCCCTTAAACACATCTCTTCCAAATGAACGGTCTATCACCACAACACCGAAACTTTATATTCCTTTTTTCAGGCATAGGTTTACTTGTAGGTGTTCTCAATGTTTTCGCATTCGACCTCTTCTCGCATTCACTTTTAGCCAGAAAAGTCGTGCTTTATAGTTCTTGGACAATGCTCTACCTTTTTGAGTTCATCTACAGAAAACGTTATCTGACGGCCCTGAAGGCACTCTTACTAGTCGGTGTCCTTTTTTTTCTGGTGAACGAATTCCTTATCGAGGTACTTGTTTGGCAACTCAGCAAGTTCTTGAGTATGACCAACTCATTGACAGCAGAAGTACTTTATGCGTACGTCAACCACTTGTTGGTCAATCTTTTCAGTGGTTTTGCTTTATTTGGCTTTATCAGTTTTTTATCTCCTACACATTGGAAAAATGCTGTTCTAATAATTTTTGTTGGTTTGGGACTGAATTTCACCAGTACTTATATGGAAAGCTTTCTAGTCAGTGAGATTCCTTTCGAGTATGGTTATTATTGGGTATGGGAAAAAGCATTACCCATTTTCACGACTACATTATGCGCATTTTTAATGGCGCAGACCTTATTGTTTTTTCGTCAACACAAAACCTCGTTCAGCATTAAGGAGTGGCTTTATGCTTTCACACCCATTAGTAAATATCAGTTTTTAGGGTTATTTGGTGCAGGTTATTTTCTCCTATTGGTAATGTTTGCAGGCTTACTTGTAGGAAGGGCCTACACACTGCAAAAAAGTCTCCTTCTTGTTTTTCAAACCTTTCATATTTTCATCTTTGGTAGTTGTTCCTTTGTGCTTATTCTGTTTCTCAAACACTTAGCTATACGCCGTTATGTAACCATTCGTAAGCCATTGGGGTGGGGATATGTCTTCCTATTGTCACCTATTATTAACCTTATTCCTTGTTATCTACTTTCTAAAGACGGTTTAAGAGATGCGCCTATCAGTTATCGAGAAAGCGCTGCTATTCATCAGAAACAGTTCAGTAATCAGTTCTTATTTTTCAACGTTGTTATTAGTCTACTCTTTGTCATATGGTTGTTTATTACACAATCCAGCTTTTATGATAGGCTGATTTTCATTCTGGCAGGTGTGCTGGTTATAAACCTATCGTTATTGTACGGAGCGACTATTAAAGATTACTTCATTTGGCTACTAGTAGTCTTCCAAATGGTGGCTATTATGATACAGATATTCAATTGGCAGCCACTTTCTGGAAAAATCGTCACCCTGTATTTATTGAATATTTGGTTTATTCTCTATGCCAGAACAGCGATTACGCCACGCTTCAGTAGTAAAATAATCCCTACCTACATCGAACAAGAATAGTTGCTTAATACTGTAAGATGCGCTCATGACCTGATGCTACTTTTTAAGTAGATCTATTATAGTAATGCAGGCTTTGCTTTGAAAATGAGGTTATTGAGGAATGGGTTTATGCTACTCACCCTCTGATTTATTCTATCTACTCATAAACTAGCTACCTAAAAGGCTGATAGGCAGTTCCTTTTGTAAATGACTTTTCTCAATTAACCTTTTTGTGATGAAGCGCGCTGCTTTTTTTATTGGACTATTTCTTCTCTCTATTTCTCTTCTTGCTCAGGACAAAGGTGTTATCAAAGGTAAAATTACAGATGTCACCAATAATACCTCGCTCCCTTTTGTAACGGTTGGTATTCAAGAGCTAGGGATGGGCGCTACTACCGATAACGCTGGCAACTATCAATTAAGTGGCTTGTCACCAGGTGTTTATAACCTGACTGCTACTTTTTTAGGCTACAAAACGAAAACCATTTACGAAATTGAAGTAACCAACGCCCGCCCTGCTATTGTCAATATAGGGCTGGAAGAAGAAACCAGAAACTTAGAAACCGTAGAAATCAGCGCAGATGAGAGCTTTTATAAGCCCGAAGAGAGTCCAGTATCATTACGTACTATTGGGCAGAACGAAATCAAGCGTTTTCCAGGCGCCAACAGAGATATCTCTAGGGTGTTGCGGGCTTTGCCTGGCGTGGCTACTGTACCTTCCTTCCGTAACGACCTCATTATAAGAGGTGGAGCCCCTAATGAAAATCGCTATTACTTAGATGGTATTGAAGTGCCTAATATTAATCATTTTGCTACACAAGGAGCTTCTGGTGGTCCTGTAGGGCTTATCAATGTAGATCTTATTGAAGAGGTGGAGTTTTACTCAGGCGCTTTTCCTGCAAATAGGGGCAATGCCCTTAGCTCTATACTAGAGTTTACGCAGAAAGATGGCAGAACAGATAAGACAGCCCTTAACTTTATTGTAAGTGCTACAGACATTGGGGCTACTTTCGACAGTCCTATTACAGAGAAGTCTTCTCTTATTTTATCAGTAAGGCGCTCCTATTTACAATTTCTCTTCGATGTGCTTGAGCTTCCTTTTTTGCCCACCTACAACGATTATCAGTTAAAATATAAATACAAGTTTAATGATAAGAATCAACTTAGCATCATTAGCTTAGGGGCTTTGGATCAGTTTTCTCTTAATCTAGATGCCAATGATACACCCGACCAACGCTACCTTTTAAACAACTTACCCGGCAATGCGCAATGGAATTACGCCGTTGGGGCTAAGTTTGAGCATTTTAGGGATAATGGCTTTTATACCTTTGTAGTAAGTAGAAATATGCTCAATAACGAGGCTTTTAAATACCCCAATAATGATGAGTCTCAACCTAGAAACTTAGATTACCTATCTCAAGAGATTGAGAACAAGATAAGAATTGAAAATCAAGTATTTGAGAAAAACGGTTGGATTATTAATTACGGTATCAACTATGAGTTTGCCGAATACTACAATCGCACCTTCAATACAGTCTCTTTACCTGAAGGACAACTTATCAATAACTTTGAGTCTGCGTTTACCCTCAATAGATGGGGAGCCTTCGGACAAGTCAGTAAACGCTTTGTAGAAGATCGCTTGGGTTTATCGTTAGGAATACGTACAGATGCGAATGACTATTCTGAAGCAATGGACAACCTACTCGATCAGTTTTCACCACGCTTCTCTGCCTCCTATAGCTTTACACCAGTATTTAGCTGGAATTTCAATGTAGGAAGGTTTTACCAGCTCCCTCCTTATACAGTACTAGGCTATAAAAACAACGAAGGGCAATTTATCAACAGGGTCAATGGTGTCACTTACATTCAATCGGATCACTTGGTAACAGGCTTCGAATACCGCCTTCCTCAACGCAATGCGCGCATTACTGTGGAAGGATTTTACAAATGGTATGATAACTATCCCTTTGCCGTGGGTGACTCTATTTCTCTGGCCAACCTAGGTTCTGACTTTGGGGTAATTGGTAACGAAGAGGTCGTTTCTACTTCCCAAGGGCGCGCTTATGGGGTGGAATTTTTGTATCAGCAAAAATTATTTGAGGGAGTTTATGGATTATTGGCCTACACCTTTGTAAGAAGCGAATTTCAGGATAGAAACGGAAGTTTTGTACCCTCTTCTTGGGATAATCGACACATTGTGAGCCTTACTGCAGGAAAACGGTGGGGAAAGAATTGGGAGTTATCAGGTCGCTTTTTGTTCTCTGGGGGTGCGCCTTTTACACCCTTTGACATAGACAGGACGGTACGACAAGAAAACTGGGACATCCTTGGGCAGGGTATCCCTGACTTCAATCGCCTAAATCAGGAGCGCACCAGTGTATTTCACCAGTTGGATGTACGTGTTGATAAGAAGTGGTTCTTTGAGCGATGGAGTTTAAACCTTTTCTTAGACATTCAAAATATCTATGGTTTTGAGACACAACTACAAGACAATGTAGATGTTGTAAGAGATGAAAGTGGGATGCCTGTTACTGACCCCAACAATCCAGAGGCTTATCTACCTCAGTTTTTGAGTAATACTAACGGTACTGTATTGCCTAGCATAGGGATCATTGTAGAGTTGTAAAGTAGAGGATCGTCTCCATTTATAGCCTATTATAAATTTCCTTAGTCTCTCTTATATGTTGGCATTCTTTCTCATATTTTTTTTCTTCTAAGTCATTGGTAATCATATCAAAGATATCATTTTGACCCTTACAAATATAGTTAAAGGAAAGCTCTACACCTTCTATAATACAAATGGCATTCCCTGTTTCATCCAGAATGAAGGATTCTTTGTGGTTTAAAGAATCATTATTGAGGTACTTGTCGTAAAGAATTTTTATAATACGTTGGCTATCTTTCTTACCAACACGTGCAAAGGAGTAGGTATAACAGAAAAGAGATTGTTTGTAAAAGTGTAGCGTCAGCTTGGCCTTATAGCTTCCTAGTAGTACTCTATAAAGCATAACGCTAATTTCTGGCAAGAAGCTACTTTTCACTCTGTAGAAATGATGACCAAACTTCTCTCTCACTTTTTTTACATTGACTTTACATATATCGATGCCACTCAACAGCGATATCTTTTTTTTAGTATAAATAGGTTTTCTTGCTTTTATTTCCTTCTTCAATTCTAGGTAAAAAAGACCATCATTGTATCTTTCTGTAAGTACATTATAATAATAGTCGTGGGGGTAAGTATGTAGCTTTTTATGAAGAAATTGCATAAAAAGTGATTTCACTTGAGATAGTTGTTCCGTCATCATGCTATATATTTGTTCAAATATACTTCAGTAGGAGGTTATCAGTATTTTTCGCCAGAAACCTTACTATGTACTATAATATTATAAATATACACTTTTTATTGACAGCTAGTTTGATAGTTTAGGAAATTTATAGGCATTTTTATCCTCTATTTTAACCAAATCTTATAGTTCCTTTTCTAGTTTCGTATTTTTTTAGATGAGAAGCCAAGATATTTTCAGTTGCAGTATTGCAGTATATGGGCTTGTGAAGCTAAAACATTAGCTTATTTTTTCAAAGTATTTTGTAAATCATTAATCTAACAGTTTAATCAATAAGTAATTGAGCCATGAGTATTCATTTTCTGATGAATCAAATGGAATCCAATATTTTGGATAAGCTACCTTGTGTATTCGCCAGCGCCCTTGTTTATTCTTTTTCGAAAGTAAGTACTGTTTTGTCTCTTCACACCTTTGATCTTTAAGTAATCTATTTTCTTTGAGTAACAGAAGTACTTCGATAACATTTATTTTATAAGTAAATGGATAAGTAAGCTTCAAAATATCTTTAGTAATGGGCGCCTCGTTCGATCTTCTTAGATATACACGTTGCTCGAGGATGTACTGTAGCCCTTTATCCAGTTTCTGCTTTATTTTCTCATCAGCTTGTGGGTACTCACGTATATAAGTAGAAAGCGCTTGCATAGATTTTACTAAGCCAATGTAACAAGGTGTAGCTTTCATACACCCACCATACTTCAGGATGCCTTTTCCCTCCCAAGTACATACTTGCCCCCTTTCGACAACTTGGTATTGTAAAATCCAGTCAATACCTTTGTAAATGCCTTCAGTATTGGGATGTTGCAGCAAAAGAAGCACACGGGTAATCATTGCATTGTAGCAGGCCAACAAGTCATTGCTTTTTCCTGTAAATGAAAACCCTGCTCCTGTAAAGGATTTTTCAAAAAGTAAATGAACCCATTCTTTTACGATAGGCATCTCTCGACTAAAGGGAATTTCTGCTAATTGAATGAGTCTATTAAGTAAGTAGGGAACGCTTGTATCCAACGGGCTTAGTAGCTGTTGTACTAAAGAAGATTTCTCAAGATAAGGCTGTGCTTCTTCGTAATGGCGTATTGCGCCACTATCAACTTGTTTTTTTAGGGTGAGGGCTGCATCCATAACCAACGTATTGACTTTAAGGATTGTGTCACACTAAAGATAGTCGCTTACCACACACTAATTCAATTTTTCACCTTTAAATTTTGGAAATTTTGCAAGGAAACTTCTAAATTAAGTAGGCATCGTCAAGGTTATTTTTACTCATGTTTCAAGAAGGCATTACATTAGTTTTAAGTTGCTTAGGCTTAGCACAAGCCTTGTTTCTGAGCTTGTATCTTTTTACTCTCAAAAAAGGAAACATACTTGCTAATCGGCTGCTTGCTTGGATGCTCTTGGGCTTTACCATTCGTATTGGCAAATCGGTTTTGCACAACTACTTAGAAATTCTTCCTTGGCAAAAAAACATCGGGATTGCCGGTATTTTGATCGTAGGTCCTAGCCTATGGCTATATGGTAGAGTACTTTTAGAAAAAGAGAAGCAATTTCAGCCGAAGGATTATTGGCATTATTTACCTTGTTTAGCTTTTATGTCTTTGAGTGCTCTTATACCCAATACCCAAAACATAGCTTCTTACCTAAGTTATGGCATTGTTGTATTTCATTTGGCCATTTATTTAGTTTTGAGTGTTTATACATTTTATAAAAATCGCCTTATCGCCAAACCTGAGCTGATAAAGTGGTTTGGACAAATCCTTATTGGTGTTGGGCTAATTTGGTTCTTCTATGTAGGGATATTCGCCGACTTTATCCCCTTTTATATTGGTGGTGCCATTTTTTACTCTTTTCTTATTTATGCTTTTTCTTTTCTCTTTCTCAAAAGACACATCTTTGCGTTAGAAAAGTATGCACGTTCTTCTATGGATCAGTCACAATCGCGTGTCATTTTACAACAGCTTAAGCGCCTCCTTGAAGAAGAAAAACTCTACCTAGAAAGCCATTTATCTCTCCAAGCAATGGCTCAGCGGCTTGCTCTTTCGCCTCGCCAGCTCTCTCAAGTAATCAATGAACAAGAGAAAAAGAACTTTTCGGAATTTGTGAATCACTATAGAATTGAAAAAGCCAAAGAGTTGCTCGTTCACCCTGATTATGTAAAAGAGAAGATTGCCACTATTGCTTATGATAGTGGTTTTGGCAACGTCACTTCTTTCAACATTGCCTTTAAAGCCGCAACCAATCTAACTCCTTCTCAGTATAAAAATCTCTCAAAAACTACTTCTTAATCAGTTTTTTTCTTTAAGAATCGTGATTTTTAAAGAAAACTTCGTCGAGAAGCGCTTTTTTGGAAGAAAAAGTAATATGCCAACACGACGAAAATTCATTCAACAATCTGGAAAAGCCCTTCTTGCTACCAGTGTTTTATCTCCTTTAGCTGCCCAGCCAGAAAACGCCGCTGATAATCCTCGTAAAATTGGCTATGCAGTAGTAGGCTTAGGATGGTTTGCAGGCTATGTTATTCCCCGTATTATAAAGTGCGAAAAATCTACTATTGTAGCGCTCGTAAGTAGCGACCAAGCAAAAGCACAAGCCTGGCGCACCAAGTACCACTTAGGCAATGTAAAAATATATAGCTACGAAGCGTTTGATAAAATTAGTAAAAACAAAGACATTGACGCTGTATACATTACTACCCCAGTGGGCACACACGCCTCATTTGCCTTGAAAGCTTTCGATGCGGGCAAGCACGTACTTACTGAGAAAACGATGGCAGGCAATGTAGCGCAAGCGCAGCAAATGATTGAGGCAGCTAAAAAAGCCAATAGAAAACTCATGGTGGGCTACCGGTCGCTCTATGAGCCATACAACCAGAAGGTTTTTGAATTTGCTCAAGAAAAAAAGTACGGACAGGTGACGACTATAGCTGCCCATAAGGGCTTTGTAATTGGTGACAAACTAGGGAAAAACCAGTGGCGTATAAAGAAAGACTTAGCAGGTGGGGGCGCTTTGGTAGATATTGGCATTTACAGCGTACAAGCCTGCCGTATGGTAGCCAAAGCTGATCCCGTAGAAGTAAGTGCTTTTAGTTTTAGTACACCTAATGACGAACGCTTCAAAGAAGTTGAAGAAAATGTTTCTTTTATGATGCGGTTTGCCGATGGTCTTTTGGCAACAGGCTCTGCCAGTTGGAACTACTCCTTGCAAAACTACTATCGGGTAGGCGCCACCGAAGGTTACGTACAGCTAGAACCTGCTTCAAGCAATACGGGTCTGAGAATGCTTATTAAAGAAACC
>ERZ1740058.741-NODE-741-length-21407-cov-7.779740_pt1 | contig 21407 bp, 15 predicted proteins | sample MGYA00581745_ERZ1740058 | MGnify/ENA primary metagenome ERZ1740058 (study PRJEB43018, sample SAMN04849742) | marine metagenome | isolation source: floating plastic debris | place: Pacific Ocean | collected 2008-08-30 | study: EMG produced TPA metagenomics assembly... | reverse complement strand
CGCCCCCCTCGGCCAACTGGCTCAGGTACACCTCGAACGCCTCAACAGTCAACAGGTGCACCGGGATGGCGTCCGAGCTGAAGGCGTCGAGCACGATCAGGTCGTATGGCTCGCCATAGTGCTGCTCCATGAGCAAACGCCCGTCACCCACAAAGTACTCGATCTTGTCGGTCCGGCTCTCGCTCAGGAACGTGAAGTACAGCGGATTGCGTGCGATGCTGACCACCGAGGGGTCGATCTCGTACGCGTCGATGGACATGCCCCGGCGGCCATAGGACGCCAACGCGCCGGTACCCAGACCAACGAGCGCCACGCGATCGAGCGCGTTGAATCGCCCGGGGGCGGCTTGCCCATCGATGAGCGCAAAAACCTCGGCGATCGGGCTCATGCGGTGGTAGTACGCGAGCGGCTCTTGCTCGAAGCCCGGGCCGAGGCGTTGGATGCCGTGCGCGGTCGAGCCATGGCGCAACTGGTGGAAGGCGGCCTCACCGCCATCGGGCTGCGCCGTGATGACACGCTCGACGGTGTGCACGCCGAAGAATGTGCGTTCGATGTGCACGACCTCGGCCGGCCCCTTCCATACGGTCGCGCTGAGCAGCATGCCACCCACTGCGAGGGCCAGCGAGAGCGGCATGGTGTGGATCACATAGAGCACGATGGCGGGCAAGCCGATCACGATCGCACGCTCGACGAGGCTTGCGGACGCCGAGAGCGGCTGGAGGCCCAAAGCGCCAAGCGCCACGAGCACGGCCATAAAGACGAGCACGATCGTGACGCCCAGCGCGATCTGCACCGACGGGGCCTCTGCCCGAGATGTGTCTTTGGCCTTCCATTTGGGCAAGCCTGGCAACGCGAGCATGGCCAGGGCGATCGCGATCGGGTACTCGAGAACGCGATCGAAGATCACCGGGGCAAGCAAGGCGTTGAATGCGCCCCCTATCACACCACCGAGGGCCACCAACAGGTAGAACTCGGTGAGCCTTCCGGCATGCGGGCGTAGCGCGGCCAGCCTTTGGTGGCAGAGCAACGCCGCGAGGGAAAACGCCGCAACGTGTGCGCCCGCAACCGCCCACAGTGGCTGGCGTGCGTGCAGGAGCATCGCGACGACAACGCCAACGACGGCGATCGGTGCCAGCCGCTGCACGAGTCGCTCCAGCCCCGGCCGTCGCACGCCGAACGCGATAATGAACGTGAGTAGGTACAGCGAGAGTGGCACGACCCACAGCAATGGCGCCGCGGCGATGTCCGTGGTCAGGTGCTGCGTCGCGCCCAGCATCAGGCTCGAGGGCACGGCGGCGAGCCCGATCCACGCCAACCTTCGAGGCCAAGTCGGGCGCTCGGCCGACTGGTCGGTCTTGCGAACCTCCGGCTTGGTGCGTCTAGCCACCAGTGCGCCACCGAGCGAAAGCAGCACGACCAGCGTCACGTAGCCGATCGACCACCACTGCCGCTGCTGCTCGAGGCTCAGCATGGGCTCGACCACGAACGGGTACGCGAGCAGGCCCAGGAGGCTTCCGGCATTGCTTGCGGCGTAGAGCGGATACGGGTCTGCGGCCAGTTTGTGGTCGGTCGTCGAGATCCACTTCTGCAGCACAGGGGAAACGGTGGAGAGCACGACGTACGGGGCCCCCACCGCCGCGGCGAGCGATACCAGCACCCAGAGCGCGGGCGAGGCATCCGGAGCACCACCGCGTACTGCGAGCGGCAGGGCTAACACGGCGGCCGCGGCCAGCACGATGTGCGTTACGACGGCGATCCTGGGCCGCCTTCCGCCGAGCGAGCCCAGCGCGTGGGCGGCGGAGTATCCCACGAGGAGGCCCATCTGGAAGAACAGCATCGAGGCCGTCCATACCGCGGGGCTGCCGCCGAGTCGGGGCAGCATCATCTTGGCCAGCATCGGCTGCACGCAGAAGAGCAGCGCGGCGGCGACGAAGATGGCGGCCGTGTACACCAGCAGCATGGGCGCGAGCGACCTCCGAAACCCAAAATCCACCCCCCGCAACCACACTGCGGGCTCGATGGTACCGCCCCTGGGGGTCGTCGAGCCGTTCTCGGGCACCCGGCCCCGCTGAGGCGAGTCGCCGGATCAGGAGAATCCCGAGACGAAACGCCGGCGACCGATACCCCCTACCTTCCCCGTGGGAGTCCTGTGGTGATCCGACCCGTGGTGGGTGTTCAAAACACGTTCGGGATCGTTCGGGCGTGGCTCGGCGCTGTGGTGGCCTTTGGGCTCGCGGCATCGTCCGCCCATGGCAGCGGGCCCATGCACGAGTCTTGGGTTCCCGATGGATCCGACTGGGTCGTGCACATCGACGCCAAGCGGTTGTCACAGTCCGACACGCTGCAGCCCATCTTCGATGCGCTGGCCGCCTCGGGCCTGGGGGCCAGCCTTGCCGACATGGGGATCGATCCGAGGCTCGACCTGCTCACGATCACGATGTTCGGCACCATCACGCGTGGGCCGAACCAACGCGGCGAGACCACCACCATGCTGGTCGGTGGGCCGGCGCTCCGCAGCGCGATTTACGAGCACGTGGAGAGCCACAATGGCTACACGCTGATGCTGCCCAAGGCCTGGCAAGCACAAGGCCGCAACATCGATGCGTGGACACTCGAGGGCATGTCGGTGCACATTGCGCTGTTGCCTTTCCAGCCCGCGGCGAGCGCCCCGGACTCGCACGAACTCGTCGCCGTGCTCTCGGACAACTCGCAGCGTCTGCAGGCGTGCATCGAGACGCTGCTGGTGGAACGCGAACCAGCGTCGCCGGCAAGGCCCGCCGCCTCCCCGGCGCCCAAGTCAGATGGGGAGCCCGGTTCGATCCTCGACGGCTGCCGGCCGCCCGAGGGCAGCGTGATCTTCGCCATCGCTCGAAACCTGAACCAAGCTCACCCGCCGCTGACTTCGGGCGTGCTGGCCTCGGCCGAGAGCATGGTCGCCCACCTGGGATACCGGGAAGAAGCCGGCGAGTTGACCGTCTTCGCCGGAATGGAGTTGCTCGGGCATGAGGCCGCCGACGTCGACGGCATCGTGTCTTCGCTCAACCACATGATCGAATACTGGGGTGACCGTATCGGAGAGCTCTCTCGCAGCCAGCCCAGGATGATCGCGATGCTCCCGCTCATCGATGCGTGCGATGTCAGCCAGGAAGGTCGCGTGGTTCGGCTGCATCTCGAGCGGATCGCGGTCACCCGAGAGCCGGCCACTGAACACGAAGACCGCCCGAGCCTGGCGACGGGGTCCGAACAGCCGAGCCCGAGCCCCGGGGGCCCATAACCCTCGGGGCGTCACAAACGGTCGTAATTTCCCTTGGTTTCGGATAACCCCAAGCATGGATCCGCTTTGGAATCTCATGCGGATGTGTTATTCTAATGACCATGCCCGCGTCGGCTGCCCGCCCCATCCCGTTTGAAGCCCCACTCGAGGGCCGCCCCGGCAAGCCGGTCGACCAATTGGATGATCGGTCTTTGGCCGAGTTGGCCAAGGAGGGCTCGGTCCCCGCGTACAACGTGTTGGTCGTCCGCTACCAGGACCGCGTGTACCGCTTCCTGCTCCGACGCACCGGTTCATCGGCCGAGGCCGAAGACATCGCCCAGGAGACGTTCCTGCGGGCGTGGCAGAAGCTGCACACCTTCGAGCCCGAGCGTCCGCTGGCGCCCTGGCTGCTCACCATCGCCGCTCGCTTGGCCGCTTCCGCTGCTCGGCGTCGGGCCCGGATCCGCGTGGCTCCCGAGTCGTCGCTGGGCTACGTGGACGCGGCGGCTCCCTGCCTGCTGCCGGCCAACCCCGATGCCGGCCATGACCGCAAGCGGATCTGGCGCATCGCCGAATCCGTGCTCAACCGCGACCAGCTGACCGCAGTCTGGCTGCGGTACGTCGAGGGGCTGAGCCCCGCCCAGATCGCCCGCGTGATGGATAAATCTGGCGTTGCGGTCCGCGTGATGCTGCTCAGGGCCCGGAATGTCCTGGGTGAGGCCATCCGCGACCGAGCCGAGGACATCATCCAGCCCGAGGGCCCTTCGGATTCCGGGGAATCCCGAACTGACATAGGCTTTTCGGACTCTGTAAAATGCCGCGTTACGCAAGGCATGAATCGAGCGAATACTCCTCAGGAATGATCGGCGTCGGGACCCCTCGTGTCCCTTCGAGAGGCTAACTCCTGTGGCTCGTCGCACCAACAGTTCACACCGCGATCCGGCCCGCTCGAGGCGTGCAAAGTCCCGTGCTGTGGAGTTTCTGCGCGATCCGGCCGGATGGCCTTCAGAATCGGCCCCGCTCCGGGTCCGTACCGGGGTGATGTCGAATCTCGCGGCCCAGCGGCAGCGTGAATCCGGCATGGATCGGGTCACGCTCTACCGCGACTCTAGATCCAGGCGTCACCCGCTTCAGTTCTCGCTCAGGCCGCCGCTTGCCGCAGCCGCGGTCATCGCGATGATCGTCTCGGCGTCCATCCACTTCATGGGAGGTGTCGAGGCCTGGCAGCCCTGGGCCGACGGGATTGCCAATCGCTACTACGACGTTCCCGAGCAGGGCTACGGCTACCGTGGCCCGCTCGCCGGAGCTCCGCAGCAGCCTCTGAATGATGTTGGCAGGACCGAGGCGGAGGCCTTGTTCTCCGATGTCCTTCGCTTCCGTGCGCACATGTCCGGACGGATCCCGGTGGCCGAGCCTCAGAGCGAGCCGCGCGAAAACCGCCGGTCGACGCCAGCATCATCGCCGCAGAGGCCCTCGCGCGACTCCGAGGATGTCTCCTCCTGAGCCGACCGCTCCCGCGGCTTACACACCCAAACGAACGCGACCCACAAGCTCCGAGAGCTTGATTGCGCCCATGCGCTCGGTCCATTTGAGGAGCCCGCGGTGGATCCGCGTCGGTGAGGTTGGGTCGGCCATGGTTGCGGTGCCCATGCCGATGGCCGAAGCACCGGCTAGGACGAACTCGGCGGCATCTTCCCAGTTCGTCACGCCGCCCAAGCCGATGATCGGCACGCCCTCTTCACGCGCAATGCTCGTGTACACATCGTGGATGATCTTGACCACGATCGCGTGCACCGCGGGCCCCGAAAGCCCGCCCGTGCCGTTGGAGATGCGTGGCTTGCCGGTCTTGACATCGATGGCCATGGCCGGCATCGTGTTGCATAAGCACAGCACGTCGGCCCCGGGTCGCAGGTTGGGGCCATCTGGCTTGCCTTGCGCCTCGATGGCGGCGCGTGCGAGCTGGACGATGCCGACTAGTCCGGTGGCTACGGGCGGCAGCTTCACGATGAGACGTGTTGATGGCAACGCCGCGCGCACGTGGCCGACAAGTTCGGCGAGCGCGGGCGGATCAACGCCGAAGTCTGCACCGCCGTGCACGTTGGGGCAGGAAACGTTGAGCTCAACGGCATCGATCGATTCGAGGCCGTCGAGCTGAGCGGCAACCTGCACGTACCCCTCGATCGTGTCGCCCGCGACCGATGCGAACAGCGACACGCCGTGCGCGTTGAGGCGGTGTGTTGGCGCAACGTGCTCGGCGAAGCGTTCGATGCCGGTGTTTGCCAACCCGATGGCATTGAGCATCGCACCACGCACCGGGACGAGCCGCCATGTCGGATGCCCCTCGCGCGGCTGGGCGGTGATCGACTTGCTGGTCACCGCACCGAGGGTCGACGGCTTGGCCACATCCAGGATCTCGTCGGCGTATCCAGCCGTGCCGGCGGCGAGGATGATCGGGCTCTGAAGGCCCAAACCCGCGAGGTCGATCGACATCGGACCCTTGGGTGACGGGCGCTCTGAGGCTTCTTCCTGCTCGATGGCCTTCGGGCTCGCGTCTTGGGATGTCGTTTCGGGAGCGGGTTCTGCCACGAGGTAGTGTTGACACCCGCCAGCCCGTGGGCCAGCTTGGCGGGCTAAGCGATCGACGGACGCTTAGGAGCGGTCGATGCTCGTGCGGCGCAGATTGGTCAGCAGGCCCGTACGACCGGTCTTCTGCGAGGTTGGCTCGCGATCGAAGCCGGAGCTTGGCAGCGCGTCCATCGCCTGCTCAGCGGTGTCGAAGCCGTCGATGGGGTCAAGGCCGCGGTCGAAAAACTCGTCCCACGCCGGGTCGAGCCGTCGCACGAGCTTGCTCGCGGGCAGCCCGACCGTCGTGGCGTCGTGACCGGTCAGGCACGTGAACCCGAGTTCGACGATCGAACGCACCTCGTCGCGCTGCACCTCGGTCGAGAATCCTCGCAGGCCCTCGAGCGATCGGGCAACGCCCAGCATCTCGATCATTGCGGTGCCACGGCGATCAACGAGCACGTCACGCGCCGAGACGGGGCCATGGTGGAGCAGGACCGAGTGGGCCGCTTGAAGGCCGTCGAATACCTGGCGGAGCAAGCGGTCGGTTTCGCCAGGCTCCATTTGGCCGCCCTTCTCGGCGAGCAGCATCTCGAGATCGATCAAGCCGTCCTGGTGGCCCGTGTAGGGAACGACCGCGCAGGGCTGGTGCACAATGCCGAGCAGCAGCCTCTCGACGCTGAGGACGTGCTTGTTGTCGATGGTGCGTAGGTTGTCGATGGCGCGTCGGAGCACCGCCACCTGGGGATCCTCGGGGCGGATCGGAAACAAGTGGAGCACCTTCGCGTGGCGTCCATCGGGCTCCATGGCGACCACGCGGCGAGCGATCGGGGAATCGGGAAGGTCGCGCGTGATGGTGTATTCACCGAATCGAACGCGAGTTTGGCTGTCGCCCATCAGGTGGCTTCCTCCGTCGGCCGACTGGACACCGCACATACGGCCCAGGGCCCGGACTCCGAGCGAGTCCCAATGATAGGTCGCTGGCTAGGTCGGCACTTTCAATGCGCATTCGCCAGAAGCGGTCCGCATAACGGGCTCAATTTTGCCCACTATCCGTACATTTTCCTGACAATGGGCACGAGCTCCTCGGCCAGCACCCGCTCGAATTCGCGATCAAGCGGAAGGTCGAGATCACGGGCCGCGGCAGACCGATCCACGTCGGCGGGCCAGCTGGCGACGATGCCCGCCCGGCTGGGGTTGATCTCGTAGCGAACGCGAAAGCTCGGGAAGTGCTCAGAGATGGCCGCGGCGAGCTCACCCGCGCGGGGCGCGAAACTCGCGACGTTGTAAATCCGTTGGCCCAGCGTGTCGGCCTGCGCGAGAGCAAGCGTGGCCGCCACGGCGTCGGCCATCAGCATGAACGGCAGGCGGGCGTCCTCATCGACGAAGCACACGCCCTGTTCACCCCTTGCGGCAGCGTGCAGCATGAGCGGGCCATAGTCGCTCGTGCCGCCGCTCGGCGCTGTGTGTGGGCTGATGAGGCCGGGGTATCGCACGCAGCGGAAATCGATCGGAGCCGACGCGTCGCCGCCCGCAAGCAGGCGGTAGTGCTCGCTGTAGTACCGCCCGAGGTGCTCGCAGCACAGTTTGTTGACGCCGTACATCGTGATGGGCGTCAGGTACTGGTCCTCTCGCACGGCACCGGCACGGCGCTTCTCGGCCTCGCTTGGCAGGCCGTACACGGCGATTGAGCTGGGATAGATGAACTTGACGGAGCGGCCGGTTGCCTGCCCCTGCTGGGCGCACAGGCGCATTAGGTTCATGGTGCCCTGCGTATTGACCTCGTGGGCGAGATCGGGGTTACGCTCGCCGGTCGAGGACAGGAGCGCGGCGAGGTGGTAGACCTCGGTGATCTCATACCGGGCCATGATCTCGGAGAGCGCGAAGGGATTCCGAATATCGCCCGTAAACACGGCATGGCATCGGCTCGCCAGCGTCTCGTCGAGCGGCCGAAGGTCGAACGCGACGATGGGCGTGTCAGAAGCTTCGCTGAGGGCGTGGATGAGCCCATGCCCGACCTCGCCCCCGGCACCGGTGAGCAGGATGGCCTGCCGCCGCGGCGCACCGCTGCCCACCGACGGGCTCTCGTCGGCGACGGGCTGGACCTCGGTCGGCTTGGGTTGCTGCACGGTGGGCGTATTCACGCGTGAGGATAGGGTGCCACGCGGCCTCACTGGGCACCCAGGCTGGGCTACAGCGGGGAAGAACCCGCATCGCGCTTATCTGTCAAATTGGGAGAATTCGGCTGCTTCAGCGTCAGGCTCGCAACCGCGAGCGCGATTGCCAGCGCGGCGCAGAGGGCCAGGCCCGCGGTGAACGAGCCCGTTTCATCGAGGCTCAACCCAAGCACGACGGGACCGAGCCCAGTGCCCGCGACGCCGAGGAACGTGGTGAAGCCGCGGATCGAGCCGTGGTGCTTGCGTCCAAAGTACCGCGCGATGGTGGGCACGCCGACGGCTGAGCCGATCGCCATGGACACACCGTAGATTGACATCGCCGCGCACAGGAGCACGACCGAGTCTGCAACAATCACGAGCGCGGGCGAGGCCGCCATGAGCAGGCCGGCGATCGCGAGCAGGCCGCGCGGTGGCACGCGATCACTCAGCCACCCGACGGGCAGCACGAACACCGCCACGGCGAGCGCCCAGCTCATGCTCATGGCGGCCGACAGATCGGCGTCAAAGCCGCGGGCGGTCAGGATCGGTTGCGAATGGAACAAAAGCGCGGTTCCCGTAAAGCCGCTCAGGACGGTGGCCCCGGCGACGATCCAGAAAGAGCGTGTCGCCAGTGTCTGCTTGAGTGTGAACGCGGGGTCGTGGTGCTGTGGCGCGGCAGTGTCCCCTGTACCGCGCGGATGGTCGCCGTCGATGAGTTGCCCCACTTCTTCGGGCCGGTCTTTCAGCACGAACCCGGCAAGAGGCAGCACCGTCAGCCACACGAGTAGGCCGAGGACCGCGTACGCCCACCGCCAATCGAGCCAACCGATGAGCGCGATGGCCACCCATGGAGAAAGCGCGAAGCCGCCCTGGGCGAACACCATCTTGAAGCCGTTGACTGTGCCGAGCTTGCGCTCGTACCACAGCGCCAGTATGTGGCCGCTGAGCATGCTTAGCGAGCCTTGGCCTAGGAAGCGAAGGCAAAAGAAGCACAGCGTGAGCACAGCGAGCGAGCGGGCCTGGCCCGTGGCGACGCACGCGAGGCCGAAGAGCACGGCGATCACGAACATGACGCGTCTGGGGCCGAAGCGGTCGGCGACTGCGCCCACGAACGTCAGCGGGACGGCGGCGGCCACTGTGCCCACGAGGTAGGCCGTGCTGAGCGTGGTCGCCGAGAGGCCCAGGCTTGTCGTGAACGACTCGTTGAACTGGCTAACGACAACCGTTTGCCCGGGGGCGGTGGCGATCAGCGCGACCGTGCAGCCGGCGGCGATGACCGGGCCGCGAAAGGGATCGGGGATCGTTCCTGGTGCGGTGGGCGGCGTGTTGAGGGAGGGCTCGGGGGGGCTGGTGTCGCTCAAGCGGGGAGGTTAGCGCCGACCTCGGCGGCCGGCCTTGGGCGGGTCGGGCTCGAAGGGGGCTTCTTCTTCCTCTTCGTACTCTTCTTCGTCGTCCTCTTCCTCACCCTCTTCGTCTTCGTACTCGTACTCGAGTTCGCCGTCTAACTCTTCCTCGTCCTCTTCTTCTTCGCCATCTTCTTCGTCGTCCTCGTTGGCGTCCGCATCGTCCTCGTACTCCGCGTCATCCTCTTCTTCGTACTCGCCGTCGTCTTCCTCTTCGCCTTCCTCGTCCTCTTCGAGCTCTTCGTCTTCTTCCTCTTCCTCGAGATCCTCGTCTTCGAGTTCCTCGTCGTCCCCATCTTCCTCTTCGAGGTCTTCTTCGTCCTCTTCCTCGTCCCCTTCCTCGTCGTCGGGCTCGGCTTGGTCGACGTCTTCTTCCGTGACGTCGCCGACATCTTCCTCGACGGGTTCCGGTTCCGGTTCGGGCTCGGGCTGTTCTGGCCCATCCTCAAGATGGCCGACGACCTCGACCTCGACGCTCTCTTCCTCGTCGAACGGCGCGTCTTCGAACGACACGTCATCGGTGCCCGCGAGGTCCTTGTCCTCCGGGTCCTTCGCGGCGTCGCGGGCGGCCAGCTCCTTCATAGCGGCCCATTCCTCCGCCGTGATCTTCACGTCTCGCGCCACGCTGCCCTTGTGGTCGCTGATGACGCCGGCGATGCCCATGAGATCGATGAGGCGTGATGAGCGTGTGTAGCCGATCGCGAGTCGGCGCTGCAGCAGGCTGACGCTGCCGCGCTTGGTCTCCAGCACGATCTCGACCGCACGATCGAAGAGCGGGTCCTTGAGCGCCCGGCGCAGGCTCGCGGAGTTGTTGTTGGCGCTCTGGAGCAGGCGATCGTCATCGCTCAGGGCGCCCTCGGGCTGGCCGAGCTGCATGATCTGCCGCTCGTAGGTCGGGCCGCTGACCTCGCGGATGAACTTCACCACGCGGCGGATCTCGATGTCGTCCACCAGCGTGCCCTGGCTGCGCATGAGCTTGTGGTTGCTCGGGCTCAGGAACAGCATGTCGCCCTGGCCGAGCAGCAGCTCGCCGCCCTTCTGGTCGAGGATGATGCGGCTGTCCAGCCCGCTGGCGACCTTGAACGTGATTCGGCAGGGCATGTTGCCCTTGATCAGGCCCGTGACGACGTTGGCCTGCGGACGTTGCGTCGCGAGGATGAGGTGGATGCCGACGGCGCGAGCCTTCTGGGCGATGCGCACGATCGCGCCCTCGACCTCCTTGTTGGTCATCATCAGATCGGCCAGCTCGTCGATGATGAAGACCATGTACGGCAGCTTGCGCGGTACTCTGGCGGCCTGCTCGTCCGTCTCGTGGCCGAGGCGTTCCTTGATCTCTTCCCAGTCGAGATCGTTGTAGCTGGAGATATCGCGGCAGCCGGCCTCGGCGAGTAGCTCGTACCGCTCGTCCATCTTGGTGACGGCCCACTCGAGGATCGCCGCCGCCTTGTGCATCTCGGTCACGACCGGGCACATCAGGTGTGGGATGTCCTTGAACTGGCTCATCTCGACCATCTTGGGGTCGACCAAGACGAGCCGCAGTTCGTTAGGCTTCTTGGTGTACAGGAACGACATGATGATCGTGTTCATGCACACCGACTTACCGCTGCCCGTCGTGCCCGCGATGAGCACGTGGGGCATCTTCGTGAGGTCGGCGATCAGCGGCTCGCCCGACGCGTCCTTGCCAAGGAACATGGGCAGCTTCATGCCCTGGAACTTCTCGGGGCGGCCCATGAGCTCCTTGAGACGCACCTTCTCCTTCGTGGGGTTGGGCACCTCGATGCCCACCGTGTCGCGGCCGACCTGGTTGGCCACGATGCGAACGTTGACGGCCTTGAGCGCGCGAGCGATGTCGCTGCTTACGGCGTTGAGCTGGTTGACCTTCGTGCCCGGCGCGAGCCGCACGTCGTAGAGGGTGATGACCGGGCCGCTCTCGATGCCGACGACTTCGCCCTTGATGCGGTACTCGTGCAGGGCGCGTTCGAGCGCCTCTGCTCCGTCACGCACCATCTCGTCGAGCTTGTCGTTGAAGTCTTCTTCGGGCTCTTCGAGCAGGTCGAGCCCTGGGAACGTGTAGCCCTCGAGTTCGACGCCCTGCAGGTCGCGGAGGTCCTCTTCCTTGGCGACCGAGCGGTTCTGGTTGGCGAACAGCACGGGCATGGTGCTGATCTTCTCGCGCAGGCGATCCTCGTTGAACACCTGGGGGGCGCCGGGGCCGTCCTCGTCTTCGCCCTCCGCTTCGTCCTCGTCCTCGGCAATGGGCTCTTCGTCTTCTTCGTCTTCCTCTTCCTCTTCGTACTCCTCGTCTTCCTCCTCATCGGCGTCTTCTTCCTCGTCGTACTCGTCTTCCTCGTACTCGTCCTCCTCGAGTTCGCCGACGTCGGTGTCGATCTCGTCCTCGATCTTCTTGGCGCGAGCCTCGGCACGCTTGCGTTTGGCGACCTTGGGCCGCATGCGCTCGTCGTCGTCGAGGTCGGTAGCACGAACCGGGACACGCTTGATCGGGCGCAGGCGGTCGGCGATCGCGAGCAGCCAAGAACCGATCGCCGGGAGCACGTCGCGCACGGAGACCGCCCCACCGCCGGCCGTGCGACCCAGCCAGCCCGCTTGCCGGAGCAACACCGCGCCAGCTGGTACGAGCCAGCGGTCGTAGGCGATGATGAGGCCGAAGACGGCGGCGACCAGCATCCATAGCATGGAGCCGGCGACGTTGAAACGCTCGCGTAGCTCGCCGGCTCCGACAAAGCCGATGGAGCCGCCGGGAAGGTCGGGCAGCCTCGCGGTGCCGGGTGCCAGCAGCGCCTGCACGCCCGCGCCAGCGACGGCGATGAACAGCACGCCGACGATCCGCACAAGCGGGTGGTCCACGCGAGCGCCGCCGAAGTGCAGCCCGATGAGCACGGCCAGGCCGGCGAGGAACACCCAGGCCCCCAAGCCAAGCGTGTAGTACGACCAATACGCGACCAGAGCCCCAATGCCACCCATCCAGTTGGCGGCGGGCTCGTTGGGCGGCCAGGCGGCGAAGCCCGGGGCATCGCCCGCGTCGAAGCCGATCAGGCTCGCGGCGACAAACAGCCAGAGCGCGGCGATGACCAGCCACGCGATCCAACGCAGAACCGGGGCCATCGAGGCCCCATCGTCATCCGTGACCCGAGATGCCATGGACCAACGGTATCGGCTCACCGGGCCCGCGCGCGGCAGGAATGCCCCGGATGCCGTCAGGCCGCCTTCGTCGGATTGGCCGGCTTGGCGGGCGGTTCGTCGCCGGCAGCCGGCTTGGCACCGGCCTCTGTCGCCTCGCCATCCCCGGCGTCGTCATCGGCATTGTCCCCGGTGCTGTCGGCCTCATCGGCCGGGTCGACCCACTCGCCATTCACCAGCCGTGCCACCGAGAGCGGGTTGCTCAGACGGAGTTCCTTGGGCAGGACGGCCTCGGGCGCGTTCTGGTACGAGACCTCTCGCATCCAGCGTTCCGCGGCATCGGGGCCGACCGATGTGAACGGGTTGCCCAGAGAAGCCGGGTACGGGCCGCCGTGGACCAGCGACGGGCAGAGCTCGAGGCCCGTAGGTGTGGCGTTGAACACCAACCGGCCAACCCGGTGCTCCAGCGTGGCCGAGAGGCGACGGCCGACGTTGCCATCGGTGGCGCCCATCCAGATCGAGCCGGTCACCGAACCACCAATTGCAGCCGCGGCTGACAACAGCTGGGCGGCGTCATCGGCGACGACGAGGAGCATCGCCGGTCCGAAGACCTCTTCGTGAAGGCCGGGCTCGCGAACGAACGCGTCCGCAGCGCACCGCATCAGGCATCCGGGAACGGGCGCGACCGTGGTGGCGTCGGTCTCGGGCGCGTGGAAGCTGCCGCCCTCGAGGCGGACGCCCCTGGTGTCGAGGCATTGCTCCACCGAACGGAGGAACCGCCCAGCCAACTCGCCGCTCCGCATGCGGGCGGCGGGCATCTGGTCGAAGAGCGACGCGAGCTGGCGTGCGAAGACCTCGGTCTCGGCGCCGCGCTGAACGAAGACCACGCTGGGCCGCGTGCAGGTCTGGCCGGCCACGTTCGTGCACGACTGGAACAACCGCTCGGCGATGACGTCGCCGTTGGACTCCATCGCGCCGGGCAGGACGAAAACGGGATTGATCGTGCCGATGTTGGCCGAGAATGCGGTGCTCGGGCCGTGCTGGGCGACCATGTCCCCGATGCGGTCGGCCCCCTGCCTCGAACCGGTGAAGGCGACGCCGCGCACGCAGGGATGGTCGACGACGCCGCGGATCAGCCCCTGTTCCCCCTGACGATCGCTGTGGAGCAACGTGATCAAGCCGGGGGGTGCACCAACCGACTCTGCAACGTCCATCGCCACGCGCGCCACCATGGCATCGGTCAGCGGGTGATTGGGGTGGCTCTTGCAGATGATCGGGCAGCCGGCAGCGAGGGCGGACGCCGCGTCGGCGCCCATCGCGCCGCCGGTGAGCGGCTGGTTGGCCGGGCCAAGGATCAGCACCGGGCCAATGCCACGCCGCGCACGACGAAGGTCTGGCTTGGGCAGCGGTCTGCGGCTGGGCTCGGCGGTATCGACACGCGTCCTGTCGAGTTGGCGGCCGCGCACGACGCCGGCAAACATGCGCAGCGTCTGCATGAGCCGCTCGCGTTCGGCAACGATCCGCACCGTGCTAAACCCGCTCTCGCGCGCGGCCAGCTTCACGAGATCGTCGCCGAGGCTGTGGATGCCGTCGGCGATGCGTTCGAGGATGGCGGCCCGTTGCTCGACATCCAGCTCGAGCATGCCGTGGAAGGCGACCCACGAGGCCTGCGCGGCCGCAAACGCGTCCTCGGGTGAGGCGACCTCGATCTCGGGTCCGGTCGGACCGCCGGCGGTTGGATGATCGACCCGGAACGTCCGCCGCGGCTCACTGGCCTGGGCCTCGAACGACTTGGGGATGATGGCGTGCGACAGCGCAAGCCCGCCGCCCAATGCGGGCGACTTCCCCGATGATCCCGGGGCTCCAGCGCTGGATTGATCGAGCGCAGCCACACCCGAACATCGTCGTTCGGAGGGTACAACTCCACTCGCTCATTCCGATAAGCACACAAACAACACAGCCCCGCATCGTGCGGGGTTGTGCGTGGATCACAGGAGATGTGAGTCGCCGAAGCCTTAGCGGCGGCGACGGGTGGCGGCGAGGCCGCCGAGGCCGAGCAGCGCCAGCGAAGCCGGGGCCGGGATGACCTCGATCGCACCAGCACCCTCGAGAACCGTGGTGGTGACGTCCGAGCTCAGGCCCGTGTCATCGACGTACAGGCTGTAGCGAGTGGTGTCCGTCGCCAGATCGACCGTACGGGCGGTGAAGTCCGTGGTGCTCCACGTGGCGCTCCAGATCAGGACCGGGTCGCTGGTATCGGCAAACAGGCTGCCGGGAGGGAATTGCAGCTGACCGGTGACGATGTCCATGACGTTGCCGTCCATGGGGGTGCCGCCATCCTGGCCCGGGTCGGTAAACGCCGAGGCGGGGCCGGAGAAATCGCCCGTCATGTCGCCGAGCAGGTTCCACTCGGCGGCGGCGAACGCGTAAAAGAGGTCCGAATCCCAATCGGCCCACACCTCGACGGTGGTGGACGGCTGGCTCGGGCTCACCACGTTGCTGACGCGGATCTCATAAGTGTTTGGGGTGACGCTTGCGGAAGCCACGGCAGCCATGCCGACGGCAGCACCCGCAACAGCGGCGATCTTCAACTGGGTCATGTCTCGTCTCTCCTGAAGACGGTGGAACGGAATCTCTCCTGGAACACGCAAAGATACCACAAACCGGTGGGCCAGATCAAGGCTTTTCTGGGAATGCAAGGAAAAAGGCCAAAAATATTGGCATTATCCGGAATTCGAGCAAAATCCGTACAAACGATACAAGGCGGGCAAACCCGGCGATCCTCACGGCGGCTATGCTCCGCCCGATGCCGTCCAAGATCCGATCATTTCTGATGCGGGGCGTCGATGCCGACCCCTGTGAGGTCGAGGTTGACCTGGACGAGGCGGCGCTGGCGAAGGAGACCATCGTCGGTCTTCCCGACGCCGCCATCCGAGAGTCGATCGAACGTGTCCGGGCCGCACTGACCAACACTGGCTATCAGTTCCCGAACGGGCGACTGGTCATCAATCTCGCACCGGCGCATGTCCGGAAAGAAGGCCCGATCTACGACCTGCCGATCGCGGTCGCGCTGCTGCAGGCCACCGGCGTGATTCGCGACCATCGGCCCGACGAGTCCCCGCCTCGTCTGCATCGCTGCATGATGGCCGGGGAGTTGGCGCTCGACGGGCGGATCCGGCCGGTGCGCGGCGTCATTGCGATGGCTGACCTGGCGCGGCAGGAAGGGCTCGATGCCGTGCTGGTGCCGGCCGAGAACGCGGCGGAGGCTGCTGTCGCCGGACCGACCACGTTCGGTGTGCGCACGCTCGCGGAGGTCGTGGGCCTGCTGAACGGACTGCTCGATCTCGAGCCTCATCCTCCACCCGACCTGGGAGCCATGCTCCGCGCCGCGGAAGCCCCGATCGACTTTGCCGAGGTCCGGGGGCAAGAGGCCGTCAAGCGGGCCATCGTGATTGCGGCGGCCGGTGGGCACAACGTCATCATGCTTGGACCGGCCGGCACGGGCAAGACGATGATGGCCAGGGCGCTGCCAGGCGTGCTGCCGCCCATGAGCAGCGCCGAGGCCATCGAGACGACGCGCATCCACTCGGCTGCGGGCGAGTTGCCGGCGGGCCAGGGCTTGGTTGCCACCCGTCCGGTGCGCACGCCGCACCACACCGCGTCGGCGGCGTCCATCGTGGGCGGCGGGGCGGTGCCCCGGCCAGGCGAGGTCTCGCTGGCCACGCACGGCGTCCTCTTTATGGATGAATTGCCCGAGTTTCCGCGGACGGTGCTCGAGACGCTCCGCCAGCCTCTGGAGGACCATGTCGTCACCATTTCTCGCTCGCGGGGCACGGTGCGATTCCCCGCGAACTTCCTGTTCGTCGCGGCGATGAACCCGGCGCCCGGCGGCTCGGCGGGGCCGACGGCGGCGAGCCAGAAGGCGGCCGAACGATACCGGGCTCGCATCAGCGGCCCCTTGCTCGACCGGATTGACATCCACGTCGAGGCGCCGGCCGTGCCGTGGAAGGAGTTGTCGGCGACAGGCGAGTCGAGCAGCACGTCGTCGGCCACCATGCGTGAGCGGGTGCTCAGGGCTCGAAAGACGCAGGCCGCCCGGCAGGGTGAGGACGTGCTCAATGGCAGGCTGCGGGGCAAGGAACTCGACACGCTCGCACCGATGAGCGAGCCCGCCCGGAGCCTGCTGGGCCAGGCCATTGCCGAGCTCGGGCTGTCGGCTCGCGCGTACGACAAGGTCCGGCGGGTTGCGAGGACGGTCGCCGACCTGGAGGGTGCCGAGGGTCTCGATGTCCAGCACATCGCCGAGACGGTTCAGTACCGGCTGCTTGATCGCGGCTGAGCGATCGGCCGTGTTGCCATAAACCAGCCTGGACGGCCGGCGGTCGGTATCATCCCGCCACATCTCGACCGCGACGGGGTCATCTTGGGCCCCATAGACGCGCCTCGCCTTTCGGAGTACTTCGCCCATGATCGACATCGACCGGCTTCGCCAACTCGTGGACCTCATGGTAGAGCACGATCTGACGGAGGTCGACGTCAGCGACGAAGACCAGTCGATCACGATCAAGCGGGGCATGGGCGGCAGCTTCGCGATCACGCCGCAGCCCGTCGCGGCCGTCGCTCCCACAGCGCCGGCGGCCGCGCCTGTAGCAGCACCGGCCACGAGCGCCCCCGCCGCTCCGGCGGCCGATGACGGCCTGGTCGCCATCGAGTCTCCGATGGTGGGCACGTTCTACTCGGCCCCGGATCCCGACTCGCCGCCGTTTGCGGCACAGGGGGCTTCGATTGGCCCCGATTCTGTGGTGTGCTTGGTTGAGGCGATGAAGGTCTTCAACGAGATCAAGGCCGAGACGTCGGGCACCATCGAGCGTGTGTGCGTGAAGGACGGCGACGCGATCGAGTTTGGCCAGGCCCTCTTCATGGTGAGGCCCGCCTAACCGATGTTCCGCCGAATCCTGATCGCGAACCGTGGCGAGATCGCCCTGCGCATCATCCGGGCATGCCGAGAGCTCGGCATCGAGGCCGTGTGCGTGTACTCGCAGGCCGACAAGGACGCGCCGTATCTGCGGCTGGCCGACCGTGCGATCTGCATCGGCGCGGGCCCGTCGAAGGAGAGCTACCTCAACATCCCGCGCATCATCGCGGCGGCCGAGGTGAGTGACGCCGACGCAATCCACCCTGGGTATGGCTTCCTGTCCGAGCGGGCCGACTTCGCGCAGATCTGCCGTGAGTGCAAGATCGAGTTCATCGGCCCCAGCCCCGAGGCGATGGGCCAACTGGGCGACACGGTGCAGGCCCCGCGGGCCGCCAAGGCCGCCACGGTGCCGCTCTTCCCCGGCTCGGAAGGCGCCATCGAGGAAGAGGACGAGGCCGTTGAGGTCGCCCGCGAGATCGGCTTCCCGGTGATCATCAAGGCCGCCGCGGGCGGCGGCGGCCGTGGGATGCGTGTGTGCCACAACGAGGCCACGCTGCGGCAGAACATCAAGAAGGCGCAGACGGAGGCCCTGGCCGCCTTCGGCGACGGCAGCGTCTTTATCGAGAAGTTCCTCGAGCACGCGAGGCACGTCGAGGTCCAGGTGCTGGGCGACAAGCACGGCAGCTCGGTGCACCTCTTCGAGCGTGATTGCTCGATGCAGCGTCGGCACCAGAAGCTCATCGAGGAGGCTCCCGCCCCGGGCGTCGATCGCAAGAAGATCACGTCGGTGTGCGAGAACGCGGCCAAGCTCATCCGCAACACCGGGTACGCCGGCGCGGCGACCGTCGAGTTCCTGATGGACGACGAGCAGAACTTCTACATGCTCGAGGTGAACACCCGAGTCCAGGTCGAGCACCCGGTGACGGAGATGATCACCGGCGTCGATATCGTCAAGAACTCCATCTTGATCGCCGCCGGCGAGAAGTTGAGTGTGCGGCAGAAGGACATCTCGGTCAACGGCCACGCGATGGAGTGCCGCATCAACGCCGAGGACCCGGCCCGCAACTTCATGCCCAGCCCAGGACGCGTGGACCACTGGGAGATGCCTGGCGGACCGGGCATCCGCATGGACACCCACGTGGTGCCGGGGTACGTGGTGCCCCCTACCTATGACTCGATGGTCGGCAAGCTGATCGCCCACGCGGACGACCGTGAGGCGTGCATCACTCGGATGGCTCGGGCGCTGCGCGAGTTCCGGGTGGGGCCGATCAAGACGGTGATCCCGTTGCACTTGCGGTTGCTCGAGCACAGCGCCTTCAGGGAGGGCGCCGTGGATATCCACTATCTCGAGCGGGCTTTGAAGCAAGATTTGCTCGGCGCGCCGGCATAATCCGACCTTCGCCGATAACGATACCTAACAAATGTAGAGTATGGACGTCTGCCAGTCCGAAAGGCAGATTTCTGGCCATTTTTGCTCATATTCTCTCGCAATCGACTGGGAATCTCGGTACTGTTTGCGGTGAGAGAGAGTTCGAGTTGTGCGAATTCTCACCTGTTTCCTCGTGTGGGCCATTCTCAACGGGTGGCCGTCGCAACCCAGGATGAGGGATAAGACATGCGTAACGCGATGACTGTTGTTGCCCTGGCCGGTGCCGCTTCCGTGGCCGCCGCCCAGAGCACTGTTTACTTTTCGGACTTCGAGGCCGATGGTGGTGGCTTCACCGCCAGCGGCGTGAACGGCGATTGGGAGCGTGGCATCCCGGTCGGCGCTGATGGCTCGGCCCTCGGTGGCTTCGCCAGCAGCGCGCCCGTCGGCGGCTTCTCGGGCGACTTCGTCTGGGGCACCGGCATCGGCGCTCTGCACGGCGTTGGCAGCGATGAGCAGCTCAGCCAGAACTTCGACTTCAGCGGCCTGACCGACATCAGCCTGTCGTTCCAGGAGTGGAGCGACAGCGGTAGCTCGACCTTCGACATGGCTTCGGTCATCGTCAACGGCGATCAGCTCTACCTGAGCGACGGCGACTCGATGGACGCGTGGCGCGCGGTCAACCTCGACCTCAACGCCTACGCCGGCCTGTCCAGCGTCGACATCACCTTCAACTTCACCTCGACGACCGTTGTCGAGCGCACCGGCTGGTACATCGACGACGTCGAGATCCGCGCGGTGCCCGCCCCGGCCAGCCTCGCGCTGCTGGGCCTCGGTGGCCTCGCCGCCGCCCGTCGTCGCCGCTAATCCGGTTTCGACACACCCTCCGCAATTGAAAGCCCGGCCTTCGGCCGGGTTTTTTCGTGTCCGCAGCGAATTGCTGGAGAGGAGGGCTGTCAGCAGGCTTAACCGTCCGTGCGGTTCTCGACGGACTTCTCCAGGCGATGGAGCGACGCCCTGATGTCGGTGAGCAGTTCGACGACCCCCTCGCCCGTAACGCCTTCGGCAGGCTGAGCAACTTCGGCCCGAGGCGAGCGCACGCGACCCTCGGCGAGAGCGTCACGTTGGTCGAGCACGGCCTCGCGAAAGCCGGGGGCATCGACGATGCCGATCAGGCTTACCAGGTGGCTGCCCGGCCCCGCGCTCTGGCCTGCCGTCTCGACCTTGAAGCCGTGCAGGCCCATGTATCGCATGATTGGGCCCTGGATCATCTGCAGGTCGGTGATCTTCTCGAGCGGGATCGTGCTCTCGACGCGGCTGATCCAGCCCTTACGGATCTCCAGCGATCGTTCGGTGAGCGTGCAGCTCATGCGTTCGATGTACTTGTTGATGAAGTACCGGCCGACGAGCAGGTAGATAATTGCGATCGGGATCGTCACGATGAGCACTACGAACAGGATCGTGCCCGTAAGCAGGTGGTAGCTGGCCAGCTTCGGATCGAAGGTGGCTTCGCGGAGCACGGCATACCGACGTGATGACTCGCTCATGGGCGAGGGTACGCCCCTACTCGGGACGTACGGTCACGCCTGAGCGGGGTGGGTTTAGCCGCTCTGCACGGTGCCCTGGACGGGGCGATCCTCGCGAGCCATCGGGTCGCTCGGCGCGTGATCGACGCGTTCGCCGGGGAGCGGGTTGAACCGCGAGCCTAGGAGCGGGATCTTCTCGTTGGGGTTGTACGCGGGCAGGCGCTGGACGATGAACCACAGGCCCGCGAGCACGACGACGTTCCCGCCGAGCATCACGCCGATGTGGGCAAAGCCTTGGGGGATGCCGAAGTACACGGCCACGCTGGTGAGCACGAGGAGCACGAGGGAGAGCGGGATCATGCCCTGCCAGGCGGTGCTCATGACCTGGTCGTATCGCAGTCGCGGGATCGTCCAGCGGACCAGCATGATGATGAACACCAGCAGGCCAACCTTGCCAAAGAAGATGCCCAGCTTCGCGAGGACCGCGAGCAGGCCGGTTGCCGTTGTCGCGGTCAGCGGATCGCTGATACCGGGGAACGGCACCAGGGTGAAGCCGCCCATGAAGAGCAGGGCAAAGAAGGCCGCCGAGATGCCCACGTGGCTGTACTCGGCCAGGAAGAAGAGCGCGAACCGCATCGAGTTGTACTCGGTGTGGTAGCCGCCCACGAGCTCGCTCTCGGCCTCGGCGTTATCGAACGGGGCCCGGTTGGCCTCGGCCAGGATGGCGATAAAGAAGACCAGGGCCGCGATCGGCTGGCTGAACAGCAGCCACCCGTTGGTCTCCTGGTAGGCGATGATGTCCATCGGCAGCAGGCTGCCGACCATGACGAGCACGCACAGGAGGCTGATGCCCAGGGGAAGCTCGTAGGCCAGCATCTGAGCCGTGGCTCGCAGGCCGCCCAGGAACGAGTACTTGTTGTTGCTGGCCCAGCCGCCCAGGGTGATGCCGTACACGCCAAGCGAGCCGATGGCGATCATGTAGATGACGCCGACGTTCACCGGCAGGGCGGCGATCTGCACCGGCCCACCCTCGATGGTCAGGTTCAGCAGCGGGATCGTGAAGGTCGGGCACTCCCACACGCCGCCCC